>Ga0079226_10000274_pt1 | contig 34411 bp, 29 predicted proteins | sample Poulit2014_FD_76345 | JGI IMG/M metagenome (GOLD analysis project Ga0079226, IMG submission 76345) | Agricultural soil microbial communities from Georgia to study Nitrogen management - Poultry litter 2014 | ecosystem: Environmental > Terrestrial > Soil > Agricultural land | place: USA: Georgia...
ATCAAACTTGCAGAAATTGGCACGATTCGGGGAACGGCTAAGGCCGTGTTAATTTCTCAACCAGCAGTATCTCAGCGACTGAAATATATTGAGGAGTACTTTGGAGTACAAATTTTTATTCGAACACAAAAGAAATTATTAACCACCCCAAGTGGGGAAATATTGTTGAAGCATGCAAAAGATGTCCTTCACCAAGAAGAGGTTGTAAAAAAAGAATTAAGCCAAACAAGTAATGTAGTTCAAGGTACTTTATCCATTGCATGTTCTTCGCTTATTAGCCAACGATACTTACCTTCCATTTTAGCCACGTATACAAATACGTATCCTCACGTCTCGATCGATCTAGTCACTGGAATTAGTGAAAACATCGAAAAGAAACATCACGAGTATAATGTGTGTATTATTCGGGGAGATCGTTTGAAAGATAGTACATGCTTAAAATTATTTGAAGATCCATTATATATATTAGATACGGAACCTTTCCCGGAAAATGAAATTAAGGAACGTCCACTTCTATCATTTAATAGTGATGATAGTATGCATGAACTAGTTGATCAATGGCTAAGTCACCAGCGATTTATAAAGCCACAAACGTCAATTACGTTGGATCAAATAGAAACATGTAAACAGTTCATGAAAGAAGGATTAGGGATGGCTGTTCTCCCTAAAAGTGTTGCTGAACCAATGTTATCCTCTTACCCACATATGCCTCTTGAGGTAGATGGCACATTAGTCACACGGACAACGTGGGTATGTTTTCAAGAAGGGGAAAGATTGCTTCCTCAAGTGGACCATTTTGTCGACGCCCTTCTAACAGAAACATATGTGATCGATTCAAATGGATCATAAGTTCATCACAAACGAGTGGACAATACCTACTTTAGGTATTGTCCACTCGTTTGTATACATTGATCCAAAGCTCAAGGCATTTAAAATCATTGTTTATGCTTAATAGCCAACTCATCCACACGTTTTTGGTCTGGAGTGACAAATAAGGTTTGTTCTTGTTCGTAAATAACAAATCCGGGTTTAGCTCCATTTGGTTTGCGGACGTGACGAACCTTTGTAAAGTCAACAGGAACAGAATCAGATTGTTGAGCTTTGCTAAAGTATGCTGCTAAAATAGCAGCTTCTTCAATCGTTTTCTCAGAGGGGTCCATTTTTCTAATGATCACGTGTGACCCTGGTATGTCTTTCGTATGCAACCAAATATCATTTCGTTGGGCTAATGTATGTGTAACATAATCGTTTTGTTTATTGTTCTTGCCGACGTAAATCATTGTTCCGTCAGAAGACAGAAATTGCTGTGGGCGCGGTTTTTGTTTTTTCTTACGTTTACGAGCTGGTTGTTTACGAATATATCCACCTTCTCGAAGCTCTTCCCGAATTTCTTCAATGTCTTCTTCACGTGCAACAGAAACAGTGTGTAATAAATCCTCTAAATAAATGATTTCTGCTTTTGTTTTTTTACGTTCAAGTTCTGCTTTTGATTGGGCACGTTCTAATTTACGATATGTTTTAAAATACGCTTGTGCGTTTTCACTTGGTGTTTTATCCGTTTCTAGAGGAATGGTCATCGTCCCTTGATCTGGATCATAATAATCGGTTACAACAACAGACTCATCCCCCATATTTACAAGATGTAAGTGTGCTGTTAACAATTCACCTTGCTTCTGATAGGTAGCAGCTTTTTTTGCTTTTTTCAATGTTTGTTCATGAATGGCTTGTTTGCGTTTGTTCTTTTTCAGTTCATTCCGTATCAAGCGTTCAATATCATGTGCCCGCTGTTTCACACGATCTCGTTCTGCTTTTCCAGTATAAAAAGAATCAATTAACGCATTTGAACTCGCATACTCTTTTGTTTCTCCTTGTAAATGATGTAGCGGTATTACATGGAAGTCTTCTCGATTGTTTTCGTATATAGCTGGTACGTACGCTTGAGAACGGATTTCTGTTTGAATATCTTTAAAAGCTTGCTTATACGCATCCATATTTCCAAGATGAGCTCGACTCGTTAGTTCTGTAGCTAGGACTGGGGAGAATCCCTGTAATGATTGTACAATTTGTCGATTGATTTTGCCTGCATTAAAATCAATGGTTTTAATAAATACTTCCTCATCGATTTCTAGAGGGTGTAATTTGTTTTGTTCAGGTGGTTTGATGTACGGTTGGCCAGGCAAAATGGTTCGATGTCTATTTTGGAACCTTGGAATATGTTTCATAGCGTCCATAATCATATCTTTTGAATCATTTAATAATAAAACATTACTATGTCTCCCCATAAGTTCCATCACGAGATAAAGGGTTGTGCGATCACCAAAATCATTTCTCGATTGAATATGAAAAGTAATCACCCGCTCCAATGCATCTTGCTGGATATCTTCAATGAATCCACCTTGAATATATTTACGCATATGCATACAAAACATCGGTGGTTCTGCAGGATTTTGAAAAACGTCTGATGTTATGTGAAAACGTGCATATGTAGGATGTATGGAAAATAACAAAGCATGGTTTTTTCGATTATTTCGAACCGTTAACACGAGTTCAGTGTCTGTTGGTTGATGAATTTTCGTAATTCGTCCTTCCACCAATTGTTCGTGTAATTCTTCAGTAACGGCTTTTGTTACGACTCCATCAAATGGCATATAATCACCTCGAATGTTATTATAGCATTTTTGTTCTACTTTCTGCATACATATCTTTATGAGAACTCGTCTTAAGGTTACAAGTTAGACAAGCTGTTGTCAGATGGGGGATATAAATGATGAAATGGTATCAACAAGATATTGAACAAATCGAAGAAACTTTACATGTACATGCTAAAAATGGACTGTATCATCAACAAGTGGATGTTCGGCAAAAAAAGTTTGGGGCAAATCAAATTGAGGAAGAGAAACAAGGATCACGTATATTTCTATTTATGGCCCAATTCCAAGACGTTATGGTTCTTATTTTGTTTGCTGCAGCATTGGTTGCAGGATTGTTAGGTGAAATGATTGATGCAACAGCGATTATGATTATCGTCATGTTAAATGGAAGCATTGGCTTTTTCCAAGAGCAAAAGGCTGAGAGATCATTGGAGGAGCTTAAACAATTAGCAGCACCATCCGCTAGAGTGCTCAGGGAAAAAGAATGGAAGAAAGTTGATGCTACAGAAATTGTTGTTGGAGATATTATACGTCTTCGTTCCGGAGACAGAGTTCCAGCAGATGTAAGACTCATTCGGACAAGTGATATCGAAACAGAAGAATCAGCCATTACTGGTGAATCCACTCCAGTTACCAAACATGCAACAGCCATTTCTGCTTCACATATAGAAGCTCAAGATCAAGCAAATATGGCTTTTTAAGGAACGCTCGTCACGAGAGGGTCTGGGGAAGCTATTGTGGTAGCAATTGGTATGGATACAATGATGGGGCAAATTGCTTCATTAATGACAACAACTAAAAAAATACCAACTCCATTAGAACGAAGGCTAGGTGAACTTGGAAAAGTACTCATTATTGCTGTTTTATTGTTAACGGTACTCGTAGTTGGCATGGGAATCTTACAGGGAAATCCTACTTATGACATGTTCTTAGCAGGTGTTTCCTTAGCAGTTGCAGCCATACCTGAAGGCTTACCAGCAATCGTAACTATAGCCTTATCCCTAGGTGTACAACGGATGATTCGTAAAAAAGCAGTTATTCGAAAACTATCTGCTGTAGAAACATTAGGTTGCGCTTCTGTGATTTGTTCAGACAAAACAGGTACTATTACTGAAAACATGATGACGGTACAACAACTTTATATAAATAATGACACCGTTCATATAACAGGAGCAGGGAACGATTCACAAGGAACATTTTTTCAAGGGGAAAAAGAAATTGATCACACATTTCCGACATTAGAAACCCTTTTAACATATGGAATGATTTGTAACGACGCTTCCCTAGTTGTCAAACAAGGAAAATACGGTATTGACGGCGATCCTACAGATGGAGCACTTCTTGTCGCAGCAAGAAAACTTCAGTTAACCGAAGCGGATAGAGAGCATTATACGATTATAAAGGAATTTCCTTTTGATTCGACCCGGAAAAGAATGAGCGTTGTTGTAGAAGATCAGCATAGAAGAAGATTTATGATTACAAAAGGTGCCCCAGATATATTAATACCGCGGACAACATATCGACATACGAACAGCTCAACAGAACGTATAACGAACCATGATATATTATATGAAAAAGTTGAACAGATGGCGTCCCAAGCTTTACGAACATTAGCTATTTGTATCAAACCTTTAGAAAAAAACATGCCCCTAGATGATCCGATGTTGGAGCATGATTTAACATTTGTCGGTTTGATTGGTATGATCGATCCACCACGAAAAGAAGTTGCACCGGCTATTCAACAATGTAAAGAAGCTGGAATTAAAACAGTTATGATTACCGGTGACCACGTATTGACTGCTACAGCCATTGCAAGTCAAATCGGATTACTTGATGAGGATTCGAAAGTTGTCGAAGGAAGAGAAATTGAACAGATGAGTCAAGAGGATCTTGTTCATCAAATTGAAGATATACGTGTATTTGCACGGGTGTCACCTAAACATAAATTACGCGTTGTCCAAGCTTTCCAAGAACGAGGCCATATTGTTGCTATGACAGGTGACGGTATTAATGACGCCCCAGCAATTAAAGCGAGCGATATTGGGATTAGTATGGGACAAACTGGAACAGATGTGACACGTGAAGCATCATCTCTTATTCTAATGGATGATAACTTTACAACGATTAAAGATGCAATCAGAGAAGGACGCAATATATACGAGAATATCCGAAAGTTTATTCGTTATTTATTAGCATCCAATGTTGGAGAAATTTTAGTAATGTTATTTGCTATTTTACTCGGATATCCACTTCCGCTCATACCTGTGCAAATACTTTGGGTGAATTTAGTGACAGATGGTTTACCTGCGATGGCCTTAGGATTAGACCAACCAGAGAAAAATGTGATGTCTAAAAAACCACGTGATGCCAAGGAAGGAATATTTGCTCATGGTCTAGGATTTAAAATACTAAGTAGAGGGTTCCTTATTGGTTTCGTTTCATTAATCGCATTTATATCCACGTATCATTTATCTCAAGGAGATTTAGATTTAAGTCGTACACATGCATTTACAACATTAGTCATGGCTCAACTGATTCATGTATTTGATTGTCGAGCTGAACAATCGATATTTTCTAGAAATCCTTTTGGGAATCTTTATCTTATCGGAGCTGTATGTTCTTCTTTTTTACTACTTGTCATCGTCCTTTATGCTCCGCCTTTACAAGCTATTTTTCATACCGTATCATTAGATATTTTAGATTGGATTTTTATTATGGCACTTAGCATCATACCAACGGTGTTTTTTGGCTTATCGAAAAAATAATGATATATAGCAAGGCGAATGGAGGGTAACATTTCCCCATTCGCCTTTTTTGTAATATGATAGAAAAAGAATGAAAACATGTGTATAATTGTAGAAAGTGGAGAAATATAAAGATAAACATGATGTTTTCGCAACAGATACTTCGATGCTTGTTAAAATACAAGAATACATCATTCGTGTTACCATATGGAAGGAAAAAGAGAAATTACTCGAATCATTTCTTGCTTTTCTACTCATGGGATCAATTTCATTTTAGAAATTGATCCGGTTGCTTGTTTATATTTCTGAGATATAGTGAGGGGGATGTTAGGATGGGATTGCAACTTATTAACATTGGCTTTGGAAATGTTGTTTCAGCCAGTCGAGTCATTTCAATCGTTTCTCCGGAGTCAGCTCCGATTAAACGAATTGTGACAGTAGCACGAGATAACAATAAACTTGTTGACGCTACATATGGAAGACGTACACGTGCTGTCATTATTACAGATAGTGACCATGTTGTATTATCTGCTGTCCAACCAGAGACAGTCGGTCAACGGGTTGTTAGTCATGAAGAATTATCTGAAGAGTAGCTAGGAGGGGACGATGTGAAAGAAGAAGGGATTCTATTTATTCTTTCTGGACCATCAGGCGTAGGTAAAGGTACTGTGCGCAAACATTTATTCAAACAAGATCCAAATTTAAAATATTCAATTTCAATGACAACAAGGGATCCTAGAGCCGGTGAAAAAGATGGCGAGGATTACTTTTATCGTTCAAGAGAACATTTTGAAGAGTTGATCGAACAAGAAGCATTTATTGAACATGCACAATATGTAAATAATTATTATGGAACACCTAAAGAATATGTAGAAAATATGCTATCATTAGGACATGATGTTTTTTTAGAGATTGAAGTCCAAGGAGCATTGCAAGTAAAGAAGAATTATGGAAAAGGAATTTTTATCTTTTTACTCCCACCGAGTTTAGATGACTTAGAAACACGTATTTTAAGACGTGGCACTGAATCTGACCAACTAGTGAAACATCGTCTAACAGAAGCACGTAACGAAATTGAAATGATGGAAGAGTATGACTATGTCGTAGTGAACGACAATGTACATCATGCGGTGGAGAAGGTAAAATCCATTATTCAAAGTGAACATTGCAAACGGGAACGAGTTGCTAAACATTATAAACGATTATTGGAGGTGGAATAACATGTTAGAACCGTCCATTGACTCTTTACAAGAGCACATTCCATCAAAATACACACTCGTCTCAGTTTCTGCGGCACGAGCGAGGGAGTTATTAGAAGATGGACAACCTCTCGTGGAACATCCAAAATCAAATAAGTTTGTTGGAATCGCATTAGAGGAAATTCAAGCTGGAAAGTTACATGTAAAGGAAGATTAATGGTAACTACCAACTAAAATGATTGAACAACGAATGGTATGGCTCGAATAGTTATCTAGATGACACTTTACAGAAATGGGTATTGCATGGAGAGCTACCAGGGATACTGCCAGCGATCATCCATCGTTGGCAGTCACTTGTTCAAGAGAGATACAATACATACAATCGATAGTTACAAACCATCGATCTCATAGAAAAGACGAGTAATGGTTTTACTAGAGGAGTGATCGGAATGCTACGAGGTAAAAATATTTTAGTATGTGTTTCAGGAGGAATTGCTGTATATAAAGCATGTGATCTTGTAAGCAAATTAACACAACGAGGTGCACATGTGAAAGTGATCATGTCTGAAGGTGCTCAAAAATTTGTTTCTCCATTAACATTCCAAGCATTATCCCGTAACCCAGTTTACACAGACACTTTTGATGAAAAAGACCCCGAAAAAATTGCCCATATTGATGTAGCTGATTGGGCAGACCTTTGTTTAATTGCTCCTGCTACCGCACACATGATAGGAATGCTTGCCAACGGTTTAGCTGATTCTATGATTCCTACTACAATATTAGCTACTGAAGCACCCGTATACATTGCTCCAGCTATGAATGTTCATATGTATGCTCATCCTGCTGTTGTTAAAAATATGCAACAACTCTCATCTTGGGGATATAAATTTATTGAACCAGGCGCAGGTTATTTAGCATGTGGATATGTTGGAAAAGGTAGGTTAGAAGAGCCTTTAACAATCATCCAAGTACTAGAAGATCAACTTGATAAACAGACACCTTACCAAGGAAAAAAAGTTTTAATTTCTGCAGGTCCTACAGTTGAAACGATAGACCCTGTTCGTTATTTTACAAACCGCTCCACAGGGAAAATGGGGTTTGCACTGGCTGAAGAAGCCGCTGAATTAGGAGCAGACGTAACACTTGTAACCGGCCCTGTACAATTGCATACGAAGCATGCAAACATTCAGCGGATCGATGTAACCTCAGCTCAAGAAATGTATGAACAGATGATGAACGCTTACAAAGATGCGAATGTTGTCATTAAAGCTGCAGCTGTTGCAGATTATCGACCGAAACATGTTCATACTGAAAAAATGAAGAAACAACCAGGAGATTTATCCATTGAACTTGAGCGAACAATCGATATCTTACAAACATTAGGTGAGCAAAAAACAGCTCAATTTCTCGTCGGTTTTGCTGCGGAAACCAATGAACCTATTAAACATGGACTAGATAAATTACAACGTAAACATTTAAATGCTATCGTCGTTAATGATGTCAGCGCTAAAGGAGCTGGCTTTGGTCAAGATACTAACGTTGTAACTTACATCAATGAACATGAAGAACAATATCCTTTTGCGTTAGATACAAAAGAAGGAATTGCCCATTCTATTTTGCTGCAAGTTATGAAGGATATGGAAAAGAAGGATGAAGTATAGTGGATATTGCGAAAATAATTGTTGATGTACCATCTTCAGCAATTAACCAAACATTTGACTATAAAATTCCCCCTCAATTCCAAGGTATGGTCCAACCAGGTATGCGGGTTGTCATTCCTTTTGGTAAACGAACGATCACAGGATTTGTCGTGGAATTAACAGATAAGACGGAAGTCAAACGTACACGTAATATTAAAAATGTTCTTGATATAACACCTGTACTTACTGGGGAGTTACTACAGCTTGGTAAATGGATCGCAGAAACGACTTTTTGCTTGTATATTACGGCGTATCAAGCAATGTTACCTCAAGTATTAAAATCTACTTATAAAAAAGAACTCAAGCGCGTAACAAATGCAGAGTTGCATCCAGCACTAGAACACGTTTTTTCTAATCGAGAATCGATTTCCTTTGAAGAATTAGAAGCTTCTTCTATTCGTTATGTACACGTACAAGAAGCTATTGAACAAGGGGATGTAAAAGTCCATTATATCGTTGAATCCAATATTACAAAAAAATATGAAACTTGGATTTCCTCTTCCTGTAGCGTTCAGACATTGGAAAGTGAACATGAAGCATTAACAGATCGTGCATATCGTCAAAAAGCCATTATACAATTTTTTATCAATAATCACGGTCCGGTTTTACAACAAACACTTATCCATAAAACAAATACATCTAGACAAACGATTAAAACACTAATTGATAAAGGGATGTTACGTGAAGAACAACGAGAAGTGATGCGAGATCCATATGAAAATCATTCATTTAAAAAAACTTCTTATTTACAATTAACGGAAGAACAAGAAAAAGCAATGGTACCTATACGTTCGTCGATACAAGAAGAAGTCCATGACGTTATTCTCATACATGGGGTGACGGGTAGCGGAAAGACAGAGATCTATTTACATGCGATTAAACAAGTGGTAGAAAAAGGAAAAGAAGCGATTGTCCTTGTACCCGAGATTTCCTTAACACCTCAAATGGTGAAACGATTTAAAGAACGATTTGGTTCGCAAGTAGCTGTCATGCATAGTGCATTGTCAGCAGGTGAAAAGTATGATGAATGGCGTAAAATTCAACGAAAAGAAGTACAAGTAGTCGTCGGGGCACGCTCTGCGATTTTTGCACCTTTTGAAAACATTGGCATTATTATTATAGATGAAGAACATGAATTAACGTATAAACAAGAAGATCAACCAAGATATCATGCAAGAGATGTAGCTATTCAGCGAGGGGAAATTCATCAAGCACCTGTAATTCTTGGAAGTGCAACCCCATCATTGGAATCTTTTGCCCGGGCTAAAAAAGAAGTGTATACGTTAGCCACACTATCTGAGCGTACGAATAAACGTCCAATGCCACATGTGGAAGTTGTAGATATGCGCACAGAGTTGCATAATGGAAATAGGTCCATGTTCTCAATGGAATTACAAAAGAAAATGAACGAACGGATTGAAAAAGGAGAACAAATCGTCCTTATGCTTAATCGAAGGGGGTTTTCAACCTTTCTCATGTGTAGGGATTGTGGGTATGTAACCGAGTGCCCTCATTGCGATATTTCCCTTACGTATCATAAGGGAAGAAATCGAATGAAGTGTCATTATTGTACGTATGAAACGTCTGTTCCAAAATCATGTCCATCATGTGCAAGTGACCTCATACGTTTTTTTGGAACAGGTACTGAAAGGGTACAAGAAGAATTACTAAAAACGTTTCCTGGCATACGGGTCATTCGAATGGACGTAGATACAACACGAAGAAAAGGGTCCCATGAACGTTTGTTAGACCGTTTTGCACAACAAGAAGCGGACGTATTACTTGGAACACAAATGATTGCTAAAGGGCTAGACTTCCCTCATGTAACATTAGTAGGGGTATTAGCAGCGGACTCTATGCTTCATTTACCAGATTTCAGATCATCTGAAAAAACATTTCAGCTGCTTACTCAAGTAAGTGGACGAGCGGGAAGACATGAACTAGACGGAGAAGTAATTGTCCAAACATATACACCAGAACATTATAGTGTTGAATTTGCTAAAGAGTATAATTATCTAGCATTTTATGAACATGAAATGCGATTACGTCATACATTTAAATATCCACCATACGTATATTTAGCATTATTTACAGTAACCCACCCAGATTTAGGGATATGTATGGACGTTACAAATAAAATTGTTCAATTGATTTCAAGGTTTGTACAACCACATACAATTATTTTAGGACCAACCCCGTCTCCTATAGCTAGAATTAAAAACAAATATCGGTACCAATGTATGATTAAATATCGACACGAACCACAGCTTATGAAGGGGATACAAACTGTATTTGATACGTATAAAGATGAACTACAAAAGAAAGACTTAAACATATTCATAGATATGCAACCATACCATTTAATGTAGAGAGTAGGGTAAGAATGAAACGAATTGTATTTATGGGCACACCAGATTTTGCAGTACCTGTGCTAAAAACGATGATTGATTCACTATATGAAGTTGTCTTAGTTGTAACCCAGCCTGATCGACCAGTTGGGCGAAAAAGAATTCTTACACCTCCACCTGTAAAAGTGGAAGCTGAGAAACATAATATACCTATTTTTCAACCAGAAAAGATTCGAAAAGATTATGAAGCAATTAAAGAAGCTCAACCGGACTTAATTGTAACTACAGCTTATGGTCAAATTTTGCCTAAGGAATTGTTGGATATCCCAAGACTCGGGTGTGTGAATGTCCATGCCTCTTTATTACCTGAATTAAGGGGAGGTGCACCAATTCATTATGCTATTTTAGAAGGAAAAGAAACAACAGGCGTAACGATTATGTATATGGTAGAACAACTAGATGCTGGGGATATGTTAGCAAAGAAAGAAGTGGATATCGAACATACGGATAATGTAGGAACTCTTCATAATAAACTATCTGAAGTTGGAGCAACTCTGTTGAAAGAAACTCTTCCACATATCTTTAATGAAACGATCAAAGCAGAAAAACAAGAGGAAGAGCAAGCAACCTATGCTCCAAATATTGATCGGGATGTAGAAAAAATTGATTGGAAAAAAGATAGTAGAGAAATATACAATCATATTCGCGGACTTTGTCCATGGCCGGTCGCTTTTACAACACTAAACGGAAAAACGGTGAAACTGTGGAAAGCACAAATAGTAGATAAACAAGTAGGGAGTGTGCCAGGAGAAATCGTCCGCCATACAGATGATCAAACAGTAATCGTTACTTGTGGAGATGGTAAAGGTATAGAACTTATTAAAATACAACCATCTGGCAGTAGAAAGATGACTACTGAAGAATATTTAAGAGGTTCTTCAGATCGACTTCCTGTAGGAGAGACCTTTGATTCAGATTGAATACTTTAATGAATTCCATAATACGTATTTTATGCTACTTTCCTACAACATGTAGTTCCGCTCAGCCGCTTGAAACTACATGTTGTATTCAAATAGCTAATTTGGGCAATTCTGAAATTCACTCACTATAACATCTTCAAAACATAAGGAAAAACTTGTAAAACAACTCATATATCTATATTATTTTGGTAACAATACCTTTTCTTATTTCCATGAACTCCTTTATTCCATCATGAGGTTCATGAATTTCATAATACGTATTTTATACGACCTCACTACAACATGTAGTTCCGTTAAGTCGCTTGAAAATACATGCAGTAGTTATTTTGGCTCATTATGAAATTCATTCAGGTAGCACCTTTATTTGAAACTTTGTATGAGATGAAGGAGTCCTTTATTAAAAAGTATGAAGGTGTAATATTTGAATGAAAGATGAAATTTTTCGCTTAGAAAGACATACATAATGAATTTGAATTTTTCTTGGATGAGGTGATTACATGAATGCTCGGTTTATTACAGATCGAGGACAAGTACGGCCACTTAATGAAGATGCTGGTGGGATATTTTACAATCAATCGGGTCAATTGTTAGCAATTATTGCTGATGGAATGGGTGGTCATCAAGCAGGCGATGTTGCTAGCTCAATGGCTGTATCTAATTTTAAAGAACGATGGATGAGAGAGAATGATCCATTTACACCTGATGAAGCGGAACAATGGCTTACAGAAATGCTCCAAGATGTAAATGAAAAAATGTACGCACGCTCACAAGACGTAAAAGAGTGTGAGGGAATGGGGACAACCGTTGTGATTGTAATTATGACCAATGAATTTGCAACTGTTGCCCACATTGGTGATAGTAGGTGCTATACATTAAACAGTGAAAGATTTACACAAGTAACGGAAGATCATTCGTTAGTGAACGAACTCATTCGATCTGGAGAAATAACGAAGAAAGAAGCACACAATCATCCAAGAAAAAACGTCATTTTAAAATCACTTGGAACACAATCCACCGTCCAAGCAGATGTACGAACGTTAACAATTGAAACCCATGAACGAGTACTCCTTTGCACAGATGGAGTCACAGATAAAATTGAAGATGACGAAATCGAAGCGTTCTTAAAACAAACCGAATCGATTGAGGACATTGCTCAGAGCATGGTCCAGCTTGCAAATGAACGAGGCGGAGAAGATAATATATCCCTCATCTTAATCGACAACAATGAAGAAGCGGAAGAAGGTGAGAAAACATGTTAGAAGGACACTTGCTTGATGAACGATATTTAATTAAAAAAACCATTGGTGGCGGTGGAATGGCAAATGTGTATTTAGCTACAGATACCATTTTAAACCGTGATGTAGCAGTTAAAGTACTAAGATTAGAATATGCCAATGACGACGAATTCATAGAAAGATTCCATAGGGAAGCACAAGCGGCGACAAGCTTATCCCATCCAAATATCGTTAATATTTTCGATGTAGGAGAGGAAGACCATATTTTATATATGGCTATGGAATATGTAGATGGTTTAACGTTAAAAGAATACATTCAAAAATATGGTCCTATTGGTGTTGAAGAGTCCCTGCGGATTATGCAACAAATAACTTCTGCGATTGCCCATGCTCATGAAAATGACTTAGTACATAGAGACATTAAGCCACAAAATATTTTAATGGATCAAACAGGTCAAATAAAGGTGACGGATTTTGGAATTGCAATTGCTTTAAGTGCAACTTCTTTAACACGAACAAATTCGATTTTAGGTTCAGTCCATTATTTATCACCAGAGCAAGCACGTGGTGGAATGGCTACGAAAAAGTCAGATATTTATTCACTTGGGATTGTTTTATTTGAGTTACTAACTGGTAAACTACCATTTACTGGACAATCACCTGTATCGATTGCACTGAAACATTTACAAAATGATCCACCATCTGTTCGGGCGATTGATCCTAGTATCCCACAAAGTGTTGAGAACATTGTATTACAAGCAATGGCAAAAGATCCATTCCATCGATACATAGGTGTTACTGAGATGCATAGTAAATTAGAACATGCCCTTGATCCAAGTCATCTGCAAGAACCAAAGTTTTCTCCACCTGTTGAAGCCGGAGAAGAAACAAAAGCAATACCGGTGATTACTGATGATCATATGGGAGTAGAACCTGATCAAGAAACGATGGTTCATCGTACAGATGCACAAACGATTCGAATGGATGCAGCGGCGGTTGAAGCAGAACAAGACTCACAAGATTCGCCGGATAAAAAGAAGAAAAAGAAGCCAAAAAAGAAGAAGAAAAAATGGTTATGGATAGGCTTCGCATTATTTATTGTTGTTTTATCAGCTGTTCTTGCATTGTTTTTACTCCCATCTTTATTTAAATTGAAAGACGTAACTATTCCAGATGTCGTAGAACGGCCAATAGATGAAGCCCTTGAAATCTTAGAGGAACTTAACCTAGTTGTGGAAGAGGAAGCTACTTTTAGTGAAGATGTTGAAGAAGGACATGTTGTAAAAACAGATCCAAAAGCAGGCAGGACAGTTAAAGAGGAATCAACGATTAAAGTATATGTTAGTGACGGGAAAGAAAAGTTTGAGTTTGATAACTATGTTGGTTACGACTTCGAACAAGCTGAGAGGTTGTTAGAAGACAAAGGATTCACAGACATTATTTCTTATGAAAAACATTCGGATAAGCCTGTAGGTGAAATCTTGTCTCAAGTACAACCAGATAGCGGTTCACTCGTTGTTCCAAGTGAAACACGGGTTATTTTTGAAGTTAGTATTGGGCCAGAGTCTTTCCAATTAAAAGACTTAGTTGGCTTGTCCCTTGAAGAAGCAGAAAGCTATGCAGAGGATAACGGCCTCACATTAAACACTGAAGAAGTACACTCAGACAGTGTTGAAGAAGGTTTAATTGTGAAACAGAATCCAGGTGCAAACGCTTCGGTTAAAGAAGGTTCCACAGTTCAAGTTTCTGTATCATTAGGACCGGAAGAAAAGCCACCAAATCTGCATACAGTCACATTTTCGGTTCCATATACAAATGCGCCAGATGATGAAGAAGAGGATGAAAATAAAGAACGTGAACCTCAGACTGTAACTATTTATATTAAAGATATGAACAATAAAATAGAAGATGTATATAAACAAGAGACCATCACTGAAGACAAAGAATACTCTATTACACTAACCATTGAGGAAGGTGAGACAGCAGAGTATCGAGTCGAACGAGACGGAGAAGTACTTACACAAAAAGAAATACCATAATAGTGAAGGTGGTTCATTCATGAAAAAAGGACGAATTGTAAAAGCGATTAGTGGGTTTTATTATGTTGAAACTGATGGAATTGTGTATCCATGTAAAGGACGAGGGGTATTTCGAAAACAAAACCGATCCCCTCTCGTCGGTGATTTTGTATCCTTTGAAATTGATGAAAACGAAGAAGGATACATAAAAGATATAGAAGAAAGAACAAATACACTCCAAAGGCCACCTATTGCGAATATTGATCAAGCACTAGTCGTTATGTCTGCAAAAGAACCATCTTTTAGTCCTTTATTACTTGATCGGTTTTTAGTGTTTTTAGAATCAAAGCATATTCAACCTTTAATTTATATAACAAAGGTTGACCAGTTAGATAAAGATATGCATCAAGAAATCAAACAATGGAAAGAAAAGTATGAAAGAATCGGCTACGATGTCCTGCTATTATCAATTTTTGAAATGAATGAGGAAACCATTGAATATATTTATTCTCACTTTGAAAATAAAGTTTCCGTCATTACAGGTCAATCTGGTGTAGGGAAATCATCACTATTAAATGCGATTGATGAATCATTATCGATTAAAACAGACGCGATCTCGAAAAGTTTAGGACGAGGAAAGCATACAACACGTCACGTAGAATTATTAACCATTGGAGATGGTTTAGTAGCAGACACACCAGGATTTAGTGTTGTAAACTTTGATGACATTGAAGCTGAGGAACTTTCAAATGCATTTCCAGAAATGAGGATTCGCGCACATCAATGTAAGTTTAGAGGATGCTTACATATGAATGAACCACAATGTGCTGTCAAACAAGCAGTAGAAATTAAAGACATTGAAGAAACGCGCTACAAACATTACGTAGCATTTATGAAAGAAATCCAAGATAGAAAGCCGAGGTATTAAAACATGGTTAAAATAGCACCATCCATTTTATCAGCAGATTTTGCGAAATTAGGCGCGGAAATAAAAGAAGTTGAAGAAGCAGGAGCGGAGTATATTCATATTGACGTTATGGACGGGCACTTTGTTCCAAACATTACAATAGGACCATTAATTGTTGAAGCCGTTCGACCAGTAACGGATTTACCATTAGATGTACATTTAATGATTGAGAATCCAGAACATTATATTTCTACATTTGCTGAAGCTGGCGCAGATATTATTACCGTTCACCAAGAAACATGTGTGCATCTTCATCGAACGATTCAACAAATTAAATCTGAAGGAATACAAGCTGGTGTTGTAATGAATCCTGCCACACCAGTACATTTAATAAAAGAAGTTCTGCCAATTGTGGATTTAGTGCTTGTTATGACAGTGAATCCTGGATTCGGAGGACAGTCTTTCATATCAAGCTGTGTAGATAAAATTCAGCTTTTGAATGATTGGCGAGAAGAGCACAATTATTCTTACGTAATCGAAGTAGATGGTGGCGTAAACACTGAAACAGCATCACTCTGCGCACAAGCAGGTGCAGACATCTTAGTTGCCGGAAGTGCAGTATATAATCAAAAAAATCGAAAAGAAGCTATTGAAGCAATTAAAAATGCTGCACAAAGAGAACGAACTGAGGAAGACATGTAGTGTATGTTTCTGAAATGTAATCAGATTGGGAAAACTGTGAAAGAACCTTTCTTCATACAAAAACATTCCTTTTTGAAAAAGGTGCATTTTTAAAAGGGTAGTAGCATATGGTTAGTTATAAAGAGTCGTGAACAATCATACTATCTTATTACTACTAACGAGCTTTTTTGTATAAGAGGAGGGGGAAAATGAAATTTTACACAATTAAACTCCCGAGGTTTCTTGGAGGTTTTGTTCGAGTGATTATTAATGTCTTTAAAAAAGAGAAATAATTCCATTGCTCAATAAAGAACCACACCCCTGAATGCATGTAATGTAGCTAGTGATTATGATACATGCAATGATGATCTGAATGTGTATGAGTAAACAAAGAAAAAAGCACCCATATTTATGGATGCTTTTTTTTACACATATTTTCATTAAAGTATAATAATATACTATACTCGTTTCACTTTACCAGATTTAAGGGCACGTGCAGACACATATACACGTTGTGGCTTTCCATCCACTAAAATACGTGCTTTTTGCACATTCGCTTTCCACTTACGGCGGTTTGAGTTAAGTGCATGTGAACGTTTGTTTCCTGTACCAGTCGAACGACCAGTAATTACACATTTTCTTGCCATGATAATTCCCTCCTACTAAACACGTCAATCAATTTCTACTTATTTAATTTATCATAAGTTTGTACTTAATGCAATCCTATTCATAAGGAATACTAATATTAACTCTTGACAGAATGATGAATATCATTCATTCTTATAAGGGATAAAAGCTCCAAAAGAAAGAATGGTTTTTCTTCACGTTACAGTAAATGATTTATGTTAAATATAACGAGTGATGAAGGAGGAAAATAATGTCCATTGAATTAAATACACATGATGGCCAAGTAACAATCACAAATGAAGTGGTAGCAACAATTGCAGGCGGAGCAGCCATGGAATGTTATGGAATTGTAGGAATGGCATCTAAAAGCCAAATTAGAGACGGTCTTGCTGAGATTTTACGTAAAGAAAATTACTCGCGTGGAATTGTAGTCAGGCAAGATGAAGATCGTCTTCATGTTGACATGTACATCATAGTGAGTTATGGAACGAAAATATCTGAAGTAGCAAATAATGTTCAATCAAAAGTAAAATATACATTAAATCAAACATTAGGATTAGCAGTTGACTCCATAAATGTTTATATCCAAGGGGTTCGTGTGGCAAAGGAGTAATCACTGCATAAAGGTGATGATGTTGAAGGAGGAAATAAGGTGACGATGCAGACGTTAGACGGAAACACTTTTACTGATATGGTCATGGCCGGCGCGAGACATTTATCGAATCATTCCAAAACAATTGACGCGTTAAACGTTTTTCCTGTCCCTGATGGGGATACTGGAACAAATATGAATTTATCCATGACTTCCGGAGTCAGTGAATTAAAAAAAGCAAATAGTACAAATATATCTGTTGCATCTGAAGCATTTGCAAAAGGTTTACTGATGGGTGCAAGAGGGAATTCAGGGGTAATCTTATCGCAAATATTTAGAGGATTTGCGAAAGGATTTAAAGGAAAAGAAACAGTTACAACAACAGAATTAGCTGATGCTTTTCAAAGCGGGGTAGAAACAGCTTATAAAGCAGTAATGAAACCTGTAGAGGGTACAATTTTAACTGTTGCAAAAGATTCGGGGGCTAAAGCAGCTGCTTTAGAGGGCCAAGAAAAAGATGTTATTTCCTTTATGGAACAAGTTTTAGAAGAAGCGAAAGCATCTTTAAAACGTACACCAGATTTACTTCCCGTGTTAAAGGAAGTTGGTGTTGTTGACTCTGGAGGTCAAGGACTTGTTACGATTTATGAAGGATTTCTTGCTTCCTTAAAAGGAGAAAAATTACCTGCAACAGACTTAGAAGAAGTAGACATTGAAGAGCTTGTCAATGCGGAACATCACAAATCAGCACAAGACTTTATGGACACAGAAGATATTGTGTACGGTTATTGTACAGAGTTTATGGTTAAATTTGAACAAGATAAATTAAACGAACATCCGTTTTCTGAAGATGCATATCGTGAAGAATTGAGTAAAAATGGAGATTCATTAGTCGTTATTTCAGATGACGATGTTGTTAAAGTACATATTCATACAGAATATCCGGGCAACGTGATGACGTTGAGTCAAAACTTTGGACGCCTCGTGAATATAGATATTGAAAATATGCGTGAGCAACATACATCTATTGTAGGAGAGAAGGACGCAACGGCAAAGAAACAAGAGGAAAAAGAACTTGTTGATTTTGCAGTTGTGACAGTTGCTATGGGATCAGGTATGAAATCATTGTTTGAAAGCCTTGGCGCACGAGTAGTCATTGAAGGTGGTCAAACAATGAATCCTAGTACACAAGATATTACGAGCGCTATAGAAGAAGCACATGCTAAACAAGTAATTGTTTTACCAAACAATAAAAATATTACAATGGCGGCTGAACAAGCGGCAGAATTAGCAGGGGATCATGTTGCAGTCGTTCCAACGGCTACAATCCCTCAAGGAATAAGTGCACTGCTCGTATTAAATCCTGAAGCGAGTTTAGCGGATAATAAAGCTGAAATGACAGAAGCGGCTAGTTTTGTAAAAACTGGACAAGTTACGTATGCCGTTCGCGACACACAAATTGACGGATTAACCATTGCTAAAGGAAATTTCATGGGAATCAATGAAGGGAAAATAAAAGCATCCGATCCAGATCGATTAGACGCTACAAAATCTTTACTTAAAGACCTCATTGATGATGAAGACGAAATTATTACTATTATTTATGGGGAAGACGTTGAAGATGATGAGATTAAGTCACTAGAAGCATATGTAGAAGAAACGTTTGATGAAGATATTGAATTAGAAATTTACAATGGGGAACAACCTATTTATTCATATATCATCGCAGTTGAATAAGATACCAAAAAAGACAGTAGCTTACATAAAGAGCTACTGTCTTTTTGTGGATGAAATAATCATCAGGTTGGATACCTTACGCATATCCTCTTTAGAACACATCGACTAATCAACTGATAACTGTTATAATGTAGAATAGAAAATGAGTAAATAAGGCGGTGACAGAATGAAATTCACATCAGTATTTGATATTATTGGTCCTGTTATGATTGGACCTTCAAGTTCACATACAGCAGGTGCTGCACGAATCGGCAAAACTGCAAGAGATTTATTTGGAAAAGAACCAACGTGGGCACAAATCAGATTATATGAATCATTCGCTAAAACATATAAAGGCCATGGGACAGATTTTGCCCTTGTTGGGGGGCTACTTGGTTTTCAAACAGATGATAAACGATTGGATCAATCCCTTGTTATTGCTGAAGAGAAGCAGATAGATATTGAATTTATTGAGGAAAACGGACGAGCTCCACATCCGAATACAGCTCGTCTAACGATTGGGGATGAAACGGATAGTATTGAAATGGTTGGTATCTCAATCGGTGGAGGGAAAATTGAAATCATAGAAATTAATGGATTTGATCTCAAAATTTCTGGAAATCATCCAGCTATTTTAGTTGTGCATAATGATCGGTTTGGAGCCATCGCATCTGTTACTAAAATACTTGCTAAACATGAAATAAATATAGGTCATATGGAAGTGAATCGAAAAGATGTCGGGAAAGAAGCGTTGATGGTTATTGAGGTTGACCAAAATGTAGAAAAAGATGTTTTAACTGAACTACAAGAAGCAGACCACATTATTCAAGTGTCAACACTCATTAGCTAATTAAAGGGGGGACAAAGAATGTTTCGAACAGTCGCAGAATTAGTAGAAAAAGCAGAAAAAGAAAATATATTAATTTCTGAAGTAATGATTCGTCAAGAAATGGACGTAAAACAACTTACACGTGAAGAAGTATACGAACAAATGGAAAGAAATTTAGAAGTGATGGAGAAAGCGGTAGAAGACAGTTTAAAAGGTGTCACATCTGTTACTGGTTTAACAGGTGGAGATGCGGTGCGTGTGCAAGAATATATGAAAGAACATACACCTCTTTCTGGAAATATTATGTTAGACGCTGTCAGTAAGGCGATGGGTACAAATGAAGTAAATGCTGCTATGGGGATGATTTGTGCGACTCCTACTGCTGGAAGTGCTGGAGTTGTGCCAGGAACATTGTTTGCCGTAAAAAAACAATTGAATCCTACACATGATCAAATGGTTCGGTATTTATTTACATCGGGGGCATTCGGATTTGTTGTTGCAAATAATGCATTTATTTCTGGGGCAGCAGGAGGATGTCAAGCGGAAGTTGGTTCAGCAGGAGCGATGGCTTCAGCAGCAATTGTGGAAATGGCTGGTGGAACTCCCCAACAATGTTCAGAAGCTTTTGCAATGACATTAAAAAACATGCTAGGACTTGTTTGTGATCCAGTTGCTGGGCTCGTGGAAGTCCCTTGTGTAAAACGAAATGCAGGTGGAGCATCTTTAGCGATTGTCTCAGCTGATTTAGCGTTAGCTGGAGTAACAAGCCGTATTCCATGTGACGAGGTAATAGGAGCGATGTACCGCATAGGTCAAACGATGCCTTCTGAATTACGAGAAACTGGTGAAGGTGGATTAGCAGATACACCTACAGGAAGATTCTTGAAAGAAAAGATTTTTGGAAGAACAAGTTAGAAAGAGTGGTATATGATGCTAAATGAATCCGTTACACATTTGAAAGGAATTGGAACTAAAACTGCAGAAAGTCTAGAGTTAATGGACGTTAAAACGATAGAAGATTTGTTGTTTTACGTGCCTCTCGGATATGACATCATTGAAATAAAACCATTAGCGGAGTGCCAACATGATGAAACGGTTACACTTGTTGGCACTATTTTATATGCTCCAACAGTAACGTTTTATGGCCGTAAGAAATCACGTCTCACCTGCACGATTCAAGTAGAAGGTGTAGCCATTAAGGTTGTTATGTTTAACCGTCCGTTTGCTAAAAATCACTTACATCCACATAAAACTTTTACATTTACCGGTAAGTGGGATGCTCACCGTTTACAATTAACAGCTCAAAAATATGAAGAAGGGACACCTACAAATTCTTCTGCAACTATTACACCTAAATATCCGCTTAAAGGAGACATGAAACCATTTCGTTTACGAAAAATCATCTCTGAAGCAATGGAGGAATATGTTGATGAGGTAACAGAAATCCTTCCAACATCATATTTAAGAGATTATAAACTACCTACTAGAAAAGAAGCACTTCAAACCCTTCACCAACCAGAAAGCGCATATGCATTAAAACATGCCCGCAGACGGTTTACATATGAAGAATTATTAATTTTTCAAATCCGTATGCAACGAATGCGTAAAGAAATTCGAGAATCGACAACAGGAGCTGCACATCAATTTGATCAAGCTTTATTAGATACGTTTATTAAGTCCTTTCCATTCTCATTAACATCTGCTCAACAAAGGGTAACAGATCAAATCTTAACGGATATGCGATCAGATTACCGGATGAACCGATTACTGCAAGGAGATGTGGGATCAGGAAAGACTGCTGTTGCGGCAATAGCACTATATGCATCTGTTCTGTCCGGTAAACAAGGGGCTTTAATGGTTCCAACTGAAATATTAGCTGAACAACACTTTCTTTCCTTCCAACAGTTTTTTGGTGACCGACTATCGATTGCATTATTAACTGGCTCCACAAAAGGAAAGAAAAGAGATGCATTACTAACTTCCATCTACGAAAAAGAAATAGACATTGTCATTGGAACCCATGCTCTCATTCAGGATGATGTACACTTTCACGACCTAGGTTTGACAATTATTGACGAACAACATCGGTTCGGAGTAAAGCAACGTCGTGTACTACGAGATAAAGGGTTATTTCCAGATGTGTTATTTATGACTGCAACCCCAATTCCCCGAACATTAGCCATTACTACCTTTGGGGATATGGATGTATCTATTATTGACGAAATGCCTGCAGGAAGAAAACCTGTGGAAACACATTGGATAAAAGAGAAAATGATTCCCCGATTATTAGAATTTATGAAAAGCCACATGCAAAAAGGGGAACAGGTATATATGATTTGCCCGTTAATTGAGGAATCCGAAGTACTCGATATGCAAAATGCAGAGCAAATTTATGAGCAAATGAAGCTCTATTTTGAGCCAGATTTTCGTGTGGGACTTATGCATGGTCGATTAACAGTAGAAGAAAAAGATGACATTATGAAGCAATATGTTGACAACGAAATCCAAGTACTCGTATCTACAACTGTCATTGAAGTAGGTGTGAACGTTCCAAACGCAACTATAATGGCAATATATAATGCAGAGCGTTTCGGCTTATCACAACTTCATCAATTAAGAGGAAGAGTTGGGCGAGGTGATGTACAAAGTTATTGTATGCTCATTGCAGATCCACAAGGGAAAATAGGACAAGAACGCATGCGAATTATGACCGAAACGACAGACGGATTTGAATTATCTGAGCGAGATTTACAACTTAGGGGCCCAGGGGATTTTTTTGGGAGAAAACAAAGCGGTGTCCCAGAATTTAAAGTTGCTAACATCGTTGAAGATTACCGTGCCCTTGAAACAGCTAGACAGGATGCGGTTAAAATAATAGAAGCTAATTTACTCGAGGAAAATCCTGCATATGAATCGTTAAAAAAATATTTGAAATCCAATAATCCTCTTGAGGAGAAGCTTGATTAAAAGGTGCTTGCATTCTTTTTCGAGGTGTTATATATTACTATTAGTACCAAGTCATAATACGAAGAAGGGACGGTGCGGTGCATGAAAACAAGTAAAGCAGAACGACAGCGTTTATTGCAAGAAACCATTGAACAAACACCATTTGTAACCGACGAAGAGTTAGCCCGTACCTTTTCAGTTAGTATCCAAACCATTCGTTTAGATCGTATGGAGCTTAATATTCCTGAACTAAGAAAGCGTATTAAAACCGTTGCAACGAATCAATGGAATGAAACTGTAAAAGCTCTTCCTTTAGATGAAATCATTGGGGAAGTTGTTGATTTAGAACTAGATAAACGTGCAATATCTATTTTAGATATTCGCTCTGAACACGTTTTTTCTCGAAATAAAATAGCCCGTGGTCACCATTTATTTGCACAAGCGAACTCTTTAGCTGTTGCAGTTATTAATGATGAGTTAGCTCTCACATCAAAGGCAGAAATAGCATTTAATCATCAGGTGAAAGAAAATGAACGAGTCGTAGCTAAAGCACACGTAGAAGAAGCTACACATAAACATTTATCAAAAGTTCGAGTGCAAAGTTATGTAGGACAAAAAGAAGTATTTAATGGTTTGTTCTATATGTATCGTACAAAAGAACGCAAGGAGGAATAACAAATGAGATTAGCAATAGATGCTATGGGGGGAGATCATGCTCCTGCTTCAGTTGTAGAAGGCGCGATGAAAGCTATTGCACATTTACCTGACGTACATATTACACTTGTTGGTGATGAAGACCAAATTCGTCCATTGTTAACAGATCATACACGTATTGATGTTGTACATACGAAAGAAGTTATTACAGGTGATGATGAGCCGGTTCGTGCAGTTCGTAGAAAAAAAGAGGCATCTCTTGTTCTGATGGCGAATAAAGTAAAGAATGAAGAAGCAGATGCTTGTATTTCTGCAGGAAATACAGGTGCCTTGATGAGTGCAGGATTATTTATTGTTGGTCGAACGAAAGGAATTCAACGTCCTGCGTTAAGCCCAACATTGCCAACATTAGACGGGAAAGGATTCGTTTTACTAGATGTTGGTGCAAATGTGGATGCAAGTCCCAATCATCTTTTACAATATGCAATTATGGGATCCATTTACGCGGAGAAGGTGAGAGGAATTAAGAATCCAACAGTTGGACTTCTGAATGTTGGAACAGAAGATGGTAAAGGAAATGACTTAACTAAAAAAGCGTTTCAATTGCTGTCAAAAGCTCCCGTTCAGTTTATTGGAAACGTAGAAGCACGTGACTTATTAGCAGGTGTTGCTGATGTAGTTGTTACCGATGGATTTAGTGGAAATGTTGCGCTAAAAACAATCGAAGGTACTGCTGATATGATGTTTTCTTTGTTAAAGGATACATTCATGGCGTCATTTAAAACAAAAATTGCTGCTATGATGATGAAAAATAACTTAAAAGACTTAAAAGAACAATTGGATTACTCAGAGTATGGTGGAGCAGGATTATTCGGTTTAGCTGCACCTGTTATTAAAGCTCATGGTTCATCAAATGGACAAGCGATTTTTAGTGCAATTAAACAAGCTTGCCATATGGTAGAACATCAAGTGAACTCTACCATCGAAGAAACGATAGCAACATACATAGAACAAGATAAAAAGGAGGAAACTACATGAGGAAAATAGCATTTATGTTTCCTGGACAAGGTTCACAAACGGTAGGAATGGCTAAAAATTGGTATGACACAGATGAAGAAACTCAACAATTGTTTGATCATGCGAATACATTAGTACCTTTTGATTTACTTTCATATATGTTTGAAGGACCTGAAGAGGTTCTTACAAAAACGGAACACGCACAACCAGCACTGTTACTATCAAGTGTTGCGGTACTGAGACGTTTAGCTCGTGAGGAAATACATCCTTCAATGGTTGTAGGTCATAGTTTGGGAGAATATAGTGCACTTGTTGCAGCCGGTGCTCTTACGGTTGATGAGGCTCTTCCCCTTGTTGCTTTTAGAGGAGCATGCATGGAAAAAGCTGTTCCAACTGGAGAAGGAGCGATGGCTGCAGTATTAGGATTATCAATAGAAACAATCGAGGAAGCATTGCAATCATTACAGGAATCTGAAGTAGTTGATATTGCGAATATCAATTGTCCAGGACAAATTGTCATTTCTGGAACGAAATCTGGGGTTGATCAAAGTATTCCATTGTTGACAGATGCAGGTGCAAGAAGGGTTCTTCCCTTAAACGTTAGTGGACCGTTTCATTCTCGTTTGATGAAACCAGCAAGTGTAGAATTTAAGGAGCGGTTAAAAGAAGTGTCTTTTAATGATGCGCACACACCTGTTTATGCAAACGTTACTGCAGAGCCTGTAACAGACAAGGGAGAAATCGAACATTTGCTTTTTGAACAATTATTCTCACCTGTGCAGTTTGAACAATCCATTCAACACATGATAGATGCAGGTGCGGAAGCGTTTGTTGAAGTTGGAAATGGGAAAGTGTTAAGTGGACTGTTGCGAAAAATTAATCGTAAACTTCCGACATTTTCCATTCAAGATGAAGTATCACTACAAAAGTTTTTGGACTGGTATAAGGGAGATGAATAACATGTTACACGGGAAACACGTACTCGTAACTGGAGCTTCAAGAGGAATTGGCCGTTCTATTGCCTTAGAACTTGCAAAACAAGGTGCCCATGTAGCAATAAACTATGCAGGAAGTGAAGAGCGAGCCCAAGCAGTTGTGGAAGAAATTGAAGCGTTAGGTCAAAAAGCATTTAAAATTCAAGCAGATGTATCGGATGAAGCAAGTGTGAAAAAGATGGTCAAGTCTGTCGTAGATACATTTGGTTCCATTGATATATTAGTGAACAATGCTGGAATTACAAAAGATAACTTACTTATGCGCATGAAAGAAGACGATTTTGACCAAGTGATTAACACAAATTTAAAAGGTGTTTTCTTATGTACAAAAGCAGTTGCAAGACCTATGATGAAACAAAAAGGTGGAAGAATTATCAACGTTGCCTCCATTGTTGGGGTTAGCGGTAACCCAGGTCAAGCTAATTATGTAGCTGCTAAAGCAGGAGTTATTGGGATGACCAAATCTGTTGCAAAAGAATTGGCTTCTAGAAATATATTAGTGAATGCAGTTGCACCTGGATTTATTTCAACCGATATGACAGACCAATTAACAGATGAGCAACGTGAAAGTATGCTTGAACTTGTTCCATTGAAAAAATTGGGTACACCTGAAAACGTAGCAACTGTTGTTCGCTTTTTAGCATCAGAGGATGCTGCATATATTACTGGACAAACCATTCATATTGATGGTGGAATGGTAATGTAATGTTCTTGTGAGAAATTCAGACAATGTACACAATCCCGTGGATACGGGAAGGAGCAAGGAATAAAGCTTTATTTTTTAATGAAATCGATTTGCATACCATCGACGAATCGATTATAATCTTACAATGGATTGAAGGGAGGTGAATGAGAATGGCTGAAATTTTTGATCGTGTAAAAGAAATCATTGTTGATCAATTAGACGTGGAAGAGGATCTTGTTACAATGGAAGCTTCATTCACTGAGGACTTAGATGCGGACTCATTAGACGTAGTTGAACTAGTTATGGAATTAGAAGATGAGTTTGACATGGAAATTGCAGATGAAGAAGCAGAAAAGATTAATACTGTTGGAGACGCAGTAGAGTACATAAAGAGTACACAAGAATAACAAGCGACCTCCACGGTGCACAAATAAAATGTAATGAAAGTCTCGCGAGTTAAGCGAGACTTTCCTATTTCTTATATCCCCTGAAGAAGAAGGTGAAACGATGGATTATCAATTGCTTCAACAAAAATTAGGCATTACATTCCAAAACGAAAATATCCTCAAACAAGCGTTTATTCATTCTTCTTATGTAAATGAGCATCGCTTGGAGCGGGCAGATGATAATGAGCGATTAGAATTTCTAGGAGATGCTATCCTCGAACTAGGAGTTTCTCACTTTTTATATCACCGCATTCCTGCCATGTCTGAAGGCGAAATGACAAAGTTACGAGCTTTTTTAGTAAGGGAATCTACATTATTTTCGGTTGCAAAAAAACTTGAGTTTGGGCAATTTCTAATGTTAGGCAAAGGGGAAGAATCCTCTGGAGGAAGAAAGCGTCCATCCATTCTTGCGGATGTTTTTGAGGCGTTTTTAGGAGCACTGTATGTGGATCAAGGGTTTGACCGTGTCTATGAGTTTTTAGAGGAGCATCTATACATTTATGCCGGACCTTCACAATTTTCCTCGGCAATGGATTATAAAACGACTTTACAAGAAATCGTTCAGCGTGAAAGTAGACAACAAGTCTCGTATGCGATTATTGAAGAGCGTGGGCCTGCTCATGACCGAGAGTTTGTTGCTCAAGTAACTGTGAACGAATGGCTAGCCACAACAGGAACGGGATTATCAAAAAAAGAAGCTGAACAGCGCGCAGCCAAAAAAGCCATTGATAGCCTACGTGCACAACAATAAAGAGGTGCTCATATCTTGTGAACACCTCCATAACAAGTTTATGAATCTACTCGAACACTTCTTAATTCATCGATAAATGCCGTTGTTTCTGCGGCACTTAACGTGTTTTGTTTCATAATAAAATCATACATAAACTTTATTTCATCATATTTTGATAAGTCATATCCTTTTGGATCAAATACAATCTGATTGGCAACCTCTAATTTTTTAGCCATTTGATCAAGCATATATGAAACATTTTCCGCAGATTTTTCATTTAAATCCATTTTCGCACCCCGTCTACTATTTATTCTATATCTTGAACAGTGTTATTTCCGAATGTCCATTTCTAATGAATTCGCTTTCTACTATTCCTTTCACATACGTATCATGATAAAATAAAAGAAGAAAAAAACCAAGTATTTGCATGCACCATCGTCTGAAATAGGAGAATCGGTCAATAAATAAGGAGAATAAAAGATGTATCTAAAACGACTAGAAAGTGTTGGCTTCAAATCATTTGCAGAACGTATTAACGTTGAATTTGTTCCTGGACTCACTGCAGTAGTTGGGCCTAATGGAAGTGGAAAAAGCAACATTACTGATGCAATCAGATGGGTACTAGGGGAGCAATCTGTCCGCTCCTTAAGGGGTTCAAAAATGGAAGATATTATTTTCCAAGGTAGTGACAGTCGAAATGCGTTAAACGTGGCTGAAGTAACATTAACTCTTGATAATACCTCTAAGCAACTCCCACTTGATTATGAAGAAGTTAGCATTACACGCCGAGTATATCGTTCAGGAATGAGTGAGTTTTATATTAATAAACAGGCATGTCGGTTAAAAGATATCGTCGAATTATTTATGGATTCTGGATTAGGAAGAGATGCCTTCTCTATTATAGGACAGGGGAAAGTCGAAGAAATTCTAAGTTCCAAAGCTGAAGAGAGACGAACGATTTTTGAAGAAGCAGCAGGAGTTTTAAAGTACAAGCAACGAAAACAACAAGCTGAATACAAATTAGCCGAAACAGAAGAAAATTTATTTCGGATTGAAGATATTATGCATGAAATTGAACAACAATTAGCTCCACTTGAAAAACAAGCGCAAACAGCCAAAACATATATTGCTTATAAAGAAGAGCTACAGTCAAAAGAAGTTTCCTATATTATTACACACATAAAAAAATTACATCATACATGGGAACAATTAAAGAAAACGATTGAAGATGAGAAAGTTGAACATATTACATTAGCTACATCGATTCAAAAGAAAGAAACTCGGATGGAAGAAACAAAAGAAGCAATGAATCTTTTGGATCAAACGATTGAACAACTTCAAGGGAAATTATTAGAAGAGACAAAATCGGTGGAGCAACTTGAAGGACAAAAAAAGTTATTTGAAGAACGGACGAAACACGCTTCGTCGAATAAAGAACATGTTAAAAAACAAATCGAACAAGTAGATGAGCGGATAGAACACGTCCAAAAAAACATAACACACGAAATAGATATTGAACAAACATTAAAATCTGAACTTAAACTGACCGATAAAAAAATCCGTGATATCCAAAAATCTCTTGTTGCAAGCAAAGAAACGCTGGCAGAAGAGTTAGAAGAACAAAAATCTGCATACATTGATTTACTAAATGAACAAGCTGCTAAACGCAATGAATTACAATCTACTGAGCGTCATTTAGCACAATTGGAACAAAAAGACCTCTCTCAAAAAGAGAAAACAAACCGTTTAGAAAAGACGTACAAAGATGTCGAGCATACATTTACTAAAAGCAAACAAGTATATGAGGAAAAAAATACATTATATGAGCAATCCATGAGAGATAATCAAGAAAGAAAACAATCGTTGCAGGAACGAAGGGAGTCCTTTGAAAAGGCACAACAACAATTGCATGAATACCAACACAAAATGGCTACGCTTGAATCTAGAAGAGATGTTCTAGCTGAAATGAAAGAAGCCTTCCAAGGATTCTTCCATGGAGTAAAACGTATATTACAAGCACGAGATGATAAAAAGCTTCAAGGAATACATGGAGCAGTGGTAGAATTAATAGATGTTCCGAAGCAATATACGATTGCAATTGAAACAATTTTAGGGGGTCAGGCCCAACATATTGTGACAACAAATGATGGTGCTGCACGAGAAGCAATTTCATGGTTAAAGCAAACAAACTATGGACGAGCTACCTTTTTACCTTTAGCTTCGATTCAACCACGGTTTGTTCCTAAACAAATGCTTCTAACCTTAAAAAATCAAGAAGGATTTATTGGAGTAGGAGCGGATTTAATTCACGTCAATGAATCTTTTAAGAAAGCTGTCGAGCATTTAATGGGTCACGTACTTGTTGCTGATACACTAAAACATGCAAATCAAATTGCGAAACAGACGAACCGACGTTTTCGTGTTGTAACGTTGGAAGGAGATGTTGTAAATCCAGGAGGGGCGATGTCTGGAGGCGCAGCACTTAAAAAGGGACCTTCTTTATTTACAAGGGATCGTGAATTAGAGGAAATTCAAGGGAGATTACAAAAAGCTGTTATCGTTATTAAGGATAAACAGGAAGAGGTAGAAAATCTTCGTTCTACTGTCGCTTCTCTGTCACAAGAAGTGAATGACTCAGATGCTTCGATTACAGAAGCAAGAATTCTTGTTCAACAAAAACGGGATGCGTTTTACCAAGCTGAAGGGGATTTAAAACAAATAAATAATGAGTTGAATTTATCTAAAGCGGAGCGTTCACAGTTTAAGAATGACCAAAATGTTCACTCCCAACAAGTGGCTCAATTAAAGCGGGAAATTGGTGAGCTCGAAGAACAGGGTCAAACAATTGAAGGAACGATTGAACAATTAACTGAACAACAACAAACCTTTGAAACGGACCGCCAAGCACAAGAACAATCACTTCATCACTATCAAATTGAACATGCTGAACAAACAGAACGTTATAAAAATCAGCAATACAAAGTGAATACATTGAAGGAGCAGTTGTCTGAAGCAGAAGAACAATCGAGTTCGTATAAACAAGAATATGAACAATATATTGAGCTTGAAAAATCCTCCGCACATGCGGATGAAATTGAAACAAGTATTCACCAAGCAACTGAATCAATGAATCAAATTAATCATGAAATTCAAATAAAGAGAAGTAAAAGGCATGAACAAACAACATGGATGTCTAGTGAAGAACGTGAATTAAAAGAATCTCAAAAACAATTACAAGGAATCATGAAGGATATTCAGAAAAAAGAAGTACGGGAAAACAGGTTGGATGTAGAACTTGAAAATTTACTTTCCCAATTACAACAGGAATATACCTTAACGTATGAGGGAGCAACTCAACAATATAATTTTGTAGAAGATTTGGATACTGCGAAAGAAAAAGTCCAAAAGCTAAAAAACTCCATCGATAGTCTGGGAACTGTGAACCTAGGGGCAATTGATGAATATGATCGTATTACAGAACGAAATGCATTTCTCACGAAACAACGGGACGATTTAGTAGAAGGTAAAGAAACATTGTATGCAATTATTCATGAAATGGACCATGAAATGAAAACAAGATTTTCCGAAACTTTTGAACAAATTAAAGAAGAATTTTCCGTTGTCTTTAAAGAGTTATTTGGAGGTGGATCCGCGCAACTAAAATTAACAGATCCAAATAATTTATTAGACACCGGAATAGAGATGATTGCGCAACCACCAGGGAAGAAATTACAGCATCTTGGATTGCTTTCCGGTGGAGAACGATCGTTAACTGCGATAGCATTACTCTTTGCAATTTTGCGTGTTCGTCCTGTACCGTTTTGCGTACTCGATGAGGTTGAGGCAGCCTTAGATGAAGCGAATGTCGTTCGATTTGCAAATTACGTACGCCAACATAGTGCTTCGACTCAATTTATTGTTATTACACACAGAAAAGGTACAATGGAAAAGGCAGACGTATTATACGGAATTACGATGCAAGAATCAGGAGTGTCAAGACTTGTATCCGTACGCTTAGAAGAAACTGAGGAATTAATGAATCAAGCTGAATAGGAAAGGGAAGGAATATAGATGAATTTTATACAAAGGCTAAAACGCCGCTTTACCCAAGATGAAACAAACGAAGTATCAGATACGTACAAAAAAGGAATGGAAAAGACACGAAATAGCTTTTCCAGCCGTATTAACGATTTAATTGCACGTTATCGTAGGGTAGATGAAGACTTTTTTGAAGAGTTAGAAGAAGTTTTAATCACTGCGGATGTGGGAGTTTCTACTGTAATGGAGTTTATTGATGAGTTAAGAATGGAAGTAAAACGTAGAAATATAAAAGATACGAAAGATACTCGTGAAGTAATCTCTGAAACACTTGTATCTATTTATCAAGGGGACGATGATGAGACCCTATCTGATATTAACATGCAAAAAGATGGGGAATTAACGGTTATTTTAGTAGTTGGAGTGAATGGTGTTGGGAAAACAACGTCTATTGGTAAACTCGCCAACTCATTTAAACAAGATGGTAAGAAAGTCGTACTCGCTGCAGGGGATACCTTTAGAGCAGGTGCTATTGAACAGTTAGAAGAGTGGGGAAAACGCACTGAAGTCGACGTAGTGAAACAATCTGAAGGAAGTGATCCAGCGGCCGTTATTTTTGATGCTATTCGTGCTGCAAAATCACGTAAAGCAGATGTACTCATTTGCGATACTGCAGGACGTTTACAAAATAAGGTAAACCTTATGAATGAGCTGGAGAAAGTAAATCGAATCATTGAACGAGAAATCCCTGGGGCGCCGCACGAGGTTCTACTTGTATTAGATGCGACAACAGGGCAAAATGCATTAAGCCAAGCAAAAACATTTTCAGGAGTAACAAATGTATCAGGTATTGTGTTAACAAAACTTGATGGAACAGCTAAAGGTGGAATTGTCTTAGCCATTCGAAAAGAATTATCAATCCCAGTGAAATATGTAGGCCTTGGCGAAGGAGTAGAAGATTTACAACCTTTTGAACCTGATGCATTTGTCTATGGATTATTTGCTGGAATGATAGAAGAGTAAGAATAAGTAATTACGATGGCTTGACAGATGAAATCAATGTTCGATATGCTTACATTTGTAAAGGAAAAATACTTAACGATGAGGGAAGAACATTGCTTGAGAAAACCATGCGATTAAATTATTTACTCGATTTTTATCATACACTTCTCACTCCCAAGCAACGTGAATATATGGAGATGTATTATTTAGAAGATTATTCACTTGTGGAAATTGCAAATCATGCAGATGTATCAAGACAAGCAGTGTATGATAACATTAAACGTACAGAAGATATATTAGAGTCTTATGAACAGAGCATTCAGCTTTATGAAAAATTTCAAATGAGAATTTCTTTATTGAATACACTAGAAAAAAGTATTGATGAAGAGCAAGAAGAAAAGATTCATTCATTAATAGATCAATTAAAAGAATTAGGTTAGGGGGAACCTTTATGGTATTTGGAGGGTTGGCCGACCGTTTACAAGATACAATCAAAAAGATTACAGGTAAAGGTAAAGTAAGTGAGCAAGATGTAAATGCAATGGCCCGTGAGGTACGTCTCGCATTATTAGAAGCTGACGTAAACTTTAAAGTAGTAAAAGATTTCATCGCTTGTGTAAAAGAACGTGCAGTTGGTGCAGAAGTGATGGAAAGTTTAACACCAGGACAACAAGTTGTAAAAGTTGTCCAAGATGAACTTACATCATTAATGGGAGGAGAGAAAAGTTCGATTGCAGTAGCAGATCGTCCACCAACAGTAATTATGATGGTTGGGTTACAAGGTGCCGGTAAAACTACGACATCTGGAAAATTAGCGAATTTACTCCGTAAAAAACATAATCGAAAACCATTACTTGTAGCATGTGACGTGTATCGTCCGGCTGCAATTAACCAGCTGCAAACTGTAGGTAAACAACTAGACATTCCAGTTTTTGAAAAAGGGACAGAAGCAAACCCTGTTGATATTGCAAAAGAAGCGATTTCTCATGCAAAAGAAGAACATCTAGATTATGTCATCATTGATACTGCAGGACGTTTACATGTAGATAGCGAATTGATGAACGAACTCTCAGAAATCAAGCGATTGACTTCTCCAGATGAAATCTTTTTAGTAGTAGATGCTATGACAGGTCAAGATGCTGTAAACGTAGCAGAGAACTTTAATGAACAACTAGATGTCTCAGGCGTCGTTTTAACTAAATTAGATGGTGACACTCGTGGAGGTGCAGCTTTATCGATTAAGGCTGTTACTGATAAGCCGATTAAATTTGCTGGTATGGGAGAGAAACTTGATGAATTGGAAGAATTTCACCCAGAACGAATGGCATCTCGAATTCTAGGTATGGGAGACGTTCTCACATTAATTGAGAAAGCTCAAACACAAGTAGATGAGAAACAAGCCAGAGAATTAGAAGAAAAAATGCGTACTATGTCCTTTACTTTCGAAGATTTCTTAGAACAAATGGGTCAAGTGAGACAAATGGGGCCTTTAGAAGATTTAATGGCGATGATTCCAGGTGCTTCGAAAATGAAAGGGTTAAAAAACGCACAACTGGATGATAGTCAAATTAGTCAAGTAGAGGCCATTATTCAATCTATGACTATTGAGGAACGTCAAAATCCAGATGTGATGAACGCAAGTAGGAAAAAACGGATTGCTAAAGGATCTGG
>Ga0079226_10000275_pt1 | contig 34398 bp, 44 predicted proteins | sample Poulit2014_FD_76345 | JGI IMG/M metagenome (GOLD analysis project Ga0079226, IMG submission 76345) | Agricultural soil microbial communities from Georgia to study Nitrogen management - Poultry litter 2014 | ecosystem: Environmental > Terrestrial > Soil > Agricultural land | place: USA: Georgia...
GATCTCGAAACAGAAATACTTACAACAGATGGATGGAAACCTTATAGTGAGATTGAGGTTGGCGACACGGTTTACGGTATTCCTCCGCAGCTGATGAAAGCTCGGGGCACTAGAGCCGCTACACCCGTTTGACCCGGACTCAGAATCTGCCCCGAGCCAGGAACAGGACGATGACCTGATCTCGGCTGGCGACGAGTTCGATCCGTATGCCACCGGCGAGGAACCCACTGACCAGTCCTCACCATTTGCCTCCGGTGATGAGGGCTTCAACCCCTTCGACGTCGAGGAACCCGAAGCAGAAGACGACGTCGCAGTTGCTGACGGCGATGAGGGATTCGATGCCTTCGAACCAGATGATGACTCGACCCCAGACCAAGACCACGACTCGACCGATGATCAGGAATCACCACAGGAGGACGAGTCTGGTGAACAAGACCTGGAGGCATCTGAACCAACATCACAGTCCTCGTCAAGCTGGTGGATCGCCATTATGAGTGCCATCGGGCTGGGCGTGATTGGTTGGTTACTGTACTTCTACGGCTGGCGTTCACGCGACGAAGAAGGCTGATCTGATACCAACCATGCCGACCCCGTGTTGCTGGACGCACTGCAAGCGTCCGGCACCGCGGGGCAACCACTTTGTCCGAAGGCCCGACCCTCGAAAGCGACCAATGCACCGTGTCTGACAACGGAGTCCCGAATGCTCATCACCAATCACCCCGCACTGACTGTTCTGCTGTGGCTCTACCTGGCGGGCGTGGTGGTAGCTGCGATCATGGCAACCACCAGGCTGACCACCAGTTTGGCGGGAGTGCGCCGGAACCCAGCCAATCAGCGTCGTGCGATGCGAGCCCAGATCGCGGCAGCGATGTTGGTGACCTGTTGGGCCTGGCCAGCACTACTGATTCTGTGGGCGGCATCCGGGCGTTCGTCCGAGTCAGACAAATCGGACCAAAGGGGCGTTGTATCAGCTGGTCGAACGTCCGAGTCATCGCCGCAGTCACCGCGCACGAGGCGTGGGGCAGGATCTGGTCGGCACTGTTGACGTCTGGTATCACCCCGACCACGGACGGACAGCGACTGACCTGGACCCAGCACACCGACGATGGGCTGATGGCCCACTGTGATGTCGCCCTGTTGGCCGACCCCATCGCCGGACACTCTGCGAGTGACGCACAACCGATGGAGTGAGGAAAGCATCATGGAATCGTTCAAGCGCCTCTTGTGGCTGGATTTTGAAACCAACGGATTGCACGATCAGGGGTATCCAGTCCATGTACTGGAGGTTGCTGCGGTCGTCACCGACGCTGACCTGCACGAGCTGGCGGTATTCGAACCAATGGTGCTTCGCGCCCCGGACGAGGCGTATGCTTCCATGGACGAGTTCGTCACCCGGATGCATACCGACAATGGGCTGCTGGAGGAGTCGAAGCGTTCACCGATTGTCGCCCACGGTGCCGATGCCGAGCTGTCAGCGTTTGTCGGCGACTGGTTTCCGGCCAAAGAGCAGGCAAACAAGGACGCTGCGTATCAGTACAAGGGTGCTGTGGTGGCAGGCTCATCGGTGGGGTCATTCGACCTACGAGTATTGTCTGAACGTTTCCCACTGACCCGCAAGCGGTGCTCTCACCGAACCTATGACATCAGCGCGGTCAACGAGTTCGCGGCACGTATGGGCGTCGAGTCGGTCAACACCGCTGCATCGGCGGCGACCTCCCAGCACCGTGCGCTGGCAGACATCTACGACTCCATTGCCAAGGCCAAAGGGTTGCGCGATGCTCTGGGTCGCTAAACGCAGGGCGTCCATCAGGGCACGGTCTATCACCGCTGATGGACGCATGGAAGACCGAGACACCTTTGGAGGGAGGTGGCTACGTTGTATATAGGACAGAAGACCGACCCTGGGATGCTTCTTCAGTCTCAGGTTCTTGAATCTGTGTCAGCGGACAACCCTGGGGTAGGGACGAAACGGGGCACAGAGGCGCTTTCGGGCGCATCCGGTATGCAACATAGTCGAGGAGGTTGACAAGCAAGATCCCGGTGTTCTGCCACTGGGTTCTTCGACACCGGGTGACAGACACCAGTCTTGCTAAATAGCATCGGAAGGTACTGCTGTTCTGACGACTCGGTGTAAAGTGCCAGTACCTTAAGCACACGCAGTGTCAATACGTTAAGCACAGCCGGTATCAGTAGGTTAAGCACACACGGTGTCACGTGCTTGTGCACAGTCGGTGTCGGGACCTCGTGCACAGTTACCAGTTGTTATTGTGTGGGCTCCTTAATAGGTTCTGTCTGCTGGAATTTCTGGGTAGCTTCCCGGTGTTTCTTGATCCAGTTTGGGGTGGGTTCATTGAGCCAAGCGCCTTGGATGTTATATGAGTTCAGATATCGTTTCGCACCGGAGAACGCCACGATGGGTAACGGGATCGCGACCACCAGCTCACCTTCTTCCGCACACCAATACGCGAGCTGGTCATCAGAGACGGTCCGGTAATACTGGCGGTTGGCAAATTTAGCGGGCGGCCCGATGCGATACCCCTGGAAAAACACTGCCGGGTTATCCCTGGTGACCGTGATCAGCTGTGGACCGGATGCTTCAACTGGCTCCTCCTGGCTTGGGCGCGCGGCCTCGAGCCATTTGGCCCTGGGTGGGGATTCAGCTTGGCGGAGGATCTGGTTCAGACGGAGGCGACGTTTCCGGTATTCGGCGGCCTTGTGTTCCAACACCGCAGGATCCAACGGTGGCTTGGGTGCAGCGTGATCAATGAGTTCCCAGGTTTGCTGTGGGGTTGTTCTGGGCGGCAGCGACTGGTGCGGGCGACGGTGGTTATAGTGCTCGCGATAGACCGCAATCCGCTCGTGCACCGCCTCAAGGCTGGTCGGCTGATGCGCTTCAAGATAGCGATGCAGGGTTCTGTGACTGCGCTCATTTTTGCCCTGGGTCTGTGGGTGATATTGCCTGCCGCTGATGGCCAGAGTTCCTTGGCTGGCTAAGTATTGCTCCATTGGTCCCACCCGGCCCTGGCGCAGCTGGTTGAACGCGGCTTGATTATCGGACAGCACCTCGTGTGGAGCACCAAACGCGCCAATACAGGCTTTCATCACGGCCATGGCATCCACCGAATTCTCGTGGTCGGCAAACACGGCGGTACCGACATCTTTGCGGGTGGCATCGTCGATGACCTGATAAATGGTCACCTTGGTTTTTGCACGGTCGTGTAGCCGATATTCAAAGGCATCAATCTGCCACATCGCCATCGCCTGATCACGTTGAAACCGGATGTACGAGGACTTTGGTCGCTTCTTCGGGTTGGCCTCGACTGCGCCGGCGGCACGCAACAACCGGGCAATCGTCGACACCGACGGAATCGGCGGCCCCACCCTTTCATTGACCGCAATTTCAAAACGGATCGACATGGGCCCATAATCCCAACCATCGGATTTCAGATCCGCCCGGGCCTCTAATAACACCCGTGTCACGGTCTCGTCATACTTCCGTTGGGTGTTGTGGGGTGCGCTGCTGCGTGGGTGCAGCGCGCCCTGGGATTCCTCCATATGGCGTGCCCGGATCGTATAGAAACTGCGGCGTGAAATTTTCATCGATTTACAAAATGCTGTCACCGAGACAGCATCAGGATCAGCAGGGTCAAAAGCAATAATTTGCCGGCGTGCCGCCGGTGATAAGGGAGTAACCATGCACTCCATGACAGCAAGAACAAAAGTGTGCACAAGGTCGATGACACATCATCACCAAAACCACTGACCCAAACTGTGCTTAACGTGATGACAATGGTTGTGCACAAGGTAATGACACCGACTGTGCTAATCCTACTGACACAGCACATTCTGACGACTCGGTAATTCGTTTCTGTGCTCGCGGTATTCAGATCCTTGCGACCTGGTACTCCACCAACACTTCACCAATCATAATCGAAATTTACTGGAGGCTTGGTGGTCGATGTTCTCCGCTGGCAAGGGCGCCGAAGGTGTCCTCGTTTGGCGGTATAGGACGCTGCTTATCTGGCTTTGCATGGTGCTGCGCGTGAGCCGGTCCGCGGAACAATGCTCCATCTAGAAGAGTCGAGTCAAGAATTCGGGCTATAGAGCATCGTTCAGTGTATAGGCGTGCCGCAGGAAATCTCTTTGGGGCCGCGGGGCATGCGGTCGTTCAGGCGCTACCTCAGTCGACAACGGGGGTTCTGGTAATACTTTGTAGGATTCGTCCAAGGTGCGCTGACCCGCTCCAGTACCGTGTCATCAGAACGACAGTACCGCCTGGCTAGAACCGCAGTTCCATGAGACGCTATTTAGCAAGTCTGGATCCCTAGATGCTGGGAGTAATCCTGGCTCCAGGCGGCCACCTCAGCCGAGGGGGTTCGTACTGGATACACATCATCGGCCTCTGGACTCGTGTCACCCTGCACGGGCCAGAGAACTACTACGCAAGGGTCGGGCGGTGGTGCATCGGCAGTCTCCGTTCGTGATTCGTCTCAAAGACCGGACCGTGGAGGATTCGGTCACCCATGCCCATGTCTTGGGTGTGGATCCCGGTTCTGGGACCACTGGCTTCGCCGTTGCGCGCAGGCTGGAAACAGTGGACACCGAAACCGGAGAACTCAGCGAGCACTGGGAACCGGTGCTGTTGGCTGAACTGACCCACCGGGGCCAGGCAGTGCGGAAGAAAATGACTCAGAGAGCCATGTACCGTCGGCGTCGGCGGCCGAAGAATCTGCGCTACCGGGCCCCACGGTTTGACAACCGTGGTTCGAAGCGTCAGGTTGCCCCGAGTCTACAGTCGAGAGTCGACAACATCATCGGCTGGGCTGACCGGTTCCACCGTTGGGTGCCGCAAGTATCGCTGGTGGTCGAAACTGCTCGTTTTGATACCCAGCTGCTCCAGAACTCCAATATCAGCGGTGCTGAGTATCAGCAGGGCCAGTTGGTAGGGTTCCAGACCCGTGAATATGTGCTCTACCGGGATCAGCACGCCTGTGTCTATTGTGACGCGACCGGTGTGGTGTTGAACCTGGATCACGTCATTGCCCGCTCACGGGGTGTCAGCGATCGGGTCTCAAACCTTGCTGCGGTCGGTATCCCCTGCAATCCGGTGAAAGCTGGGATGCCGGTCGAAGAGTTCGTCACCAGTAGGGCCCGACTGTCCCGGATCACCTCACGGTTAAAGACCGAACTGCGGGATGCCGCTTGGACGAACGCCACCCGCTACAGTCTCGTCCGTCAGCTGCGGGATGGGGACCACCAGGTCACCACCAGCACTGGGTCGCGGACCAAATACACCCGCCATCGGCTCGGAGTGCCAAAAACCCATGTGCTGGATGCCCTGTGCGTCGGGGAGCCGGGTTCAGTGGGTTTCTGGCTGACTCAGGTGCTGGGTATCACTGCCACCGGCAGAGGTTCGCACACCCGGACCAGGAGCGATAAATACGGGTTCCTTCGGCTGCCGTTGACACGGGTGAAGACACACTACGAATACACCACTGGCGATCTCGTCAGCAGTGGTGGCCACCGGTAAGAACACCGGCGTATGTGTGGGCCGGGTCGCAGTACGGGCCACTGGATCGTTCGACATTACCACATCCAGCGGCACCGTCCAGGGCGTCAATCACAAACACGTCCGGCTGCTCCAACCAGCAGACGGATACACTACACGTACACACTGAAGGGAGGAATCGTGCGGCTCAGATGACAAAACAAATGTTCATTGTGATCGCCACGATCGTTGCCGTCGGACCGATGCTTCGTGAAGGCGACTATTGAACTTAATGACAGGTTGTGCAGACGACTCCTGACGATCGCAATTTCAATTTGTAGTTACTTGCTTAGTTAAGGTCACCAGTATCTCCAACGCCATTGGTCGATCATGATTGGCAAATGGTCTTTTGCCACAGGTTTACACACATCAGGTAGCTGATGGGGCGAACAGTTCAGAACCGAATGCCAATGTCCATTCTTGGACGAAGTAGTCCGCGAGCACCCCCTGAATATGAAAGGGGTCTCCACCGATGATTTTCTTGACCCGGTCCACAGATTCGGATCTGAACACGAGAAGACCGCCGGCTGGTCCTGGTTCTCCTAGCGGTCCTGCAGCGATTAGCTCGCCTTCGTCCGCCAGGTCTTGGAGGTATTTCCGGTGCGCGGGGCGGTGTTTACTGACGATTGCAGGATCGTCCACGTATCGATAGATGAGTGCGAAGAGTGCCAATAGCTTTGCTCCTATTTCTTGATGGGTGTCCTTTGGTTGTGTCTGTCGGGTTCGAAGGCCGTTGATGTCCGAGAAAGAGCTTGCCGATTGTCTTTCTCGCTTTGAGCGTTTCAAGCGCTTTGGTCACTTCTATCATCGAATGTCTTGTCATCAATGCCGAAACTGAGGTCACGAGAAGTCCTCCGTGCTCGGTCCGCCTATTCCTCCACGGATAGTATATAAAGTACGAAAGTCAACCGGATGGCATAGATAATCGGCGGTGACCGGCCCCACCCTTTGAACAACCTCGAACCTGTATACCTCTGATTTTATTTAGACGACGAAGTCCAGGCCCTCGACACCTGCGGCAACTGGAGCCTTAGACGCCGTGCCACCCGGCGCTTTGCGACTTCAAGATCGCTCATACCGTAACGCGAACGACTACCATCACTTGGCTAGGCACCGGAGAGGGCGTGGAGACTTCTACCTGAGGGTAAGCTTCCGAGCAGAGAACTCGGGAACCACAATGATTTAATCTCACTTTTCATGGTTCATTTCTTTGTATATATCCTTCCAGCGCCTCATCGTTTCGGACGTATTTAGTGATCAACGAGCAGTCTTTACCGCCAAGGCCTTCCTCGATCAGGTGCTGTAGCTGTGAGCGTGCAAGTTGGGCAGCCGGGAGATTCAAACCAGCCGCTTCGCCAGCCTCTACAGCTAGGTTTACATCTTTGTTCGCCAAGTCAGCGCTGAAGGTCGCTTCGAAGTTATTGTTTGCGGCTGAGGAGTCAATAATGTCGGGTACTGGGTACCATGTCTGTTGTGCCCACGACTGTCCGGAAGAAGCGGAGGTGATGTCCCAAAAGACTTTGGCGTCGAGACCGAGTTCCTTAGCGAGCTGCGAGCCTTCTGCTGCGGCCAGCAGGCTAATGTTGAGCATCATGTTGTTTGCCAATTTCGCTGCAATGCCGGTAGTGGCTCCGCCCGCGACGAAGGCTTTTCCGGCCATAGGCTCAACAAGTGCTTTAGTGCGTGTGGCATCTTCATTGTGGCCGCCGATCATAAAGGCTAGAGTGCCTGCAGCCGCACCAGAGACTCCTCCAGATACCGGCGCATCGACGAAGGTGAACCCGCGCTCGGCTGCCTGGTCGTGGCACCATCGGGAGGTCTCTAGATCCACGGTAGAGCTGTCGACGAGTAGCGTGTCGGTGGATGCTGAATCCAATATGCCCCCTGGGTCCTCGAACACCGATCGTACGTGCTCTCCTTTGGGGAGCATAGTGAAGACTACCTCTACGCCCTGCACTACCTCAGAGATGCTCTTCATCGGCCGGACACCGTTGGCCTCTGCCTGATCAAGACTTTCGGGGTCTAAATCATACCCCTGGACGGTGTGTCCCGCCGCGACTAAGTTCGCTGTCATGGGAACCCCCATGTTGCCAAGTCCGATCCATCCGTAGACAGCCATTACCTCTCCTTCGCTTGGTGATTCATTTCATAGTACATTTCGGGTTTTTAGCGTGCAAGGGACATCGCAGGGGCAGATTTCGCACGGCTATTGTGCACTGTCGCACATCATGTTGGTGGCGATAGGAGGCAAGGCATCATAAGCCGGTGCGAAAGAGATAGTGACAACACACAGGTCAGTGCTGGTGCCCAGGGTGCCGGCGGACAGTGTTCCGCTACGGTCGTATTGCTCAGATGTCACTCCATGGCGGATGCTGGCATAGCTACCATCGGGGGTACGGGGCCGCATCAGAGCCTTAGACTGTCCACTTTTCGGCCGACGTTGACATAGACCGGGGATTCTTCTTCTGTGAAGCTTCTATAGTTGTCCGCCCTTGTTATGGTCTTGCTGCCCGATTGAGATGTCGGTAGAGGCGACGTGCCAGAAACCGTTTGAGGGTGCGTCGAATTCCTCGATCGGTTTTGTGTTCTTTCTGTCGTGTTTCGATATAGGTACGTGTTTCTTGGTCGTATCGCATTTTGGTCACTGCGACCATATGCAGTGCTTTATTCAGCGCACGGTCTCCACCGCGATTCAATCAATATCGGAGGGCTGCGGGCATCGATATCCAGGTCGTTACTGCGAACCAGAGCGGTCAGTTGGTTGACTGCGCGGGCACGGTCTTTGGTAACAGATTGGCGTGCGGTCACCAGGGTCTGAATAGCTTGGCGAATTCCGTCGTCTAGGCGTGGTCGACGTAGCTTGTCAACCGGTAAGGGCAGTGCTCCTGCGGCGATGCGGTGAGCATCGAGATCATCGGATTTGCCCACGCCGTTACGTTGTCTGGCATCCATATGGGGCGCTTCGGCTACTGGATAGCCATGAGTGGCTGTGGTGCCAGTCAGGATGGCACCATAAGAAGCAGCACCTTCGATCACCCATACGACGTCGGGATCGGCCTCAGTCCGGCGGGCCACCCAGCTGATTGTGCGGTTGATACCGGCCGGTGGTCGGGAAATTGCGTGTATCGATCACTTCACCAGTGTGAGCTGTTAAGATCGCGTAGACGTGTTTGCGGGCGTGGGTGTCAGCGCCGATGACAAATGGATGTGTATGCGCGACAATAGACACGGTGGTTGATGCCCCTTTCTTTTTCCGATGACGGGTACGGCCGCTGATGGACATCCACACCTCCAGCCGGACAAATCCTCAGCAAGGCGCTCTCGTGGAGGCCAGTTACGTATAGAGTCACAGCCGGAGGCGACGGTACGACCATCACCTACCCTGGCAGCCAGTCCCAGACCAGCCACTATCCATACTCACAGTTACGTATGGGTTGGACTGTTGGATCGCTGTGTTGGTGCGGATCGCCGGCAGTTTGCTGTGTGCTGTTTGGCTACACCAGGCTGGTTGGTACAGGCGACCCGATCAGTTCAAAAGCCACCCGTTGCGTCGGGGGTAGGCTCAGCGAGCAACTCGAAGGTCGGAACATCGGCATTAGTGATCTGCATTTGATTGCGCGTCAGCGTGGCTAAATGCCGCAGCAAGGGCTGAAAGCTATGGGCTGGGCGCCCGTCGGGCAGGGCGCGAGTAGAGGCCTTCTTATACGCGTCAGTGGAGCGTTGCGCTGCGACGACGGGGTCTTCGGGCTCAGGCCGGTGCTCGTCAGTGAAGGTCAACGGGGCCCAAGCTTTGCGCAGATGCCAGGTCAGGTAAGCGGCCAGCATGCAGGTGAAGACGTGGGCTTTGACCCGAGTCTCAGTATGGTGATGGATCGGTCGGAGGTCGAGGTCGATGGCTTTGATCGAGCGGAAGTCGCGTTCGACGTTGGCTAGCGACTTGTAGTTGGTGATGACCTCAGCTGCGTCTATGGTGGCAGCGTCCACGCTGGTGCGGATAATGTAGATCCCATCCAGATTGGCCTCTTCCGTGATGGAGTCTTGGTTGAGAGCGTAGCTGAAGACGTCATCTTCGATGGTCAACTCGAAGTGTTTTGCCATCTTGTATTTGCCGATGACTTTGCCGGCTTTGACCCCGATGGCACCGGCAGCACGTAACCGGCCTGCCTCAACCGATCGGACGACCTTGTCTAACTCAACCTCGGTGGCTGCCAGCAGGTCTTGGCGGGTGCGAGCTCGTTCTTCGGCCAGGGCCGGGTTGCGGGCGGACACCAGCCGTTCACCAGGGTAGTCGGGGTGGGCGATCTCGGCCAGGTTGTGGTCATCAAATAAGCTCATCTATAATGGCCCATCATCAGCCGCTAAGGTTTTGATCGCTGGGGCCCGCAGGGCGGTAATCCAGCCCAGACCCGTTTGTGTTTTCACGATGTCTGGCACACCCTCCATCAAACCAGGGACGCTTCACACCATCGGGTGGTGGCCAGTTTGGATTCTGGCTGCAGTACGCGGGCAAGGACCAGTGCAAACGCAATATCGCGTCGCCGTGACGCTCGCTCCACCAACGCCGGCAAGCCCACCTGTTTTGCTTGGGCTACCACGGCAGCGACATGACCATGCGGCACCGACCGACGGATCTGCAACTTATCGGCGGGCACACTGGCTGGGGCCTCACCTGACAGTACTGACCGGACAGCATCGATGGCATCGGCTGGCAAGCTCGACAAGTCGGCCATCGTTTCGTGTTTGACCTTCTTACCCTCCCGGTAATTGCGCCGCACCAGATGCGACACATATTCCACCGGGTCACCGGCCTTATTGACCCGCTTGTTCCGGATAGTGGCCACATGCATCGCGCCGTGCTATTTCGTCATGCTCATATTCTAAATGATGCAGTGATTCAAGTCATTTTGACGCTTCTTAAATTACTGGCTATACAAGTCGACCTAAAGAGGTCTGACTTCGGGCTAGAAGGCGATGACGACCTGCAGCCGCCCTCGGTGGAGAGCTCTGACCGGCGGATCCAGCAGATGCTGCTGCGGCGCAAGAACCGGTTCGAGATGAAACGCGATGTCATCACCGACGAGAAGTTGACCGGCTTCGTGATCGTGGTTATTTCCGAACGCGTGCTCGTCTTGAAATCCCTCGTATCTACGAGACTCTGCATAAAATCGGTCGATGCCAGCGGGTGCGTGGTCAACCACGTCTCACCGACTGGGGCCGGAAAGTGCCTGCCCACCCTCGCGAGCGAGAAGTACATCACCTGCGGGGTTGCGCACGCAGGTGATGTAACCCCGCCGAATACTATCCGGCTGATGCGGGGCCTAGTGGTACCCCTGCACTCACGGAGCTGGTTGAGCAGTTGTCCTATCGCGGGTTCGGTCGCCAGCCCTCTGAATGTATCTTTATCGTTAACCTTGCGAACTGTCTAAATTAGAAGGAACCAACGAGCATGACAAATGGAATCATGAGTGCGGTCACAAGTACCGGAACGACCAATGAGATCATGGCGAGGTCCTTGTAGGACTCTCGGTGGCTCATGCCGCACACTAGTAAGAGTGTGACCACGAATCCGTTATGGGGCATCGTATCCATCCCACCGGAGCCTAAGGCAGTGATGCGGTGCATTGCTTCCATAGAGATGTTCTGATCTATCGCGAGTTGTCGAAAGTCGTCTCCAAGAGCATTTAGCGCGATGGTCATGCCACCCGAAGCGGACCCCGTAATCCCGGCAATTACTGAAGTGGAAAGAGCGGAGGTGACAAGTGCGTTCTGGGTAAGCCCGAACATCCCATCTCGAATGATCGTAAAGGCACCAAGCGAAGCTATAACGCCTCCGTAGCCCACTTCAGAGGCGGTGTTGAATATCGGTAGGAATGATTGTCGCGTTCCGTCCGCTACTGCCCGCATAAGGGATCTAAGATTGCGCATGTGAAGAAAGAGAATGCTCAGAATGGCGGCGAGTAGGGCTAGGAGAACAGCCCAAATGCTGGCGCGATCGTCAAGCGTAATCCCTCCGAAGCGTTCTGCCTCGAGGCCACTCCAATCGAGGGCGGGAAAGATAAAGAATGTTGTCGTGAAGTTAACTAGAATTACTACAAGCAAGGGGATGAAAGGAAAAAACTGATTAGTTGCTGACAGTTCCCGGACGGGTGCCTCAGTCTTTGCCCTTTGTGAGGCTTGACCCGACGGTTGCTCTCCGGTGCTCGCTGTATTTGCGCCTGGATCCTGCTCTTCCGTTTGGGCTGGTCCTCCCTGACCCACCATCAGATCGGCCCCGCGGCCCTCTTTTTCCTCAAGCTGAGTGAGATCTGAGAAGCCTTCCCCTTTTTGGGCTAATTTGCGTTTACGAAACTCAAGCCACAACATGCCGAGGCCAAAGATGAGGGTGCCCGCCAACAGGCCAAGCCCCGGGGCCGCGAAAGTATCGGTTTCGAACGTCTGACCGGGGATAATGTTTTGCACCTGGGGGGCACCAGGTATGGCCGTCATGGTGAATGTGACAATCCCGAGCCCGATGGTAGCAGGGATCAAACGACGCGGAATGTCAGCTTGCCGGAAGAGCTCTCGCGTAATCGGAAACAAGACAAAGACAGCAACGAAAACACTAATCCCGCCGTACGTGACGATCGCTCCAGTCAATACGGTCGCTAGCATCGCTCTTTTGGGGCCCAGCCGCTGGGTTAAGATAGTGGCGATATCCTTAGCGTAGCCAGAGACCGTCATCAAGGCACCAAAGATGGCACCAGTGAGAAAGATTGGAAAGTAACTGGCGACAAACCCTGCCATCCCAGGCATGAATATTTCCGTATAGGTGGCCAAGATTGGCACCCCAGACATAATCATGGCAAAGAGCGCTGCAATAGGAGCGGCCAGGACCACTGACATTCCTCGATAGACGAGGGTGATTAGTAGAACCAAGGACAAAACGATTCCAATGAGTCCAAGGGTCATTGTGCCTCCTCAAATATGACTTGGTGACCCTTCACACTATATCGTGCTCCACATCACGCTAGACGGGGGTAGATTTTTCGGGTGTTAACCAGTCGACGTACCTTATTCATATTGCGCGGTTAGCTCATGTCGTCCCTCACGAATCGTGAGAGCGAGGCCTAGCCTGAATTCATGGATAAGGGAGTCACCGGAATGAGCACCCGAATAAAAACTACCAAACAATTACGCACCGATTACCGCACAGTTAGTAAGCCTGAGAAGTAGCAGTTCTAGACCAATTCTGTGCCTCTACTGGCGTGGGTCGGTCCACGGCCACATGATATTTGACCTCCAAGACCACTGGGCCAAAAGGGTGATCCGCATTGACCGACGCAAACACAAACCCACCAAATATTCCCAGAACGCTAAGAAGCAGCTGATTCCAATCTGGCGGATGATGGGAATGCCCTCGGTTAAATTCGCCACGGCGCTGTTGCAGTGGCTGGACGCCTTAGAGGTCCACGACGAGTTGCCCTTTGGATGGCCCGGATACAACCCGAGTGTCCGAGTCCAACTGCTGCAGATGAGTGCTACCACCATCCACCGGTATCTCAAAGCCGAACGCGACCGGCCACAACTCAAAGGGACCTCCACCAGCAAACCCGGCGCGCTATTACGCGACTCCATTATCGCACGCAAAGCTGGCGATGAGGTCGATGCCGACGCCGACGCCGAACCCGAATTTTTTGAAACCGACACGGTGGCCCATTGTGGTCCTACCTCCGAAGGACGAATTCGCAAGAAACCTTGACCATGCTCGATGGCCACAACAGCTGGACACAACTGGAAGTCTTACGCAAAATTTCTTGGTCAGGCATTCTTTCCTTACTGCAGTGGCATGATGAAGCTGGCGTCTTCTTTCACACCGGATGGCCAGCGTGAGGTGACGGTCTTGGTTTTGGTCACGAATTTGAAGGCGTCGGTTCCGTGCTGGTTCAAGTCACCAAAGCCGGAGGCTTTCCAACCACCGAAGCTATAGTAGGCAATCGGGACCGGGATGGGTACGTTGATGCCGACCATGCCGACCTCAACGCGACGGGTAAATTCGCGGGCGCTATCACCATCACGGGTAAAGATTGCGACACCGTTGCCATACTGGTTTTCGGATGGCAAGGCTAGGGCTTCGTCGAAGTCGTCAGCACGGACGACGGTCAGTACCGGCCCAAAGATTTCGTCTAAGTAGATGGACATGTCTTTTGTGGCGTGATCGAAAATGGTGGGACCGACGTAGAAACCGTTTTCGTGCCCTTCGACTTTCACTCCGCGACCATCCAGTACCAGCTCGGCACCTTCTTCCACGCCTGCACCAATGGCAGTTTCGATGCGTTCCTTGGCTTCTGGTGCCACTACCGGGCCGAAGTCCGACGATGCGTCCAGTGACGGGCCGACCTTGAGATCTTTGGCTTTTTCTTTCAGCTTTGCCACCAGTGCGTCGGCTGTTTCTTTGCCAACTGGGACGGCGACTGACAGTGCCATACAGCGTTCCCCGGCGGCACCGAAGGCGGCTCCAATCAGTGAATCGGCGGCCTGTTCCAAGTCGGCATCCGGCATGATGATGGCGTGGTTCTTTGCCCCACCAAAGCACTGAGCGCGTTTGCCGTTGGCTGCTGCGGTACTGTAGATCGATTGGGCGATTGGTGTTGAACCAACAAAGCCGACGGCTTCGACTGCGGGGTGTTCCAAGAGGGCATCGACGGCAGTCTTGTCGCCGTTGACCACCTGGAAGACGCCGTCGGGCATACCGGCTTGTTTGAACAGGTCAGCCAGCATCAGCGGTACCGATGGGTCGCGTTCGGATGGTTTCGAGATGAACGCGTTGCCGGCTGCCAGGGCTGGACCAGCCTGCCACAACGGGATCATGGCTGGAAAGTTGAATGGCGAAATCCCTGCGACCACACCCAGCGGTTGGCGCATGGAGTAGGTGTCAATACCGGTCCCGGACTGGTCGGAGAATTCACCTTTCATCAGGTGGGGGGCGCCCATACAAAATTCCACGACTTCCAGTCCGCGCTGGACATCGCCCTTGGCGTCGTCAAAGGTTTTGCCGTGTTCATTGGACAGTGCGGTGGCCAGTTCGTCCATGTTCTCGTGTGCCAGGTCAACGAAGCGTCCAAGAATGCGGGCACGTCGCTGTGCGTTGAGGCCTGCCCAACCAACTTGTGCCTTGGCAGCAACTTCGACGGCGTTGTTCACTTCCTCTACCGAGGCCAGCGGAACCTGTGCGGCCACCTCGCCCACTGCTGGGCGATAAACGTCCGCGAAACGGCCTGAAGTGCCGTCAACGCCGGCACCGTTGATAAAATGCGTAAGAGTCTGTGTCATAGTCTGTGTCATCGTGTCCCTTCCGACATGCCCCGAACCGCAGGAAAGAGCCCTACGGTTCAGTGATGATAATCGTGGCGCAGCATTGCAAAATGTGCTGCGACCGATATGCCCAATATGCCAGTTGCATGGTGGTCTTGGCCACACTTGAGCCGATTTTCGTGCTAACCATTACCTCACAGCTCGTGTGCAGATGTGCACACCCAGCACTTCTTTGCTGTGCCTCAAATCATGGGCTCGCCTAGATGGTTAACTCCTATTGATTTTAGTGATCGTAAGCGATCAGGGAGCGTTTATGCTGGGCACCGATGGTCCAGTTGTGCCAGATGCCGGCGGCCATGGCCAGCAGTTTGGCACCAATCTTGGCCAATAATCCTTGGATGGTGCGCGCACCGTGGCGTGCTAACCCGAATTGGCCTTTGAGCGTGTCAACGATCGATTCAATCCATTGCCGTATCCCACCAAGGTTGCCAACCCGTGGAGCCTCGTCTTTACGATCCGGTCGCACGAAGGTGGCGTGCAAATCATCGGCCATGAATCCTTCAAGGCCCTTGCCGAACAAGCCTTTATCGCCGATGATCACTTGGTCAGGATCTAACAGATGGCGGCTACCATCCAGCAGGCTCTTGGTAATTTCGCGTTCGCCCAGCTTGGGATTGCCCAGCCCCCAGATGATGGCCATGCCATCTGGGGTAGCGATTAGCACCAGGCGCATCCCCCAAGAAATACTCGCTACGGGAGGGGCGCAATACCCATAGCCAGCATGCCCGGCCAGCTCGGAGCGTTTAGCCGTTTCGCGCGAGCGGCCACATGGGATTGGGGTGGCATCCAACAACCACAAAACATCGTGCCAGGTTTCCGTGTCTTGAGCCAAGGCCACCAATGTGTGCTGGATGAGCTCAAAAGCGGCTCAGATGCGCGTGTTATAGCCAGACTGCTGCGGAATATAGGAGAATATTTCGCGTAAGTGTTCTCGGGCGTACCGGACCCATTTGGACTCCGAGGACTCTCCTTGGGTCAGATGCTGGGCCACGGCCAAGCACAGTAATTCGGCATCGGTGAGCTGGTGTTTGCGTCCACGCCGGACCGGTGGGTCGTAGACGGGGATGACTTTATCGGTGATGAAAACGTACAGTGTTACCAGGAGGGTGTTGAGTTCTTTGTTCACAACATATGCTTAACACCCTCCAGCCTCCTTTTACAGGCCTTATCGCCTCAAAAAGACCGAAAGTTCAACTCTTCGGAATCCAACGAGCGCCAAGCTCGAATTAGAAAATACTTATCTAGGCAGGGCACTCTAGACTATGGGTATGTCCAATGATGATTTTCTCTCCACCCCAGATTCTGCCGGACGTTTTCCCTGAAACCCACTTCGAAATCTCCTGCACCGCGCCAGCTCAATAAGTGGCGTTCCGCGATGCAGGATCCAACGCATTCACAGCGGTATGCACAACGGTGGGAACGCATGGAGGCCGAGGGCCATGACATCCATGGCGAAGCCCGTGCCATTGATGCCATGGCACAGCGTGGTTCGACGATTTTGGATGCCGGGTGTGGTAATGGGCGACTCGCCGGTTACTTGGGTCGTGTCGGCCATGACGCCACAGGTGTAGACCTTGATCCACATCTGATCGATGTCGCCAATGACAAATACCCCAACGCCCACTTTGAGGTCGCCGACCTGGCAGATTTCACGCTGGAAAACGAGGTCGGCGAACCCAAACCCTTCGACATCATTGTCTCGGCCGGGAACGTCCAGACCTTTCTGGCCGATTGGGAACGGGTGCCCGCGCTAGAAAATATCGCCAAGTACATGCATGCCTCGTCCCGGTTTGTCACCGGCTTCCAATTGGCCCGCGGCTATTCCAATCAACAGTTCAGTAACGACGCCGATGCGGCCGGACTGGAAGTGTTCCAGCGTTTTGGCACCTGGCAGTTCGAACCGTTTATTGAAGACGGAGAGTTTTTACTCGCGGTTGCCCGCCTCAAGCCATGATCTAGGCTCGTCGTATGCCCCTGCCGATCTCTGCCCAACAGCCCAAACCGCAGCGCACCCTGACGCCTGCGCTTTTAGGGGTCATGTGGGTCGCACTCTTTGGCTTTGGAACGTTCTCTGTAAACTAATCTAGAATAGCTTCATGCTCGAAGCCTTGTCTGTGCTCGCTCCGATGTTTGTCATTCTCGGTGTGGGATTCGTGGCCGGATTTTTTCGACGGTTTCGTGACGGTGCTACTGGCATCAACAACTTTGTGTTCACTGTCTCGCTGCCCTGTTTTATTTACATCTCGATTGCCACTGCAGACCTACCAGACTCGTTTCCGTGGCAGGTCTGGGTGCTGGCCTTGGTCTTCCCGGCCATATTTGCCGCGCTGGTCTACTATGGCACACGCCTACTCACCCCAAAGTACGAAGATCAGGCTGCACCCCTATCGATGACTTCCTCCTATGGCAATGTGGGCTACTTTGGCATCCCCATGACCATCGGCTTACTGGGTCCGGAGGCAGCGGTTCCAGCTGCAATCGTCCACCTGCTCCACAACCTGGTCTTTCTGATCGGTTATCCGATCATGCGTGGCAACAGCAACCGCACACCACCACAGACGAGCGCCACTGTAGAGACCGCAAGAGGAGTGCAGACAACGTTACGTCGGATCGGCCGTGAAATCATCTTCCGAGCCCTGTTAAATCCGGTCACCATTTCAACAGCCCTTGGCGTCATCGTGGTCGCATTCAACATCCCGGTACCGGGGCTTATTGACCAAAGTGTTGAATTGCTGGGTGCTACGGCTATTCCGCTGGCACTATTTTCGGTGGGTGTTGCCATGCAACCGGCCTTCGCCAGCTTGCGCTCCGGCGGACTATCTCTGAGGCTAGTGTTATCCGGTATCGGGCTGAAAAACGTCATCTTCCCGTTAGCCACCCTGGCATTGGCGTGGGCCTTCCGCCATGACATGGGTGCCGGCTGGTTTGGCACCGTGTACCTTATGGCGACCATGCCCATGTCGACGTCTGGCTACATTCTGTCTGAACGCTACGATGAATCCGGCGATCTTGCCGCCGCAGTACTCGCCGTCACAACAATCTTATCGATCGTCACCGTCCCGCTCCTGGCAGCCCTCGTCACCTAGCAACCAAACCTCGAGGCAAAGTCGTTAGTCTTCGACGTGGATGGCCCTGTCTTTTCAAAATGGACTACTTCGTCTATGTGTACACCGTCAGTCTTCGTTATATATGTCCCATGTGTGGCCTTCCTGGGAGGTTTCCCAGACGATTTCAACGGCTTCAGGAGCATTGTGTGCTTGCTATCAATTCTGCTACATCCGTAGGTGCTGAGGCAACGGTCACATTGATTGTCACCTCGTCTTCGTGGGATTTGTTTTTGGGACCAATCGGTGACGAGGTGACTACCCGCTGCCCTTGGGCGTCAACCAGTCCGGCACGGTAATAGGTCACATCGTTATCTGGTCGGGCGATCTTCTGCCGTGTGACTGTGGTATTTACATGTTGGTTCCAGTTGGCTTCGTCGTAGCTCAACTCATGTGCGGGCCCTCGTCGTGGGCGAGAGGTTCTTTATGTGTACCTTCGCGGACACATCCGGCATCTTCGTTCATGGCTTTGAGCCGCATGATGATCTGTTGCAGGCTCGTGTACCAAAACATCACTGGCCCAAGTCCTGGTTCGCCTTCTTCGCAGACCTTGTATTCCATACACATCGTAGAACGGCATGTTGTACATGGTCGGGGTATGGATGGTTACGCACCCCCTGGCAACACCACCTGTGCCCGCGAGGCAAGTTTCAGTGCGTCATCGGCCTGCTGGATGGTAATGCCCCATTCGTCACGTTCTGCACTGGTGACCTGGTCCATCGAGTCAATGGCCGTCTCTGCTAACCATTGGGCGAGCCGTCTGACCGCCTCATGATCAGAGAATGCATCGTCTTCCGTGGACTCATCGGCATCGTAGGGGTCGAGTGCCCCGGATGCGGCCACGACTTGGCTGGCAACCGTGTCGATGCGCTGTGTATATGGGCGTGATGTGATGCCCCATGCAACGGCGCAGTCGGCAATATCATTGAAGGTGATACCGCCGCCTTCGTCGTCGCTATCCCATCGGCGGGCGAATTCTGCTTTGGTCAGTGCCATGGTAGGACTCCGGATTATTGATGTCGATTGGTCTCGGCTGTACAGTGTCCGGATCACCGACCGGCTGCCGGGTGCCGTGTATTGTGCAGCTATGGCACCCGGCAAGCGCTAGTAGTCGGTCACGCTGCTCCCCGGTGGTGGTCTGCACGACCGTTGCGCCGGATGTATTGTGCGGCTTGGTCGACATCGCTGAGCCCAGTGGCATACTGGTCACCACGCTGGTTGGCGGCGGTACACAGGATGGAGTGCTTTGCTTGTTGTGGGTTGTCGGGGTTTGGGTGGCAAGCTGGATCTCTGTAGCAGTGGTAGGTGGTCATGATCTCTCCCTCTGTTGTACATGTGATGACTCCACGAAAAACCGGTTCCCGACCAACATGTCCATATGTTCGCCGGTCAGTTCGTCCATGTGGTCTTCAATCGTCACCAGTTCGCCGTCATAGTTGGCGAATTCGTCGTCGGATAATCCCAGCGTGTGCTGGGTGAGTTCTTGTTCGATCAGCGCGACTGCTGCGGCGATCAGAGGATATTCTCCGGTGTGGCGCCGTTGCAGCCATTGCCCGATCGTGATGTGTCGAACTGGTTCGGTGGCAGTCGCTGGCAAGCGGACTGCTGCATCCAATACATAACCTGGCATCTGTCTCCCCTCTGTCATGTGCGGTGTTTCGTGAGAGCAGAGTGTCCGGCATCACAGGGGGTGGCTCGGACCGTTCACCGGACACTTGTCGGTTATGACAGCAGTTCTTCCCGACCCAGCGTTAGACCAGATGCCCGACCTTGACGAGGTCGTGGCCTGCGAATGTACGTGTCAGCACGGCTCCCACTGTCCCCCGCCAAGCCACTCTGCTGACCTGGAATCTGCCGTGTGGCCATGAACCAGAAACACTCTGCCGACCGTGTGCACAGAAGACCCAGGATGTTATTTGGCGCGAACACTCTCGACGGTTCGGCGGGGCCGTATGCACGGAGTGCGACGCGGACATCGAAGAGCTGAGGGTGGTGACCATCTGACTGCCGGACACTTGCCGGACATGACGCACCTTGAGACGACCACAGCAGACCACACGACCGCTGCCCCGGGTAACGCCAGAGGCGTGTATGCCGCCATTGATCGCATCCTGCCCACCGACCAGCTCACCGTTCAACTGTGGCACCACCGCAGCGGTGTCGAAGGTGTGATGTGGAACGGGTCACAGGACGAGGTGGATTTCATCGCCTCAACCGGTCAAGCCGTCGAGACCGCGGTTATGGAAGAGGTGTTCGGGGTGGACGGATGCTGTGATCACTGCGGGGTTGAACGCCGCCTGATTGGCACACGCACCGCAGACGGCAAGAACTCTAGTGTGCTGATCTTCAAACAAACGTACTGAGGGGCGCGTGCCGGACACTTTTCTGGCACAACGAAACGACCCCACACAACGAAGCCTCGAAGGATTTCTGACGATGACCACAATGTTCCGCTCACCTGCCACAGCATCCGCGGCAGCACTGCTGACGATTGGCACCGCGACCGGCGCTCAGGCAGTCGACGCTGACAATGTCAGCGACAATGCCAGCGCTGGCAACACGACTGAGACCACCACCGACACCGCCATCGACGCGACCTCGGACTCCGAACCAGCCATCGAGGTACTGGAGACGCTTGAAGTAACCGAAGACTCCAGCATGGACGGCTATGACCGCGCTGCACAGTTCGGCGGTGATTGGACAGACGTCGACGACACCGGTTGCACCACCCGTGAAGATATCCTGATCCGTGACCTTGATGATGAAACCCTTTCGATTGATGGTGACTGCCGAGTCGAATACGGCCAGGCCACCGACCCCTACACCGCAACAACCATGGAACATGTGCTGGGGCAGTCGGAGGTCGACATTGAGCATGTCGTCTCGGCCGGACAAGCCTGGCGAAACGGTGCTGATCAGTGGGACCAGCAGACCCGCGAGGCGTTCTATCAGGACAAAGACAACCTGGTCGCCGTCTCCTCGTCGGCCAACCAGTCCAAATCCGACCTGGATGCCGCGGAATGGCTCCCCGAAAACCAAGCCCTGTACTGTGACTTTGTTGGCACCATGATCCATGTCAAAGACACCTATGGTCTGGCCGTCAATCCCGCTGAGCACGCCGAAATGCAGCGCATCCTGACCACCGATGACTGTCAGGGCACCCCGGCGACCCCTGCTGAAACCCTGATGCACGGCGAGACTGAATCTTCCGGCAATCATGCCCCGGACACCTCTGCCGAACCGGTTCCCAACGATCCGTATGCTGGCGGGTCGGACTACACCATCGATGAAAACATGGGCATGTGGGGCTTGATCATTGTCGCAGCGCTGCTGGTACTGGCCACTGTGGCCCGGACCGTGATCCGTGGCCTGGCTGGCACTCGGTCGACTCGTCGCCGCTGGTAAACGGACGACCGGTGACCCGGTGGTCACCGCAGTGTGCCGTGGGCTTGCCGGACACTGTGTGATCGTGATTGATATTTTTCTACGCATATTGTCTGGTGGTGATACCCGATGATGGGTGCTCACCACGCCGCATCCGGGACCGCAGCATGGGTGGCGATCGCCTCCGACTACGAAGTCCCGGTGACTGCGGTAACCGACCCGATCCGCGAACAATACGGCTGGTCGTGGCTGCCCGAGGCAGTGCCGATCGGTGCTCAGCTGATCGACTTTGGGGCCTCCACCGACGCGGTGGTGCTCTCCGGGTCGGTCATGATGGCAGGTGCTGCCCTCTTACCCGATGCCGACCATAGCCCTGGGCGTTCCCGGTAATCGTTGATGTCTTCGCATTCAACGACCATGGTGGGTTACAGCCGCGTGTGACGGTGGTGGCCCACACGGCTCACCGTGCTGCGGCGCTGGCCAATGCGGTGGCGGCAGATGCGGTGACGGTGACCTGCCGGGTGCCACCGGCTTCGATGAATGACTTCGCTCCGTGGATCGCTGTGCACACGCTTGATGGCCAGCATCCTGATGTGTTGGCTACGGGCATGAGTCTGGCACATCGACAGGACCGAGTGCAGGCAGGACAGATGCAGGTGCGCCAGGGGCCAGCCCGAGTTCTGGCCTATGCGCTTGCTGGCGGCCATGCTACCTCCCAGGTGGCGTTACGGGTCTCGGAGATGGCGTTTGCCTACACTGCGGATCTTGCGGCACATGCTCCGATTGCCGAGGCGTTTTCCTGTCCCACTGACGAGGGGTTCTGCGACTGCTTAGGTCGATGGGCGTGCCTATGAGCCGTGGCAGGCCCAGGTGGCTTGTCAGATGAGTGTAACTAATGAAGCTGACCAGGATTAACCGTACTGGCACTGTGGCGCATCGTGATCGGGGAAAGCGTGTCCCGAAGACTGAAGCAGGACCGTTTTACCGGACCCTGGTTCGCGGAACTCCATCACCCCGTACTTCAACGACGATGCTCGAATCGGTACATTGGCACCATCAACAGCCGTGCCGATGACTGGCTCTTCCGGCACTAGTTTGACGCACGTGCATTCGGGCCGGGCTAAACGGTTGTGGGGAGTCTGGGACAGCACTGTTTGATGGTCGGACTGCTCTTGCTTACTGATTCGCTGCTTTTATAAACATTTCTTCTATATATTTAGATCGTTCAGGGCAATTGTAATGAACAACAGTCCTGGCTTGATCTGCACGGATGATTCGATCGTTGAAGAGGGCGGAACAGTTCCGCGCTGAAATTGCTAGGTGAACCTACTTGGAAGTCACTTGAAGGTTGCATAAAACCTCATTCGTAGTTTTTCGGGTGTAGTGTAGTCCTGATTTAGCCTACGATCTGGGCCAGCCCTTAGCTCGGAGTCCCCGACAAGCTATCTCCACGTCGTCGTACGTTCTCAACAGCAGTGACGAGCACATCTAGCCTAAAATACTCAACAACCTGTGTTTCTTCGAAATCATGACAAAGGAGCCAAAGACCTTGCTTACGCCGCACGAGATTGAATCTGGTCTTAACACAAGCGCTAGCGCAGTCGTGCAAGATGAGAAGACCTCAGGGATCACTATTTTCCCTTCTCACAATGAATGGTCTTATAGGGTTGCCCTGTTCGACGAGACTCGTGCACAAGAATATGTTAACGAGCATGTTTCTGCGAACGCTGTTTATATTGAACTTGCGCTCGTTCCTGAACCGGAGAATGACTACGATACTGGAGCGATTGCAGTTGTCTTACCAAGTGTTCTAGGAGGTTCCCCAGGAGAACGTCGCATCGGGTATTTATTTCGACATGACCGTGGAAATTTGCTGGCCGGGTTGTTGAATGAGACTCAACTCTATACCCTTCACGAAGTTCGATGCTTCGGCCTTCTTGACCGTAATGAGGAATCCGGGAATCTCCTTGAGGTGTTTCTTCCCCCTCGAGATCGTCTTCAGGAAGATCTTAGGGCTTACGTTAGACAACGTAGAACACTTGGGAAAAAAGCAGTCCTCAGCCCAAACACTCAAACGCGGGAAGGTGAACTGCGTTCCTTCGTCAGACACTATCTAGCATACTTTGAGAAGCCCGTATCTCGAGACGCGGTTTCGTTTCGAACCGGGAGTCGAGGACGTGACGAAATACGAAGCATTTCTATATCCACAGTTAAAGGGAACAAATTTGTCGGTTTGATAAGCCATGGAATGCTTGTCGTAGACGATGAGCGACGACGTCATGAGATAGCGAAATTGGCGAGTGAAGCTGGAATCAGCTTTGCTCCATCACTCGAACAGTTTTCTCTTAGGCTGCCGGAGGAAGATCGTTTAGAAAAGGGAGCGGTACCCAATATTCGTTTGCGAGTTTACGAAGGGTATATCGTTTTTGAACTTTGGTACCGAGAAAATTACGGTGCGTTTTTGTCGCTCGCTGAGTATAACCGAAGCACTGAGACGTTGTGGATCGAAGATAAGAGTATTGCCGATGGTGTATTGAAATATGCTGCTCGAATTGGATTAGCCGTCCGTGATGTAGGGTTCCCAGAAACACCCTGGTGGTTAGACGAGCAAGTACACTTTTCGCTTCGGCGCGAATATTCGTTGGTCCAAAATTCTCGACAAAGAAATGGCGGAGAACTGCTAAGAGGAGAACGTCCGGACGAGTTTTATGTCAGGGAACGGCACGTTTCGGAACGGGCAAACTTATTTCCAATTCACAGTCTGAGTTCTGAAGCAGCACCTTGCAGGCTATGCAAACAAGAATCTGCGATCTTTACGGTCCCATTCTGCGAATCGCGATTATCTTACTGCTCAGATTGTCTTAGTGAATCTGCTTCTGGATCTCGCTATCGTGAATCTGATGCTAAAGAGATTGTAAGAGAGCTAACCAGTCTTGAGTTTGTTGGCATACCACCGTTGCCCAGCCAACTGGCACGCGTCAATAGTCTTGGTATCGATGACCTTCAGGCGCAGGATATTGATAGAATGATAACTTTGCGTGCGTATATTAAACCAAAATCGAGTTCCTGGATGAAATTATTAGCGGAAGCTGGATTGATAAATGATGGTATCCGTCTAGCCCGGGGTGTTGTCGTGCCAGCCCAAGATGGTCACTTGTGCAGGTCTCTGCATGAAAAAGCAGTGGATGACTTTTTGCATCATCATGAAATTGTCCATGAATTAGAGCCTCATTACCCTCATGATCCTGTTCTCAATCCGAATACGAGAAAGCGGGCTGATTGGTTACTTGAAGATGGCACGTACGTCGAAATGTGGGGTTTGGAAGGAGATGCTGCTTACGATGACAGGACTGAAGAGAAACTGGCGATTAGCCAACAACACGAGATCAGCTTAGTGGGTATCAGGCCTAACGATATGCATCGATTGCCGGAGATATTTCGGAACTGGCTATGATTGATGTCTCCAGACCACGCTGAGCGAAGCGTCCAAAACTACGGGAGCAGAGAGGAAATGAACATTCGATTGTCATCGCGGGGAAATCCTCACCGGATGACCGTATCTAACGGCCGTCCTCAACCGCCTTTCGTAAAAAAAGACTCAGTCCGACGCCGAAAGAAGGCCGACTGGGTGGTCTGGCAGACAATATAACGACTGTCTTTAAAGGCCTATTGTGATCGTTTCCACGATTAAACCTTCACCACTATCGGCCAGTGTGTCTGAGTGAGTCTGTGACTGCTAACTCGTTTGACGGCCTTTCGCAGCGTCAAGTGGCGGCAGCACTGAAGGTACGTTCCAGAGTAAGGAGGATGTTTATCACGTGGGCTTAAATCGCTACTAGGAGCGTGGGACTCTTCACAGTCTGTCAAGCAGGTTGCAAGATTTTGTTTTCGGCGTTGAGGGTTCGAAAAACGCGTCGGGCTATGACACGTTTTAGGCACCGTCGGATTTCTGGATCGGTTTTGCCATCGTCTTGTCGTTTTTGACGTAGGCGCGGGTTTCGTCGTGTTCCATTTTGGTGACGGCGACGATGTGCAGGGCACTATTCAGTGCCCTGTCTCCTCCGCGATTCAGCCGGTGTCTGACCGAATTTCCAGAGGACGCCGGGATAGGGTTAATCCCAGCCAGCGAGGCGAATTCTGCCTCGGTATTGATCCGACCATGGTGTGACCAGGCGGCCAGACATTTGCTGATGTGGTGGCCTTCCGGTCGTTGGCTGCCCAGCAGTTCCCGGATTTCTGTTCGCTCGGGCGGTTCCGCCAACGGCATCTGGCTGCGTTGGGCGAGGTGTTTTTACAGGCTTTGGAGCTGTGTCGGGCCGCGGGGATGGTCAAGCTGGGCCATGTGGCCTTGGACGGGACCAAGGTGCGGGCCAATGCTTCCAAACATAAAGCGATGTCCTATGCGAGACTTACGCAGAAGCAGCAGGTGTTAGCCGCCGAAGTCGAAGACCTGCTGGCCGAAGCCCAGACGGTGGATGCGGACGAAGACGCCAGGTACGGGCCGGGTCAACGCGCTGATGAGCTGCCCAAAGAGCTGGCCAACCGCCAGGCGAGGGCCGCGGCGATGCAACAGGCCAGGGAATCGATCGAGGCTGAAGCCGCTGAGCGGGCCCGTCGTGATGCTGAGGCCAAAGCCATCGGGGTGATGATGATGACATCACCGCAGCAGGTGACGCTGCCGCTGCAATGCAGAGCCCAAAACCCACCCCTCAGCGCAACTTCACCGATCCGGATGCCAGGATTATGAAGACCGGGCAAGGCAGTTTTGAGTATAGCTACAACAGCCAGGCCGTGGTGGATGCCGAGTACCAAGTCAATCGTGGCCACCGACTTGAATAACACCGCTGTGGATATCCAGCAACTGCTTCCCATGGTCGAGGCCACCCAGCAGACTCTGGCCGCGATGCCGGGCCAATGGAGTGCTGATGATGGGTACTGTTCCAAAGCCAACCTGGCATATACCACCCAACTGGAAATCGACTACGACACCGAATTTTTTTATCTCCACCCGCCGGATGAAACACGACCAGCCGATCCCGAAATCACCGCAGGGCCCAGCCCCCAAGGACGCGACTGACACTCAGCAGATGGCCTGGAATTTGAAAACAGATCGCTGCAAGAACATCTACGCCCGGCGCAAGGCCATCGTCGAGCTCGCCTTTGGCCAAATTGAGACCCGACAAGGCAAACACATCCTGTTACGCGGTTTAGAGAAAGCCAGGAAAAAATGGGACCTGTTGGCTGGCTGTCACAATCTGCTCAAACTGTTCAGCCACCGGGCCGCCAACGCATAAACCGGCGGGGCCGGCAGCCCCGAAACCAGCCCGGCACTCGATATTCACGCGCTAATAGACCTGCCTGGGCTTGTGACTCGATGAAGCGACGACCGATCTGGACTTCAGCGATGAAGGGATCGGCTACCGAGGCTAACTCGCATCAAGCTTCCTGAACCTGAAACTACTACTGACTGTGCTAGCCGGGCTTCTCATGAGGTTGCGTCATAGTGTCGATCCTGCTTGGGCACGAGTCGAAGTGCTATAGCGGGTGCAAGTGCTAAGAGGGCTAGCATGAGCGGAAAGTTGAGATGCTCCAACAAAGCCCCTACGGTCGGTCCGACCAAGAATCCCGCAAAGTGCTGCATCGTGTTTTGTACGCCTAATGCGCGTCCAGACCAGAATGGTCCGGCGTGCTCTGCTACAGCAGTGAAGGCGGGTCCATTGTCCGCAACCGAAAGACCGGTTGCCATGATGAACAGCCCAACCGCCAGTGTGTCCCATCGCAGATATGCAGAGAATCCCAGGAGGAGCAGTGTCAACACTCCTGCGGCGGACACGAGACGGATGATTTTCATCCGTCCGCGTGAATCGGACCAGGCTCCCACGATGACTCGCCCGATGGCTCCCAAGAACTGAGCGCTCCCCACGACCGCGCCAGCAGCAACCGCGGTCCATTCCAGGCCCTCCATGAGCCACACGAGTCCGAAGATCTGTAGGGCAAACTGGGGGACTGCTAGTGCCGTTGATGCGGCGTGCACGCGATAAAGATACCCGGACATCTTATAAGGGTTGGTCGGTGCTTTCGCCTGAGCTCGGGGTGTTTCTGAGTTGGTGCGAGGCGGATTGCGTAGACCGAAGAGACACCACGGTAAAACCAGTGCACAGGCTAGGGCGGGGAGCAGCATTGCCCCGGAAATACCGTGAGACTGCGCTAAGGGTGGCACAGCGGTCGCCGCAACCATGACGCCTAACGGGATGGCCATCTGCCGGATCCCCATCACGAGGCCACGGCGTCTTAGAGGCGCCCAGCCGATGACGATGCGCCCGGTTGCCACATTCGCGCTGGCACTGGCCATGCCGCCCAATAACAGCCAAATGCCTAGTACCGGGGGGCTTGATGCGCTCACTGCGCCGAAGGCCGCGAGCGTTGTCAGCCCCAGGCCGGCGAGCAGTACCCCGCGTTCGCCAAAGCGATCTGCCAACCCGCCCCAGATAACCAGCATCGACACCAGGCCAAGGTTCGGTAGCACAGCGATGAGCCCAGCGGTTGCTAGGTCCAGTGCCAGATCTAGGGTCAGCGTTGGAATAAGAAACGGCGGAGCAGCCAGAAATATGCTGGTGACAAGCGCCGCTACGACACCCAGGATCAGCTGGAAGATCGCTCTGCGCTGTCGACTCACTGGTTACGAACCGTCCTTGGAAGAATTACTTGGTCAATAATACTTCCGCGGGCTCTCGCATGTTGCGAGAGCCCGCGTAAGCGGCTGGTCGTCATCAGAGCAGGAATGGGGCTAGTGCAGACAATGCGAGGAGGACGATGCCACCACCAATTCGCGAGGAGATCGACAAGAACGGCAAGAGGTTCAGTCGTTCAGAGGCTTGGAGGACCGCAAGGTCACCACTTGACCCAAAGTCTGCCAGGCCTAAGCCAGCTGCAACAGAGGATTCGATGATGTAGAGCCGTACTAGATAACCGATCCCACCAGCTACGCCCGCTGCCAGAAGAACGGTCAGGAGGGTGAGTAGCATGTAGCCTGGGCCGGTCAGGCGGTCTGCGACCTCTCCAATGTTGATAGCGACCACGCTCAACGAAACCAAGATGGCGGGAATCATGGCATTGGCTACGAAAACGTACCATAGGTTGGCGGCTTCTTCGATGTAGCGGGGGAGTGGGACGAAGAGCTTCAGTGCGGCACAGATGAGAATAAGGAAGACGTAGGCATGCAGTGCGGGAAATAGTGAGCTCAGGAAGCTCGACACTACATAGAGAATCCCGGCCAGGGCGAGTCCAGTGACGCCGAATTTGATGGCAGTCTCGACATTTTCGCGTGGTTTTTTCTGCTCGATGACCTCATTGCGGACACCCCGGGCCAGGTCGCCTTTGCCGCTCAAGGCTGGAAATTTGTCACTCAGACGTTTGCCAGCGAAGTTCATCCCTCCGGCGACAATAATACACATGATGTTGGCGACGGCTACGGCGGGTACTAGCAGGGTGAGATACGAGCCAGGGTCGCCGCCGAGCTGGCCGGCCATAATTTCAGAGATCGGGATGGAACCTGCAGCTACACCACCGCCAAGGACTGGACCTGCAATGTAGAAGATCGCGTAACCGGCTCCCATCTCGGTGATCCAGCCGATGAGGCCCAGCACGAGGAAGACCACGGAGATGACCGCCAGCATCGGAACGAGCATTCGCGAACCGGCTTTGATAAGCATTTGTTTTGGCATGCCCAAGATACTGCCGGTGATCAACGCAGCGACAACGAAGACGCCAAAACCGGAAACGTCGTAGAAGCTGACGATGGATTCTTCGAGGTTTTCCGGGAATATCCCCAGATACTGGGCGATTGCTGGAGCGAGGATACACAAAATCACCCCGCCGCCAATGAAGTTGAAGACCGGTATTCTTTCGCCGATCCACATCAGAGTTCCACCCAGCGTCATCACGATGGCAAGCGCGACGGTCATGCCAGTATCGGCCGGAGTGAACGAAGCCGTTACCAAGACTAGAGCTGTCAGGGTAAGGAACATTGAGGCAGGCATGCCAAGGATGCCCTTCCACTTCGGTAGCGGCGCTACATTGGCTGCCCGTTCCTCGGTCTTTACTTCTGTATCTGAAATGTCGTGAGTCTGACGACTGCGAGCCATCTTGTCTCCATTCACGCGTGCCAAGCACGCGATGATCTACTAAAATCGTATGCAATCTGGAAATTTAGGTGTGGGCCAGATCATGTGTTCGTACGCACTATAGCCGATTTTATTGTGCAACGCATCACAGCGTGGCGAAAGATTGTGTACAATCGTGTTTAAGTAGAAAATTTTCTTCATTTCTGAAAGGGAGAATTATGTCGAGCACCGCAGAGACTGCTGAGCGTTCAACGCCTAAGAGCGAAGGCCCGCTGAGTGGGGTCCGTGTCGTGGAAATGGGACAGCTCATTGCCGGCCCGTTTTGTGGCCAGTTGCTAGGAGACCTAGGCGCTGACGTTATCAAGATTGAGGAACCGACTAACGGTGACCCCATGCGCCAATGGGGGCAGGCACAGGTTGAGGGAGACTCATTCTGGTGGTCCATATTGGGCCGGAATAAGCGGTCTGTGACCCTCAACCTTCGAGATGACGGAGGACAAGAAGTTGCCCGGAAACTGATTGGCTCAGCTGACATCGTGTTAGAGAACTTCCGACCTGGCTCGATGGAAAAGTGGGGGCTGGATTACGACACCTTATCTAAAGAACAGCCTGAGCTCATCATGGTGCGAGTGTCTGGCTTTGGTCAGAGCGGACCGTACTCGTCGCGTGCTGGGTACGGTTCGATTGGTGAGGCGATGGGGGGACTGCGTTATATCGTAGGAGACCCCGAAAAGCCGCCCTCTCGTGTCGGCATTTCCATAGGGGATTCGCTCGCAGGGATGTTCGCCACTATGGGCACACTCGCTGCACTCCACGAACGTGAACGCAGTGGCCGAGGCCAAATCGTCGATTCTTCGATCTATGAGTCGGTGCTTGGCATTATGGAGTCGCTCATCCCAGACTGGACCTTGGGGGGCGTGCAGCGTGAGCGGACAGGTGCGATCCTGCCGAAAATTGCCCCGAGCAACGTGTATCCCACCAAGGACGGATCATGGCTCATTATTGCTGCAAACCAGGACACGGTCTTTAAACGCCTGTGTGCGGCGATGGGGAACCCCGAGCTGGCTGAAGATGAGCGTTACGCAACCCACGTGCCTCGTGGTGAACATCAGGCGGAGTTGGATGAATTGGTCGGTGCGTTCTCATGCCAATACACGGCCGATGAACTTATTGATCTGTTAAATGAATATTCTGTGCCAGTTGGTCGTATCTTCCGAGTCGAAGATATGCTGTCGGATCCACAATTTTCCGCCCGAGAATCCATCGTCGATGTGCCAGACACAGATCACGGTGAAGTCCAGATGCAAAACGCCTTCCCACGACTCAGCCGAACGGACACTTCAGTTCGGTGGTCTGGACCAGCACTAGGGCAGCATACCGCTGAAGTGCTGGCCGAGTTAGGGTACGACGACAGTGGTATTGCATCGCTGCGATCACAAGGAGTGATTCGCTAATGTGGAATCTTCCCAACACAGCTCGCGTAGTAGATGTGGGCCTCCGCGATGGTCTGCAGGCCGTCGAAGAGCCGCTGAGTCTTGAGACGAAGTTGAGTATCGTCGATCAGCTGATTGGTGCCGGTATCCGCGAGATTGAGGTGTGCTCTTTTGCTCACCCGAAAGTGCTTCCGCAACTGGCTGATGCTGAAGAACTCCTGGCACGGGTACCCCGTGACAAGGGTGTCCGCTATCGGGGACTGGCCCCAAACTTGCGGGGCGCCCAACGTGCCGCGGTCTGCCAGTTAGATGAGTTGGGAGTCGTGATCCCCGCTGAAGATGGGATGGCACTGAAGAATCAGGGCAAAACGACACCGGAACTCTTGGACGATTTGCAAGAGATCGGCCGAGTCACTCAAGAGAGTTCACAGGATCTTATTGTTGCCGTAGCCTGCGCGTTCTTTTCACCAACCTACGGTCCAGTATCAGTTGAGGCTCGCGACCGGGTTGTCGAGGCGGCTGGCGAAGCTGGAGCCACAGGAGTGTATTTGGCCGCCACCACCGGCCAAGAACATCCGCGGGAAATTTATGAAGGCATACTCGATACTCGAGAGAAGTTCCCCGAACTCACCATCGGGATGCACTTGCACAACCGCAACGGGTTCGCACCTGCGAATGCCCTTGCCGCACTATCTGCCGGAGCCGACTGGCTCGAGGCCTCATTTGCCGCCCTTGGTGGTGACCTATGGTTTCCTGGTGATCCTACCGTGCTCGGTAATATGGCTACTGAAGACCTGATCCACCTCCTCGACGGGATGGGTATCGAGACGGGTATCGATCTCGAAGGCATCCGCGAGATCGCCGAAATGGTCTACAAATTGACCGAATTTCCGCGCAGCTCTTTTGTGGTGCGAGGCGGAACACGGCAAGATTTGGCCGAGGCTTCATGGGACGACTAACAGGAAGGCGCTCGTGACACAAACAAACTCCCAGCTCGGTAGCCGCACACAGGCCACCGCTGACTCAGTGCTGGATCTCATTATTGGCGGAACCTTAGCCACGGATGGCTGGCTGCGCGAAGTGGAAATCGCAAAAACCCTGAGGGTATCACGCACCCCGGTCCGCGACGCATTACGCGAGCTGGCCGGTGCCGGTGTGGTCGTCATCGAGCAAAATCGCGGTGCCCGGGTGAAGAGCTACTCTCCGGAGGAAATCGAAGAAGTCTACCGAGCACGAGCAATCATTGAACCCACCGTCGCTGCGGCCGCAGTCCACAACATCATCGCCGAGGACCTAGCACGGATGGAAGAGATCGCGGAGACAATGCGTCAGCTTCATGCAGAGGGCGGATCAAGGTCCGAACTGGCGCGTCTTAACCGAGAATTTCACGCCCTGATCTTTGCCAACTCAGGTGATCATCCTCTTGCGGTCACAGCTCAAAACCTCATGATCCCAATGATCGTGACCAAGGTGATGCACTCTTACCAGGGCCGGAAGGTCTCTCGCAGTATGGACGAGCATGAAGATCTGATTACGGCAATTGAACGGAAGGATCCGGAATGGGCCGAAGCCATCATGCGATCGCATATCCTCGCCGGCCTCAGTTCATATAAGCAACCTCTTCTCGCGTCTCAGTAAGGTTGAGCGAGCTGATGCTTGTCCAGTATCGCTCACCTGGAAGACTTCTCCTCCTCGTGGCGTCGCAAGGACAACCGGAGCCGAACCGGTGCCGTGGTCACCCTGGCACAAAACATGATCGGTCATACACAGCGATCCAGCGTGTTAAAGTCGGCCACACGGATACTTTGCTGGGTTTTCACTTTAAGGGTGACCTTTTACCCCAGAAGAAGTGGCCACGATTAGCGAAGCGGTCACAGTCTGCGACACTGCAGCTAAGAGTCTTGGGAAACATCGATTGTGGTCACGAATCGTCGTATGCTTTCCGCTGCGCTCGTCGTATGGTTCGTCTATGCCACCGTTTCCCCACCGCATAGCGCCTGATAGCAAATAGCGTGGCGGAGGGCCTGGCACTTTCGTATTTCCACCATGACCCCGGGAAGACCTTTACTCGTGACAGTGGTGAACTGGTGCCTGAGCGCAGTATTGCGAGTATGAGCACGTGGGCGCTTTACTCGGGCAGGTTCGACAGTGAGAGAAGCTGCAGCTCAGGCAGTCACGGATCCATCCGCTCCTGTATTGTGTGCACCGAGGTGCAAGGACGCTTGGCGTCCTGCTACAAACGTCAAACAAGGGTGGCTGATGTAGGTGTCGCAGATGGAGCGTCTAGGGAAACGCTACCTACGCCGAACCTGTACTGGACTGCTACGCATCGATCAAGCCGCGATTAAGACCGAGCAGGGCTTGGATGGTAAATGATTGCTGCGTACCTCGGATCCGACCCTGTCATCCGAAGATCTCGCGGCTGCCTATAAGCAGCTGTTGGCTGTGGAGGCCGGCTGGCGGGATATGAAAGGCCACCTCGGACGCCGGCGAGTCTTCGACCACCGCGAAGACCGGATCCGTGCTCATGTGCAACTGTGCTGGCTGGGTCTGCTGTTGATCCATTTCGCTGAGAACACCACACAAGACACCTGGCGCAACCTGCGCCACGAACTCGATCGCATCCACCTGGTCACCCTGGCCACGCCCGATGGCACTGTCGCGCAACGCACTACTCTCACCGGCCGGCAGAAGACCATCCTCAACGCGCTCGAGCTGCCTGAACCGCGCCTACCTCACCCTCAAACCCGATCCATCCGTACCAGCATGCCCAAAGAGGCCCATTCATGTATTTACTAGCTGCGGAACTCCGGAAAGCCGGGCTGATGGTACCCAGAGAATGTGGCGACAATCCAGCTTTTCCGGGATGGGCCGGGACTATGCCTCGCGGAGCTCATACAGCCAATCGTAGACATCTTCCGGTAGATACATCACCGATTTGGCTCCGTATTTGATGGGTCGTGGCCCGACGCCAGCAGAGTTCCAGTTCCGTATGGTGTTTATAGCCACACCTAAATATTCTGCCACTTCGGCGCGAGTCATCAGACGGGGCAGGTCGGATTTCGTCATTGCTGAGTTCGGTGTTGAGGTAGTCATACCTACAAAGTGTCCGGCGCTGCCAACAGGATTGGTTACACTCCCGATAGTAGAGTGATAGTGCGTGATGTACGGGTAACAGGGACACTTTCGTTCCGTACTTATTCCGTACTTTGAATGTGATGAATAGGAATAAACGGTGTGGAGCAATGACATTTGATGACGTTGATCGGTGATGTAGAGCCGATGATTATGCGAACATGGGGAGGGTACCGCAAACTACAGGGTCTGGGCACCGTCCTGACACCAGAAACAGCCGCCACCAACGATAAGCGTGCGAAGATTGCTCGGATTTTGTGCATCATGGTGTTCGCTCATATCAACTACAGGGCACCGAGCACATAAAATATTCCCTGCTA
>Ga0079226_10000276_pt1 | contig 34379 bp, 60 predicted proteins | sample Poulit2014_FD_76345 | JGI IMG/M metagenome (GOLD analysis project Ga0079226, IMG submission 76345) | Agricultural soil microbial communities from Georgia to study Nitrogen management - Poultry litter 2014 | ecosystem: Environmental > Terrestrial > Soil > Agricultural land | place: USA: Georgia...
TAAACGTACAAAATGGCTACATCGATCTTAAAACAGGTAATTTGCATGATCACGATAAAAGTAAGTTTTTTTCTAAAATATCATCCATCGAATATACAGACAAAATAGATTATCCATTGTGGTTGGATTTTCTAAATCAAATATTCGATGGAGATCAGGACTTAATTAATTATATGCAGCGAGCAGTGGGATATTCCTTATCCGGTTCAATTCAAGAGCAAATGTTATTTATTTTGCATGGTAATGGTCGTAATGGCAAGTCGGTATTTTTGGACATTATTACAGAAATGTTGGGTAATTACACGGTTAATATTCAGCCCCAAACAATTATGGTTAAACCGCAGTCTAGTGGAGCGAGTAGTGATATCGCTAGATTGCAAGGTGCTAGATTAGTTACTTCCACTGAACCTAACGATGGCATGAGGTTCGATGAAGGACTTGTTAAGCAGCTTACTGGTGGTGATAGGGTAACTGCCAGATTCCTTTACGGTGATGAGTTCGACTTTGATCCGGAGTTTAAATTGTGGATGGCTACAAATCACAAACCAATTATTAGAGGTACGGATGACGGGATATGGCGCAGATTGGCAGTAATACCATTTACTGTGCAGATACCAGAAAACAAGGTGGATAAGCAACTTAAATACAAATTGCGCAGAGAAATGAAAGGTATTTTAAATTGGGCTGTTGAGGGTTACCAGGAGTGGCAACGCGTTGGATTGAAAGAGCCACAGGTTATTAAAAATCAGCGAACCACTTACCGTACTGAAATGGATGCCGTAGAACTTTTTATTGAAGAGTGTTGCATCCGCAAGAATGGCGAGAGAGAGAAAGCTAAAGATTTGTATCGCGCCTATAGAGAATGGGCTAAAGAAAACAATCAATATATGATGAACAGCACGAAATTCGGAAAAGATATGAGCAATAAATTTCAAAAAATAAGAAGCAACGGCAGTTGGTATGTTGGTTTGGAATTAAGAGGTGAATATTCCGGTCATGGTTTTCAATTGAATCTTAATTAATACCAAGCTAAACACTTTTACATCAAGAATATTCAGAAACAGAGACTATAGACCCAAGAGTGAAGTTGTATTAAAAATAAAACGGACAGCACTTTGGATAGGTTTGGACATCACTTTTATAAAACCTGTCCAATTTCAAAACATTGATATATCAGCCTTTTCAATACTCTTTATTACTATTATTCTTCTTTTGGACAAGTTGGACAAGAAGAAATAAAGAAAAGGGAGTAAAGAATAAAAGATAAATACTAGGGAGACTTTTTAGCTTTTAGATAAACTTGTCCAAAGTTGATTAAAAAAGTAAGGTTCAGGCCATGTCCGGCTAGGGATTGGACAGGTTGAGAGTGTTGTCCGAACTTGCTTGATAAAAGGAGAGGTTAAAAAAATGAATGTAGTTTATGACCTTTACCAAGGAAAAAGGTTTATTAGAAGAGATACTTTAAGATTATTGTCGCAATATACAACTCTAAGTCCAAGTACGTTGACTGGGTTTAGTCAACCGGCATATTTAGAAAAAACAAAGGATAGTGAAACGGCCACGCGATTGATAAAAGTCGGTGATAACAATGCGTGAATCAGACGTACAAAACTCTATCAGGCTAGCATTAAATCCATATGCAGTTATATTCCGAGCGAACGTAGGCACGGTTAAAACAGCGGATGGCAGATATTTTAATACTGGATTACCAAAAGGTTATTCCGACTTGTCTGGTTACCGAAAATCAGATGGCAAAGCAGTTTTCATTGAAGTTAAAAATGAAAAAGGAAAGTTAAGAAAAGACCAGGAACATTTCTTGAATGCTATGAAACAATACCCGGTCATTGTGGGTGTTGCTCGCAGTCCAGAGGACGCAATAAGAATTGTGGAGGAAAATCACGATTCGAATAGACGTGTGGAGGAATTGGAAGAACGAGTAAGAATATTTGAAATGAAATACGAAAACACAGGTTCAATTTTTAACCGTAGTCATCAAATTAATCGGATTGAAGCGTTGCAGGAGGAAAATAATCGCTACAAACAGGCTTTGGAAGAGGTAAAAAACAATGCAAGTAGTTATATGGGTAATTCGGCAGCCCGACGACTATATGACATAGCCGACGAAGCACTCCAAAAGGACAACCCAAATGAAAATATATAAAGCACTCCGACAACGGCTGTTAAATGATGGTTATCCAGTATATCAAGTGGCTATGATGACGGACGAAGAAGTTGTGGCGGAGTGTGAGGAAATCAAGGAGGAATATCATGACTAAACAAACCCTATTACAAATAGATAACGTCCGCATACGCGAACATGACTCTTATAATCTGGTAATCGAACGCTATGAAACATATAAAAATGCAATCACGAAGGAAGAACTAACAGACTATCGTTTTAAAGCGTACGCATCTACAATCACGGTCGCGATAAAGATAATAATGATCAAAGACCTTCTAATTGATTATGAAGCTCTGTCGGACGTTAAAACGCTTGTTTTACAGGTGCAGGAATCGGAACGGAAAATATTAGATAAATTGGAGGAATTGAAATGACTGAAAAAGTAATCATTAATCAAAGACAAGCCGATGCGATTGAAAGATATAAAAAAGAACAGAGAGAACAACTTGAATCACTTAATGAAAATTCAACACGACATGAATCGTGGGCGCAGCCATTAGTCGGAATGGATGTAGATAAAATAATTGCCTCTATACATGACGGCTATGAAGTAGAACCGGAGTTTAAAGTTGGGCAATTTGTAATAGACGTAACAACCAATGTTACAAGAGAAGTGAAAGGTGAGGATATGGCTAGATTTCTAAATTGGGAATACATCCGAAAACAACACGTAAGACACGCCACCGAATCAGAAATAGCTGCTGAAAAAGAGCGAAGATGGTGGGGTAAGCATGGGAGAGGGATTTGGGAGTTACGCAAGGGAGATGCGCTTGTTCATGCGAGGAATGGAAAAGACTGGCGGATTGTAAAGGAGGTCGGTGAGCACGTAGTTGATAACTATTCATTTTTAGAGCACAAAACTGTAACTAGCACAATTAGGTATGTAACGGAAAACTTTACGATTATCTGTTTCGCAGAATCCCGCCTGGACGGTGATACCAATTAAACTCTACCTAACCGATGAAGATTACGAGATAGCAGAATTAAACGGAATCAACCCTAGCACACTTAGAGGTCGCATAGATCGAGGTTGGGATAAACAACGCGCAATCACAGAATCAACAATAGGAAAACGCGCTAAATGGCTGAGAGTTGCTAAAGTAAATGGAATCAAAGAAGGCACATTTAATAATCGTGTATACACTTACGGATATACACACGAGGAAGCAGCGACTAAACAACTATTTAACGGATATTATACTGAACTACTAAAGAAAGCACGTGAGCGTGGCAATCCAGTCGCCTATTCCACAATACAGCAAAGGATATCTAAAGGCATGTCGGAGGAAGAAGCTATCTCTAAGTTTCCGCAAACGACTAATAAACGGAAATCAGATATTGACAGGATATTGGATGTGGAGGTTAAAAGTCCGCATAGCCAATGGTTCTAAAATAAAGGAGGTACGGAATATGGGATTATTCGAGGTGTTAACGATTGTATTTGTAGTTTTAAAGCTAACGAGCGTTATTGATTGGAGTTGGTGGTTAGTATTGCTGCCGGAAATTATAGCGGTGGGAACATATGTAGTTGTTCTGATTCTTTGGTTGGTATTCGGGATATTTGGCTTTAGGAAGGCGAAGAAAGAAATCAAGAAGTTTGATGATGACTTTTTCAATGAGTGGTAGTAGACATAAAGTGCGAAGGAGTGGAAATCAATGATAAAAATTTATCGAATTGAACATGAGGACACAGAACGTAGTTTGTGGTACAGACCAGACGGAACGTTTGACCCTTTTATAGAAAAGCTTACAGAAGGTAAATCGCGTATATTACCGATGGATTTCGACAGCAAGTTTTATGACTTCGACACTAAGTGGTATAGCGCATGTTATAGCGTCGAGAACATGCAACAATGGTTTAGCGATCTGGATGCTTATGAGTTAATGCGAAGCGATTATAAGTTATACGAAATAACTGCAAAGGATTGCCGAAAGCAGGAGCACGAAATTATGTTTACTCAACAAGGAATATTGTTCAAGGAAGAAATACCGATAGAAACGATATGGAACATCAACAGATTCGACAAGGAAAACATAAAAATTTAAATAACAGTTCGATTATAAAGCGCACAAACAAACACAGCCCGCTCACAAACTATCATAACTAGACAACTAGACAAATACATACAGCAGGATTTATAACGCTTGTGGGTGGGTTAAATTGATTATTTGGAGGTAGTGCTTCCTTGAATAAGTGGGATGAATTGTATAAATTAGTCGAATTAAATAAAGAGAAAATGAAGGAGTTAGAACTCACAGAAGCTATCCAAAGTACTAAGAGCACCAAAAAAATAGACACATATAATGGTGCTCGCCAAGCGTTCGGAACGGTTATGGAGATAATGGAACAGATGGAAGTTGAATACGGAAATTAAACCACAGGAGGTAATCACATGAATGATGGATGGATTATCAATTATACGGATGGTACTAGCATCATATATTCTAGGAAAAAATATCATGAGTTGAAAATAGAAAATCACGAAATCGAATCATATCAGCATTGGTTCGATATTAAACAAGCCATAGAAAAACATCCTTGGTTGGAAGTGATTGAATGACTCCGCGCTGGATGATTGAACGAAAATACGTAAACAGCAATCATGAACTCCTGCAAGTCATAGAAGTGTACGCAGAAAACGAAAACAAGGAATTAGTTAAGTCGGAAAATAAGCAGTGGACGTATAAGCGAGAGTTATTACTAGTGGAGGTAACACTATGAAACTATCACACCTAATAAATATGGCAAGACAAGCGTTGAATAATCGTAATGCGGACGAAGCTAATAGGTTGCTAGACGAGATAGATAATCATTTGAAAGGAGTCATTAATAATGTGGTACATGTTACGGAGAAACGGACAGGAAATTATGACGGATAGCGCTGTTAGGTTAGCGGAATTGCAAAACGAAGGCTTTAAATTAATGCAGGTTGTGGATATAAACGATGTAAGCAAATGTAAGGAGGAAAAGGAATGAAACTGAATGAATTTCAAAATATATCAAAAAGAACAATGCCATTTATTGAAGATGTTACGGATGTAGACCAAGTAAACAAAGTAAGAGTAAACTATGCGCTTGGTGTCGCGGGCGAAGGCGGAGAAGTAGCTGACCAAATAAAAAAAGAAGTATTTCACGGTCATGAAACTAATCAGAAAGAAGTCAAAAAAGAACTTGGTGATGTCATGCATTATGTGGCTGGGTTGGCGACACTTTACGGATTGACTTTAGAAGAAGTAGCGATTGCAAACAATGATAAGTTGAGGGAAAGATACCCAAGCGGCTTTAATAGTGCTGATTCTATCAAGCGAGCTGATGTAAATGCCGATCAGCATTGATGGAAAGATATATAGAGTAAAACAGAAAGTGAAGTATGGTGAGGACTTTCCAAAACCAAATAGTAGTAGGAATATCATTCAACCCGAATTTGGGCGCTGCTTAATTTATATCATATCTGCTGGCACACCGAAATGGTCAAATGACATGTCTGTATTTGTGCCGATTCGATTTTATATTACACAAATAATCGAGCCTAACAAAAAGTATCTGGCAGATAAAAAGCGGGAAGAAAGCAAACTTAAATTGGTTAAGGGGTGAACACATGAAAGACAAACTACTCTGGATAGCATTGATCGCTATCGTTATTATCGCAGGCATATACACTTACACGTCACATAGCAAAGCAACCGATGTGATGGAGCAACAGCAGGATAAAATCGAGTGGCAACAAAATAAAATTAGTGTGCTGCAGGAAGAAAATGCTTACTTGCATGATGCCGTGGCTAATTTGAGCAATGATCTTATGAAAATTAATAAGTAAAGGGTGATCCGATGCAGATCATGAATAGTTATTCAGACCTTATGATTGAAATTGAATTAGTTAAAGACCAGATAGAGTATACGAAAAAGGAAATCAAGTATTGGTTTGGTGTGGATGTAGATAAAGAGAGCGGCATTCCTTTAATGGGGTCAGGAGATCATGAATTCGGACTGAACGCTGCTTTAATTCAATCAGAAAAGAAACTAACTTCTTATTACAACCTTAACGAAAGGCTAAAAGAATTAGATTATGCCAAGGTTCGCATGGATATATTGCTAGAACAACTCGAAGGACTGGATTACAAAATAGCATTCAAGCGCATTGTAGAATTTAAAACACATCAAGAAATAGCAGATGAATTAGGTTATTCACATCAGTATATACGAGAAGTGTGGACGAGGATAAGAACCTACAAAGAGCATACAGACTCTATTGAAGATGTGTGATATTGTATTAGTATAGAAAATTTATACAGTATTATTTATCAAACATCTTAGGTGCTGGGTGTGGAAGCTCGGCACTACTTATTGCATAAATTATCCAAGTCCATCATAATTAATCTATATAAGACTATAGGAGGATGGACATGAAAAAGGTAATGGGTATTGGAATTATGTTAATGGTCATGTTGGTTGGTTGTGGTAACGATGAAGAAGTAGTACAACCAGAAGAGGAACCTATTGAACAAGAAGAAGCACAAGACACTTCTACAGATGATCCATTAGAGTTTGTTAATAAAGATAGTGAGTATGATACATTAATTGATGCAGCTAATGAATATGAGATATTAAATTATTACGTAAGTGATGATACAAATGAGCAAGGTTTTAATATATATGAAGATGGCGATTTTACAATGAGGTATGCATTGGTTGAAACAGAGAACATAGCTGATGTGGATGCGAAAGGAAATAAAGAGATTCAAATACTAGGCGAAATTATTAACGATACTGACCAAGATTACAACTTTGACGAGAATAGAATGTTCATCAAAACCGATGATAATGAAGAGTCGAGCCTGAATTTTGGATTGAATGGTGCTTGGAAGGCAGATCAAAAATCGAAGTTTATTGACAGCTTTCCGTTAGATTATGACATTCCAGATAGCTTCACATTGACATTAATTGATCCATCATTAGAAGGTGATGGAGACGATGCTGTTTTCGGGGATGATTGGGACAGGAAATTCGATGAAGCGTTCGAGGAATTTAAGGAAGAACATACTGTTAAAGAATTAGAGTTTACCAAAGAATAAACTTAATACGAACGCACGAAGGCATCTGCATAGCAGGTGTCTTTTTTCGTGCTCATACATAATACAAAAAGGAGATGGTCAACCAATGATTACAATAGACGACATAACATTCGATCATGCGTTAGCACGTGGTGACGGAGAGGTACAAGAAATCAGTGTTACTGGTGCAGACATAAGATACACAGTATACCAAGGAAGCAATAAGATCGATGGAGAGGTTAGCTTTTCCTTCCGCGATTATAAGGACAAGACATATAGTGAATTGATTACACTGATCAAGCAACATTTCAATAACGCTGTGGACAAGGTGGGGTGACCAATGGTAACTACATTCCAAGTAATATTATTCATTATAATGATTGTATCTTGTATGGGAGCAGTATCAGATGAACAGATGAAAAGGGTTGCGTCTCTTGCCTCTATATGTATAGCGAGTATGCTTGCGTTCGTTGCTAGTGTGATGTGGTTATAGATGGAGTATGAGACGTACGAACAGAAGCGAACCTTCTACAGGTCTACTGCATGGAGGAAGCTAAGACAGCAAGCATTGGAGCGTGACAACTGGGAGTGCCAAGAGTGTAAGCGTAATGGTTATGTTCATGTGGATTCAATCAAGGTTGAAGGACAACGCAAGAGCATTGAGCTTAACGTCCATCATAAGTATGAGATTGAATACCATCCGAAGCTGGCATTAGTGTTGGAAAACCTAGAGTGTGTATGTCTCAATTGTCATAATAAGATACATGGAAGGGTATTCGGTAGGACAAAACAACCTAAGTGGGATGACGAACGTTGGTAACGGATAAAAAAATTCTCAAAAAATAATTTAAAAAAGTTTTTCAAAATAATTTTCAAAAAAATAATCCCCCCCGCCAAATAATTTCAGTTTTATTTTTCGGTCGGGGAACCGGGCAGGGGGATCGACTCTACAGAAATATTGAAAAATACACGCATATAGGGGGGTGGGTACAATGGTAAGCATTGAAGAATTGAGAGAACAACTAATGAGCAGGATTGATACAAGCAGTTTAATAGAGGTTGAAAAAGTTGAACGGTATATAGATCATGTGGAATCATATCGTCGGATGGAAAAAACAATAATTGAAGAAGGCGAATCCGTAACAACAGTTAACGCTTCACAAACTTTTGTAAAGGCTCACCCTCTGTTAACCGAAAAAAACAAAGTGAATGCAGCAATACTTAATATCGAGCGCACATTCAATTTTATGGGTGGCAGCGAAGATAACAAACCAAAGTATACAGCAGAAGATTTGATGTAAATGAAAATAAATAAGCACGTCAATTATTATATGAACCAATACGAAACTGGCAAAATAAAAGTCAGTAAGTATTTGGTTCTTTTGTTTTCTTATTTGAAAAAACATGTTTTAAATCGTGACGACATTTACTTTGATGAAGTTACGCACGAAAAATATATCGCATTCACAGAAAAAAATTACTTTGAATTGATGCCGTTCCAGAAATTCATAACAGCTTTTGTTTTCTTTTATTATAAAGAAGGTAATTATCCGTTTTTTGAACAGTTCTTTTTATACAAGGCTCGTGGAGCGGGTAAGAATGGTTTAATATCATCGCTAACAAACTTCTTTATTAGCGATCTCCACGGGATTGATAACTACAACGTATCCATCGTTGCGAATAGCGAGGAACAGGCTAAGACGTCATTTAATGAGATATTTGATGTCATTGAACAAGATGGTAAGGGTGGGGCTTTACAAACAAACTTCCATCATAAGAAGGCGGAAATTAAAAGCAGGACAAACGGCAGTGTTCTTAAGTATCATACATCAAACGCTAAAACGAAGGACTCACTCCGGGATGGTTGTGTTATTTATGATGAAGTACATGAATATGATGATTCGGCTATAGTTGATGTTTTTTCCTCCGGTCTAGGTAAAGTAAAACATTCACGCGAATTCTTTATCACGACAGATGGATTTATTCGTGGTGGTTATCTTGATGACCTCAAAGAGCGCGCAATGCGTGTTTTGGAAGGCGAGTCTCCAAATGATCCGTTATTCGTATTCATGGCTACCCTTGATGATGATGAGGAAATGGATGATCCTTCTAATTGGCAAAAGGCTAATCCGATGTTTCATGAACCAATGAACGAATATGGTAAAGAGTTATTTAGGAAAGTAAGAACACAATATATTTCACTAGGTAACTCCAAACCGTCTGCCAGAATTAGGTTCATGACCAAACGCATGAATCGACCAGCGACTGATTTAGAAACGTCCGTTGCTACGTGGGAAGAAATTGAGGAAACAAGCCGTAAAATGGTTGATTTAAAACACAAAAGTTGCGTTGGTGGTTTAGACTTTGCGTCCGTCCGTGACTTTGTAGCGGTTGGATTGTTATTTAAAGATGGAGATGACTATATTTGGAAAAGCCATTCGTTTGTTAATAGGAACTTCTTGAATCGTGTGGAATTAAAAGCACCTATTGAAGATTGGGAAGCAGAGGGGCACTTAACAATAGTAAATGAACCCGTTATAAACATAAAACACGTTGTTAATTGGTTTGTTAAAATGCGTGAAATTTACGGACTTACAACCATAGTGGCAGATACATTCAGATTAGATTTAGTAAAAACAGCATTAGAGGCAGAAGGCTTTGAAATTATGTATGTGAGAACAAAGGGTATTGAAGCTTTGCTTGCTCCGAGGGTAGAAACGATATTCGCTGAAAGGCGTGTTGTTTATGGAAATAATCCATTAATGAGATGGTACACCAATAACGTTAAAGTTATTACTGATGCCAAGGGTAATAGGACGTACGGGAAGAAAGATGAAGTGAGAAGGAAGACAGATGGATTCCAAGCCTTCATACACGCTTTGTATCGTGATGATCTGATAGAGGAGGAAATGGACTTCATGCTTGCTGATATTAATTTTTAGGGAGGTGATGATATTTGGGATTTTTGAAGAATCCGTTCAGTAGAAATAAAGAAATCATAATCGTTGATGATACCGACCTGTATGATGAATCGACTAGTACGGTGTCAAAAAGATTAGCAATTGAATCCGTCATCGGCTTTATTGCCAGGATAATTATCCAGTCTGAATTTCGTATTAAGAAAAATAAAAAATACGTCAAAGATATTACTTATTATAAATTCAATGTAAAACCTAACAAAAATCAAACCGCTGCAAAGTTTTGGCACGACATTGTCCACAAAGTTATTTATGACGGTGAGTGCTTGGTCATCAAGAGTCGCACAGATGATTTATTGATAGCAGAAGATTACAACCGTAAAGAATTCGCTGTAAAGGAGGATGTGTTTTCAAACGTTTATGTTAAAGGACTAATGATGTCTGGAACATTTACTAGAAGCGAAGTCATGTTTTTTGAATATGGAAATGAACAACTATCGAAATTAGTCGATAGTCTTTTTTATGACTACGGGGAATTGATTTCCCGTATGTTCGAAACGCATAAAATGAAGAATCAATTAAGGTCAACTGTTGATGTGGAGTCCAGTTTCTTGAAAACAGAAAAAGGACAAAGGGACTTGCAAAACTTTATCGACAGGACTTATAAGGCAATCAAAGAAAAAGCAATCGCTATTGTTCCGCAACAAAAAGGAATGGAATACAAGGAACACTCTAAGCAAACCACGAGCGGGCAAAGCGTCGATGAGATCAACAAGGCAACTGACGGATTTTTAGATCAAGTTTGCCATGCAGTAGGTTTACCGCCGAGTTTATTAAAAGGTGATATGGCGAACATTGAAAACATGACCAGAAACGGAATGAAGTTTTGCGTAGATCCTATTATAAGGATTATTCATGATGAATTGAATATGCAGTTCGTGGAACAATCAGACTATTTAAAAGGTGAAAGGATTCAAATTAAACGAATTTCTTATAGAGATATGTTTGATATAGCGGTCGCTGTTGATAAATTACGCTCGTCCAGTGTTGCGAACGGTCATGAATTGCGTGATGAAATTGGACTTGAGCACTCGGAAGATCCGATTCACGACAAATATATTAGGACTAAAAACTATGAAGATGCCGAAGGAGGTGATGAATAATGAAGAAGATAGACATTAAAGGATCAATTGTATCTAATGATGATGCTTGGATCTATGAGCTGTTCGGCATTAGTCATACGTCCCCAAAATCTGTGGAAGATGCATTAACAGATTTAAAAGATGGTGAGGATGTGACGGTTGAAATTAATTCTGGTGGGGGTTCAGTATTTGCAGGAAGTGAAATTTACACCAAATTAAGAAAGGTGAATCCTAAAATTGAAATTGTCGGATTAGCAGGTAGCGCGGCTAGCTTTATAGCTATGGCGTCTGATGATGTTTCTATTAGCCCGGTTGCCTCTGTAATGATACACAGAGCCCAAACAATAGGAATAGGCAATAAGGACGACTTTGATGACACAAGTGATTTTCTTGATTCTATAGATAAAAACATTGCATATGCATATGAGTTGAAAACAGGATTGACGCAAAGTGAATTGCTTTCTATGATGTCAAAAGAAACTTGGTTAAATGCACAAACGGCGGTAGAGAAAGGATTTGCCGACAGCGTCATGTTTGAGACAAAAGATGCGGTTGCAAGCACAGGCGTTGTGTTGCCACAGCAGGTAATTGATAAGATCCGCACAGATGGACTCAAGCAACCAAACGCATTAACTGTTGATGATGTCAAAGATGTTATGGAAGATATGAAACAAGAAATCATCAATGAATTAAAAAATGATAAAGAAGAAAACAAACCAGTTGAAAACAGCTGGTTATTTTAATTTTAGGAGGAATAAATAAATGAAATTTACAGATGTATTAGAAGCTAAAAACAATTTCGCTGAGGTGTCTCAAAGCGCAGAAGCCACAGCAGAAGAAAAGACGCAAGCACTTGCCGATTACATGGAAGCGGTGCAGAAAGATGCCGAGAATCGCATTTTAGAAGAAGCGCAAACATTCGCGAGTGATAACAATGTTCTGCAATCACGGGGTCAGAATGTACTAACATCGGAAGAACGGAAATTCTTTAATGCAGTTATTGAAGAGGGTGGATTTACAGATCACGATATTTTGCCAAAAACAACACAAGAACGAGTGTTTGAAGATGTTGTACAAGAGCATCCGTTATTACAAGCTATCGGTATTCAAAATCTAGGAGCTGTTACTGAATTTATTTTCAGTGATCCGGAATTTGCATACGCATGGGGTCCTTTATTTGGTAAGATTGATGGACAACTAAATGCCGCATTTAGAAAAGAAAAAATTGAACAACTCAAATTAACAGCATTTATCGCAATTGCTAAAGACATGTTGAAACTTGGACCAGCATGGGTAGAACGTTATGTTCGTACGATCATTGCGGAAGCTATGAAAATAGGTTTGGAATATGGTTATGTTGCTGGTCGTGGTCCAAACCAAAACGAACCTATTGGACTGCTAAAAGAAGTGGATTCCGAATCTGGCGCAGTATCTGATAAGAAATCAGTAGGAGAACTTACTTTCAAGCCTGGTCGCATTACTATTAATGAATTAAAAGGTGTGGTTAAGAAGCTAGCAGAAAAGCTTGATAAAGACGGCAGTGTAAGCGAAAAACCACGGAAGGTAGAAAATAGAATTGTCATGGTTACGAATCCATTTGACACTTTTGACATTAAGGCAAATGCAACAGTCCAAAACTCAAATGGTGCTTATGTAACTAATTTGCCGTTTAACCCTACACAAACAGAATCTTCTTTTGTACCACAGGGGAAAGTGGCTTTCTTTGTCCGTGGCGAATATATTGCGGCTGTTGGTGGTGCGATGGATGTTCAACGTTATAAAGAAACATTAGCAATGGAAGATGCAGATCTATATATCGCAAAGCAATTTGCGACTGGTAAGCCAAGAGATAATAATGCTGCACAAGTTTATGACTTGAATGTAGATATTTCCGATGACGGTAATGTTGAAGACGGAAGTGCTCCGGAAGGCGCATAATCGGAGGTGGGCTGATTGGTTACACAAACGATTGTAGAAGAATTCAAAGGCAGGATGCACATAACTCACAGTGGAGAGGACGACAATTTGAAACGATTGTTGTCCTTTTCTGTTGCTTATATAAAAAGCAAGTGCGGTGACTTCGATATTGAAGGTAACTCTGAAAATGATTTGGCAGCAACTGAATTAGTATTAGAAAGAACTAGGTATTCTTACAATGACGCAGTCGAATACTTTGAGGACAATTTCTTGAGTGAAATATTTTCCCTTGGAATTGAAATGGCGGGTGATGAAAATGCGGAAGTTTGAATATAAGTCACCACGCGTTCACAGTGGAGAATTACGCACACCTGTCATCTTTTATGAATATGCACCAAATGATGGACCCGAACCAGGAGAATCAGAAAAAAAGGTACTGTTTAAATCTTGGGCCAAGATAGATGAAATGTGGTTAAAGGATATGGAACTTGCTAAGTCACAAGGTACGGAATCTGATGTAACTATCATCATCCGCGATCCGTTAGATGATTATATTCCATCTAATAAACACTATATATCTATTGACGATAGAATGTATCGAAATTGCCGTTACAACATCAAGCATGTACAACCCGATGTGCAGGATCGTAATTTCATTAATGTGGTTGCGGGGTTGTCGAAATGAGTGTAAAAGTTACAGGGGAAAAGCAGCTACTTGCTGAATTGGAAAAGCGTTTCGGTAAGGCTAAGATGCAACAGGTTACTGATAAGGCGCTAGACCGTGGCGCGGATGTGTTTATCAAAGAATTAAAAAGCCAAATTAAATCCGTCAAAGACAAGGGATATTCTAAAGGATATACGGCAGAAGAAATATATAAGTCTGAACCAATGACAATGGCTGGTGTCCGCACCATTAAAATACATTGGAACGGACCGCATGGCCGTTATCGCATCATTCATTTAAACGAATTTGGAACTGTTAAGAATCCTAATCCACCACTAAAAGGTGCAATCGCCCGAGCGATGCGTAACGCCGAATCCGCGTACCGTGAAGCTATTAAAAAGGCTATACAGGAGGGCGTCTGATGCTAGAAAAAATATATGATGCGCTGGTTTCTGATGATTACATCAAAGAACAGGCAATGGGTAGAATCAAATACTACGAGTATCCGGCAACTGGCGATGTTAAAAAACCGTATATAATAATTGATCCATTAGATGTTCCTTTGCCTAGTGATTATGCGGACGATACCTGGTTAACAGATGATTATATGTATCAGATTGAAGTGTGGTCGAAAGACAGGCGTACAACGAATAAAATTTCTAGCAGAATACGCCACACGTTATGGAATATAGGGTTTAGTCAAGGAACTGGTGTGGACGAATGGGACAAAGATGTAAATATATTTCGTGACGCAAGGCGTTACCGAGGAAAAGCATATAGAGATGATTTTGACAGCTTATAGGAGGTGTGAATATGGGAGTTAGTACACAAAAGAAGGTGACTGCCCACGTGGAGTTAATCGATCATGAAAGTGATTGCCGTAACTATAAAGATGGCATTACACGCCTAGGGTGTAGTTTTGAAATACAAACAGAACCAGGTAATGAATTATCAGTTCAACAATCATTAGTTAATGATTTTAATGATTTATTAAATAAAAAATATAATGCTGAAAAACAATGACAGCTTATAGGCTGTCTTTTTTAATATCAAAAATTAGGAGTGATTTTGAATGGCTGAAAGCAAAAAGAATTATCGTTCTTTTACCGGATTAAAAGAATTTTATTATGGTGAATTGGACGAAGCGACTAATGCGATTGTAGGAAGTGAAGCAGAACGGATTAAATTTATACAAAATATTGCAATTGAAACACCGCAAGAAATTGTGAAAGCACCTGGCGATAACGTAATTGCGGAAATGGCAATCTCGACAGATGCCACAACGCTAACAACAACTTTTCACACATTGCCTATCGAGGACAAGAAACGACTATACGGGCTAAAGGATATCAAGGGACTAACTGCTGTAACTGGCAACCCACAACCACCATATGTCGCCTGTATGTTTGCGCGTACTAATGAAAAGGGTGGTATGGAATGGATCGGATTTACAAAAGGAATGTTTATGATGCCTGGTATCGATGGGCAAACAAAAGAACCTGGTAGTGTCGAATTTGGCACCGCTGAAACAGAAGGTGAGTTTATGTCTCGTGAAGTTGATGGACTGGACGAAGAAGTAACTTATTTGATCGGATTTGACGAAAAAGGAGAAACAAAACAGCGTGATGCATTGTATAAAGCTATCTTTGGAGTAGCACACCCGGATGCAGGAAAAGAAACCGAACCAGAGGGTGCATAAGCATGACTGTAAAACAGATTAAAGAGGAATTGGATGCACAAGGAATTGGATATGATAGCAAGGCTCGTAAGGATGAATTACTTGCTTTGCTTTATCCCTTAAAATACGTTGTCGTTCATGATTTTAAAGATTTAAATGATGGTGGCGTGATTTATATAAAAGGCGATCCTTATCCAAGAGAAGAAAATAAGCATGTGTCGCAAGATCGTATTGATGAATTATTATCAAATAAAAACAAAATTGGAAAGCAATTGATTAGAGAGCAGGAATAGTCCTGTTCTCTTTTTATTTATTAGGAGGAATTATAAATGGCTAATTTAAAAAGAAATATGATCGAACTTGTGAAAAATCCAGAGGAAGTATTAAAGGGTGGGGAACCGGAATTTGAAAAGTATTGGACACCTGCTTTTATTCCATTCAAAAAAGTTAGGGAAGGACTTCAGTTATCAAAGGAGTTTGAAAAAGATGACGCATCTGAATTAGAAGCAATGGACAAGTTAGCAGACTTTACAGTTGATGTATACGGTAAACAATTTACAAAGGATTATCTACTCGATCACTTACACGGTCCAGATGCATTAAGAACCATGCAAGAAAACCTAATGTTCATTTCACAAGGGGCGCAAAATGACGAGACCAAGGCTTTTCTGAACAACAAGAAAAGAGGTTGATAGACGAGGATTTCAAGTTCGAAAAACAAGCTGAATACGCAGACAAGTTGGTGGATGATCTTATTAAAAATGGTATGCCTATCCAAGAAATTATGAATATGCCATATAATTACTTGCTTCAAATTATGGAAGATAAGCATAAACCAAAAGAATCCACCTCTTTCTTTGATTTATTAGGTTAATGATATTTTTCGGGGAGAAAGGAGGTAAATAATGGCTGAAAAAATAGAAGGTTTGTCGATTGGACTTGATTTAGATTCAGCCCAAATGGAACGTGGTTTAACTGGCTTGAAAGATCGTTTGCGAACCGTAAATAGTGAAATGAAATCGAATATGAGTGCATTTGACCGATCTGACCAATCCGTTGGTAAATACGAGAAAAGGCTTGAAGGACTTAATAAAAAGCTTGATGCACAAAAACAAGTCACTCAAGCATCAAAAGAAGAGTATGAAAAAATGGTTTCCGAACATGGTCGGGGCAGCGTTGAAGCAGAACGTGCAGAACGTGCATACAACAACCAAGCGGCCGCATTAAACAATCTCGAGCGGTATGTGGAAGGCGCTACAAAAGAACTTGAGGAAATGCAGAAACAACAACGTATCGCTGATTCTGGTTGGACTAAAACGGGGAATAAGCTGCAAGAAACAGGCAGCAAGATTACAAGTATGGGTACAGGTTTGCAAAACTTCGGAAAGAAATGGACTAAAGTAACTTCTATTGCCGCAGGAGCCGCCGTTGGTTTGGGTGCTTCTTTGTTCGCGTTAACCAACAAAATTACGGAAAACGCTGACGAGATCGCCAAAGGTGCTACTAAAATGGGCGTTTCCACTGACTTTTATCAAGAAATGGACTATTGGGCGGGTCAGAATGGAATATCCTCAGATAATATGACAAAAGCACTCGAAAGACTTAACCAGCGGATGGGTAGAGCGGCAGATGGAAATGAGAAATATTCTAATGCATTGGAAGCTTTAGGCATTGATATGGGCGAGGTTAGAGAAGGAACACTGTCTACCGAAGATGCTATGGCTCAATCCATTCAATCGTTGTCCGAAATGGAAAGTGAACAACAAAAATCAGCTATAGCTTCTGAGTTATTTGGCACTAAACTTTCTAGGAACCTCATGCCCGCATTACAAGGTGGTTCGCTTACGATAGAAGAAGCAAAGGAGAAGGCAAAAGAACTAGGCATTGTTATGTCGGAAGATCAATTAAGTGCAGCAGAAGATTTTCAAGATTCATATGACGACATAAAAAGATCTCTAACAGCCGTAACACAACAAATCGGACTATCTCTCATGCCTTATATGCAAAAAGCCATGGACTGGACGATGTCTAACATGCCTAAGATTCAAGAAACGATTTCTGGTGCTTTTGAGACTGCTAGCAACTCTATTAAAAGTGTTTGGCTATGGCTTAACAATTTAAGTCCTGAAATCAAAAAGGCGGCTGGATTGTTTGCGGGAATAGCGACGGCGATCGGACCAGTATCATTTGCATTGGGTGGTTTACTGAAAATATTCGGTCCGTTTGTTGGAGTAATTGGAACAGCCTTCAAAGCGGTCGGAAGATTTGGCGGGTTGTTGCCTGCGTTAAAAGTCGGATTTACTGCCTTGACTGGACCAATCGGAATAACAGTCGGAATCATAACCGCATTAACGACAGGATTCGCGCTAGCTTACAAAAAATCAGATACATTCCGAGGTATTATAAACAAGTTAAAAGATGCTTTTCTGAATGCTGTATCAGGTATCAAGGAATTCTTGACAACTAACGAAACAATACTTGCTATGGTTGACGGTATCAAGTCGGCATTTAACACATTACGCGAAAAGGTAAACCAAGCCATCGGAGCAATTGTTGGCTTTTTCCAAGAAAAAATAGCGGTCATGACATCATTCTGGGATAGTGAAGGTTCAAGTTTTCTACAGGCATTTTCAAATATTTTTTCTGGTATCTGGTTTGTTACAAAACCTGTACTAGATGGCATTCTAGCAGCAGTGAAATTTACGCTACCGATTATTCAATCGATATTCGAATTAACCTTTAAAGCGGCTTTGGCGGTTGTGAAAATGGTGTGGCAAAATATCCAAGGCGTTATCGATGGCGGACTAAAAATAATACGCGGATTAGTACAAGTTTTCTCTGGTTTATTTACCGGCGACTTTTCAAAAATGTGGTCTGGTATTAAGGAAATATTTTCAGGTGCCGTTCAGTTTTTGTGGAATTTTATACAGCTGTCCTTTTTTGGGAAACTACTTAAAGGTGTAGCTGGTTTTGCTAAGTTATTTAGTAAAGCCTTTTCCTCATTGTGGACTGGCATACGGAACATATTTTCTAATGTAATAAAATTTTTAGTTGAGTTTGTGAAAAATAGATTTACCTCCATGCGAAATACAACGACCTCAATTTTTACTGGAATACGAAACATGACGAAAAAAGTTTGGAATAAAACGAAGGATTTTATAGTTAATCCGATAAAAAATGGTGTCAATTGGGCGATAAAAAAATTTACCAATTTTAAAAATAGCGTTACTGAAACCTTCAAAAATATAAAAGATAACGTGTTTGGCTATGTATCGGATATGGTTCAGAAGGTCAAGGAAATGCCAGGGAACATGAAATCTAAAATCGTCGAAGGTGCACACAAAGTTAAGGACGGCATGCTAGCAATTGGTCGGAAAATGGTTGACGGTATAGCCTCTGGTGTTAATGGCGTTATCAACGCTGTTAAGTGGGTTCTGAAAAAATTCGGAATTGATAAGAGTTGGAGTTGGGACCCTGCTACTAGTTTAAATTGGTATGCCAAGGGGACGAAAGGGAAACACCCTGGTGGTCCAGCTGTTGTTGGTGATGGAACTGGTAGTAATGCAGGACCCGAACTCATGCGAGATCATAAAGGTAATTTCTCATTAAGTCCAGATAGGCCAACGTTAATACCTAATATGTCTAAAGGATCGCAAGTATGGTCTGCCACAGAAACAAGAGAAGCATTAGCTCCAAAATATGAATGGGGTATTAACTTCAAAGACGTTGCTAAAGCCTTGAATTTGGGCGGAGAAGCATTGAAGTATTCCGATTCTAAGAAAAACAAAGCAATAGGAAAAGCAGCATCAGGCGTTGGTACAGCGTTTGATGTTTATAATGAGACTCCTAAAGCCTTATTAAATACAGGACTAAAAGCAATGGGTGTAGAAGTTCCTGTCCTTCCTGCTGCACTTGGTGAAATGGCTAAGGGTGGATTTGATTACGTCAAAGGCAAAGCGGTAGACTTTATTAAAAAGACACAAGATGACGAGTTAGAAAGTGTTTCTGGTCCTGCATCAGGCGGAGCCAAGGCATGGAGTTCTCACATCAGAAAAGCCGCAGCTAGGATGAACGAATCTATCACTAATACTCATGTTAACGGTATTATCGCTCAAATTAATAGAGAATCAGGCGGTAATGAGAAGATCATCCAATCTCCTAATGTTGTAGATATCAATACAATGATGGGAAATCCTGCACGCGGATTGCTCCAGTACATCCCGCAAAGTTTTGCAGCTTATCGCATGAAGGGTCATAACAACATCATGTCCGGTTATGATCAATTACTAGCATTTTTTAACAACAAAAACTGGCGTAAGGATTTACCATACGGTACACGCGGTTGGGGTCCTACTGGTGGTCGTAAGTTTGCAAGTGGTGGATTGGTTAAAAATAGCGGATTGTACGAGTTGGCAGAAGGTGGATTTCCTGAATGGGTTATCCCGACTGATCCTAAACGTAGGACGGATGCTATGAAACTATTAGCGCTCGCCGGCAAGGATATTGAGAGTGGAAATAAGCGACCACGGCAGTTGCCTAATGTTAGTGGTGGTGGCGATAATGATAGTAACAACAAGCACTTAGAAGCTGTGGTCGATAAACTCACACAACAAGTGCAATTGCTTACTGAATTAGTTGTATCAAGCCGTAACATTGAACGAAAGCCAATCCTAACAGACGATGATGTTACGAACGCTGTTAACAACAAAAATGCATTTAATGCAATAGGAAACTATTTCTAGGAGGCTTTACGTGTTTATTTTATATGATGAAAATATGAATCTCATCCCTTTTCCAGTTGGCGTAAAGCCTCTGGATATTTTTATATCAAGTATACAAAAAGAAAGAGAAACAGAAACATTAGAAGGTATGGACGGTAAGATTGATTACGGGGCAACGTATAGCGATCGTGAACCCATTGAATTAAAGATGCTTTTAAAAGCGCACGACACGAGAGACTACAGGTTATTACGCAATGTTGTATATGCCATGATTGATAAGATCGCTTACGTGTCAGAAGAGTATGAGCGTGGGAAACGATATCGGGTCACTGTGGATGAATCGTTTATCCCTGAAAGAATACCTAATAATCAACGTTTTGCAACTGCTGATGTAAATTGCAGTATGCCTGGTTTGCCGTTTGCCGAATCCATAGGAACAACACAAGACATACAACGGGATGGAATTAATACCAACAGTGAGCTGTGGGGATTCGGCATGGGTCTTATATCAGATGACGACTCACAAAAATACACTCACAAAGCCGAACAAAGGAAAACATTTGCGGTATACAATGCCGGTAATGTTCTAATACATCCATTTGAACAAAAATTGCGAATTGAAATTTCCGATGTTTACAGATCAAGCAGTTTTTTCGAATTGAATAATGAGACAAACGGATCAACATTTAAAGTGACTGAAAAAGTAGACAGCACAGATAAAATTGTACTGGATGGAGCGAATATACAAATTAACAATTTAGAAGCACTTAGGCGGACAAATAGAAAGTATATTCAGCTTGATCCTGGCTGGAATATATTTTCAATTGAGGGCGCATTGAGTGCGGATATTAAATTTGATTTTCCATTTTATTATAAATAGGAAGGAGGATATTCATTGAGAAAGATGGTAGGTACATTGTGGGATAGAATTACCCGCAATGACATTAATAGTAATTTCGAGCAATTATATAACGACGTCGGCAACATATCCGGCAAGATAACAGATGATATGTACGAAGAAATAAAGAATAATGTCGATCTCAATTGGGATGATCACGTCAATTCTGTTTCTGATCTTCCGAGTGATCCAACCGTAGGAACAACAATTCTCATAAGTAGTGATGGTGATGATTACGGAAAGGTTTTTCGTTATGATGGTTCCAACTGGAAAGAAATATTCCAAATGAATCCCGATGCAATATTTTCGTTAGAAGAACGCCTGCAAAAAGAAATAGATAAAAAGGAAACTCCTGAAGGTGCACAGGAAAAAGCGGATAAAGCGGAAACAAACGCTAAACAGACCGTGACTGATCTCGAACAGGAGATTTACGGTGATGACAGCGATATTGTAAAGGTTGTGGAAAGCGGAAGCAATGCTAATGGTGAGTACATCCGTTATTCAGATGGGATGCAGTATTGCTGGGGAGACCTAAAATTGACGGCAAATGTTAGTCTTAATTCCTTATATCGCTCGGAATCCGAAGAATGGACATACCCTAAGGCATTTAAAGAAAAACCTTATTTCGTTTCTGCATCAGCACAGGCATACACACGATGGGCTGATATTGCAAGTTTCCCAAGTAAAGACAGTTGCTCCATAGTTCAATTTGCCACATCAGAAAAATCAAACTCGATAACCACGTTGACGTATGCCGTTGGTAGGTGGAAATAATGATAAATATTCCGTATGATTTTATTGGCACTGTGGAATACGAAAGATACTCAGAGGTAATCGAAAGGATAAAAAAATTCGATAACCATTACACTATCGGGAAAGATCAAAGCGGCGAGTTTGATATGTATGTAATCCGTTTGGGGAATAAAACCAAACCAACATTATTGATCACAGCCGGAATGCACGGTACTGAATGGCAGGGTACACAATACAGTTTAATCTTTATGGAACAATTAAGAGATAACCTTTTCCCGGATATTAGCTTCCGGGATTTTTTATTGAGTAATTTCCAGATTATTTATATTCCAGTGATGAATCCGTGGGGTTATGACAGGACTACTCCGCATGAGCCGAAATCAAGGAACAGAGGTAGAAGGAATTCAAATGATGTTGATTTAAACTCTGATTTCAAAAGTTTCACGCAAGCCGAATCGATCAACACTAAAAAAGTAATGGATGAATTTAAACCATTTGCTTACCTTGACTTACACCTTCAAACTCATGATATGGGAGGTAATGAAGATAATAACATTATCGTTGGTAATGGTCAGTACGAAACGGATTACGTCAAAGAAGAATGGATAGATTCTCTTGAAAATTACACCGGTCAATCCGTGACAAACTAGCAAGGGTATACGAATTTAAAAAACGGACTTTCAAGGACATATATGCGTGATTATATTAATCCGTATACGCCTCACACTCTTTCCTATATTGTTGAGTTGATGCGGCCCGAGGAACGAGACGGGGAATTGATTGCCCCTTTAAGCGATGAACAAATATTTAAATTCGGTAGTGCTAGTCTCTATCTCTTTTTTAAAACGTCTATGAAATATTTCATGGAAACATTCCAAGTGCAAGAATATAAAAGCCAGACAATGTTTGTGCGTGATTTAATTGGCAAGGAATACCACTTGCAAGCCACTACAACGCATGAGTTTGATTTAAATGGTAATCAGTCGATTTCCTTTTCTGTCCTACCTACAAAGGTGAATAAGGAATTTATAGATGATATATCCGAAATGTGGGAAGTTATAGACGATAAGGGTGTTTTGCATAAGATTATCTACTGTAAAAAGCAAGGTGTCGGTCAGCATTCTACAAAGATGGAATATAGAGAATCCGATCATCATTTCTTAACTCCGGCACAGGTTGTAAATGGAGAATCAAAAGGGAATCCTGTAAAAGAAAAGCGTTTAAAAGTTGAAATTAAAGCCATTCCATTGTTCTTTGATGTAATGGATAATTCCCGCATCTATGAAGAATATAACGAACACATGCCAGCACAACGAGCATTTGCAAGAATATTTGAAGGCGTTCCGTTTGAATTTATTATCGTAGGGCAATTTGATGCGGTCGAATGGGAGGGTTTTGGAGCAGGTGAATCACGGCTAGAAACGTTTAAACGTGCACTAGAACGATATAAAATGGAGTTCCGCATTGTTGGAAATATTGTCTACTTGGAACGACAAGTGGGCCGGGATACATCATTTCAATACAGGCATAAATTGAACGCTTCCAACATCGTAAAAGAAATAGATGCCAGGGAGTTCTGGACGTATGCAAAGGGTTACGGCAACTTTGGTAACGAAGGTGAAGGAGAAGGCGAGAGTAGCGATTGGCAAGATGCGAAACTAACTCGAGAATATACATCTCCACTTGCGAAAGTAATCGGAAAACGTGACGCACCACCTGTTAAAGACGGGCGTATTACCGATGAGACCACAATGGATAGAGGATTAAAAGAATTAGTGGAAGACTCGTTAAAAATAAGCATTACCACAGATATACACGATTTACGAAAACAGGGATATGCATTAGCACAACCTGAGATCGGAGATCGTGTTTTTATTATCGATGAACGTATCGGACTAGATGAAGAAGTTAGAGTAATCGACATGTCTGTCACGAAAGATTGGCGTGGTAACGTAACTGCATTGTCATTAACAATCGGTTCGGAAGGTTTATCCAAGCGCCACCAGACTAATATAAGTACTGCAGCCAAACAGATCAATGAACTGATAGAAGGGCGCAGAGAGTTGCCTTTTAGCGTACTTGATGAAGCTGTCAAAAACGCAACCAAGGCCCTACAGAGTGCTCAGACAGAGTTAATCTTTGGTAATGGGATTATTGGAAAAGATAAAAAGAATCCTAACTATTTAACGGTGTTTAATAGTAGAGGGTTAGGTGTTTCAAATGATGGAGGAAACACTTTTACAGAAGCAATCATTGCTGGATTAGGTATTAATGCCAGCGCGGTTGTAACCGGAACGATGCTTGCTGATTTTATTGCGGGCGGTACGTTGGCATCTTTAAACGGAAACCTAAACTTTGACATGAACAATGGCGACTTTGACATGAAAAGAGCCAACTTTACGCTTGGCAGTGGTGCAAGAATCGATTTCACTTCCGTTGGAAACCGGATCACTTATGAAAGAACAGATAAAGAAGATAACCAAAAACGTACTGCTGGTTACGGTGTAGGACGCGCTTATAACGAACGGTTCCCTTATGTTTTCATGGGGGCAACCGGAACAAGTAAACACAGTCTTGATCCATCTGACGAAAACTATTTCAGCGGTTTTATTGCCAACACAACCAAACGTGAATCAGAGGACGAAATAGGAAACAGTGTTGTTGGTTATCGTTTCCACATCAGGGATTTGCCAGTCAGTTATACAAAAGGCTTTGAGTTTAATATAAATGGAAGTACCAACGTTTTTAGAGGTATGAACACGGGGTCTGTTGATTATAACCTGGGTGACGAAAACAGTTTATTTAATCAGTTATTCGTCCGTAGGGTTAAAACTTCTGGCGGTTTTGAAGTAAGAAACAACAGTGCGACAGACATTGGGTACTTGTTTGAAACTTCTAGCGGATTACATTTTCGGGGTCTTAATGGAGATCGGTACCAATATGATTTAGGTTCTAAGGAAAGCAGGAATCATTGGAACAGGGGGTATATAAATTATCTCCAGGGTGCAGCAAGCGATAGCGGTGTAGGAAACAGTGACAATCCTTATCGTTATGGACATATTCAAGAATTGACCGTGCAAACCATTCATGACAGCAGTAGGAAAGATGTTAAGTTGAATATTGAGCCATTAGAACCTTACGTGGCGAATGATTTTATCGATATGTCGAAAGTTAATTCATTTAACTACCGTGATTCAGACTTAACTAATAAGTTTTCTTTGCGAGCAGGATTAGTAATCGAGCAGTTAGACCCAACGAACGATAAACTGTACAAAGCAGATGAGGATTCGCTTGACGTATCTAGCATTATTTATCTACTTCTTCTGTCGTTGCAGGATACTAGAAAAGACTTAAAAGAATTGGAGGAATACGTTTATGAACAGTGATATTACCAAGGAGCAATTACAAGAACAATTACAACGACAAAATAAGATGATACAAGGGTTGCAAAGTGAAGTTGGCGTGTTAACAGGTGAAAGAATAGCTGCTAGTGTGGCTTATCAGGAAGCGCAACAAGAGTTGGATAGATTACACCAAGAGCAGGTAAAGGAAATGGATGAAGCAGATGAATAAAGTCACGATAGAACCACAAAACAGAAGTGTAACCATTCATCCGCGAGGGAACAGCGTGACACTAAAGGCCGTCCGAATCGAATCACACTATCATTTCCTCACTCCGGTTCAGGTAGTCGATACACCAAAGGAGCGTGAGCAATGAATACGATATATCTATATCAAGGTGACACGGGAACAGGCGCGGATGCCATAATAGAAAACAAGGACGGGCCAGTTGACTTAACTGATGCTGACGTTCTTTTTTTATTTGGTGATCATGTGATCTATCCGATCAAGCAAAAGGAAAAAGGGAATGTCCGGCTTGTGTTCGAGGATATGCATATGGAAGTAGCCTGCATATTCAATGCCTATTTTAGAGTGATTTGGAGCGACACAAGGAAAGAAACGTTCCCCGGCCCGCAGTTAGAACCAATTAAAGTACACATAAAGGAGATGAAATAATGGCAGATATAAACGATAAGTTAAAGCGCGCAATAGATGGGCCTGCACCACAACATAAGTTACCGGGAAGAGATGTATTTGAACCGAGTGAGGGTTCAGATGGCGCACTGCACACAAAAGTGACGGATGTAGAAGGGAATCCGATTGATCCTAGGGATGTAAAACTACCGTCCAATTATCCCGATAGTGCAACATTAGCAGAATTACAGGCAATAAAGGAAGAAAACACCGAGATTAAGAAAACTCAGGGGAAAATAATTGAAGCGCTGCAAGCTAACAACGAAAATCTAATGAACACGAATCAAGTATTAGAAAGTGTAATTAAGGATAATCGCATACAGTCCGATGCTCAAGTAACTGGGAGTATAGTGGGGTACTCAACGGAAGATAAGACGGTTATTTTCCCCAATGCAAAACGCAACGACCAGTTTTTAGAATTGGATACAAAGGATGTTTATTTTCATGATGGTAAGGGGTGGGTCAAATGGTGATGTTTGACCCAATAGCCAATAAAAAAGCGGATGAATTGATAAGCAGGTATAACAAAGGAAAGCTTCCACCGCAAATGGGGGCTCAGTTATGGCATCCAAGTCAGCTCATCGCATACGATGTGTTTGACCGAACAACAGAATATGCCGAGGGTTTTGGAATATCAGATAGTGGGCAAAAGTGGGCAGTTTTACAAGGTTCAGGGCGAGTCAGAGCACCGGGCTTTGCAGAAACGACCTCCAGTGGTTCCATTCAAAAACTTGATATTGGAGCAACGCAAAAAGATTATAGTGTTTATGCATTAAGTAGATCGAACAGGGGAAGCGGCCGAAACCATGCGATCCTCATATCTTATGTAGACGATAGAAACTATTTATACGGCGGTTATTATTCGGGTTCTATACGAGTAACGAAAGTTGTTGATGGAGTGGAAACAATGGTTGCATCCGGGGATTCCGGAATCTTTTCTGTTGGAAAAACTTGGGAATGGTTAATAGCTAGAGTTGTAAGTGTTTGGGAGCCATATGATTGCATCGTGGTCGGAGATGGTGTGGGAGGTGTGAGGTATAATCTGAACAGTGATGTAGATGCATCTTTATTATTGCTAACCTTACTACTGGAATAATGCTTAATCATGGCGTATCTTACCTATCACGTTTTTTTGTTGTGGATGAAGGGGGCGATTGGTCATGAGAGTAGCAATGACTACAGATGAACAGGGCGTGCGGAGACCCGATCTTCCTGACTACGCATCGTTTACGATTACAATGTGGCATGATGATGGAAAGGTAACAGTGGAGCTTGATGAACGCACGGAGCTTAGAATGCTAATTGAGGAAATGAAACAATAAAAATAATAACCATACTCAACTAACTGTGGAATAAAGGTATATAAAAAAAGAGCCTTTATTTAGGCTCTAACTCCAGAATATCTGGTATATCACATTCAAGAACCTCACAAATTTTAGCGAGGTTATCAAGTGGCAATCGCTTAGTTTTGTTGTTGCACATTTCACTTATGGATGGGTGACGGATTCCGGTTAACCTGGATAATTCACGATGGGATATATTTTTTTCGATTAATAAATTATTTAATTTTACAGTCACAATAATTTTGATCATCTCCTTTTTTATTACTATACCATATTGACACGCAAAACGTAACGTGTTATATTATTTTGTAACGCTAAGTGTAACAAAGATATAGGAGATGATCATTATGTTACTGTCTACTATTTGGGAAAGATATAAGAAAGAAAAGCAATTAAGTGGTCGCAACGTTCCTAGTACATTGGATCAATATGGTATGTATTCAAGACTTTTTATAGAGCATGTTGGAGATATGGAAATAGAAGATGTCACATTAAAAATAATGAAGGAATATCTGCACATCCATACAGAAAGATTAAAACCTGGCAGTCTTGCTCAACGCATGAAATACTTTAGATCAATATGGAGATGGGCGCATGAGGAAGGCTATATTACTGAAAACCCTGCTGCTAGATTAGAAATTCCAGTAGAGGGAAAACGAGCGCCGAAATATGAAAGTGAAGAAACAATCGAAATGATGAGGGTCGCCTGTAAGTCACCACTCGAAAATTCTATTTTAGAAGTGTTTTTTGCGACCGGTTGCCGGATAGCAGAGATACAAGGTGCTAATAAAAATATAGTTGACTGGACTGATCGGTCGATGCTTATCCTTGGGAAAAATGACAAAGAAAGAGACGTTTATTTTGGTGTTAGGTGTGCCATATGGCTGAAAAAATATTTAAACGCTAGGACAGATACCGATGTGGCTTTATTTGTCACAGAAAGAAAATTCAAATCTAATGGCGGACAATCTAGGAGACTATCAATAGCGCAATTAAGGGCGATAATTAAGCGGATCGCAAAACGTGCAGGTGTCGGAAATGTGTACCCACATAAATTGAGACATTCATTTGCTATGCATATGTTAAGAAATGGCGCACCACTTGAAGCGATCCAGGTTTTCCTGGGACACGCGGATATTGCAACAACAAAAATTTATGCAGACTACGACACAGAAATGAAGAGACAATTATATAAAAAATATTTTTAAGCATCCCACCACCGGGGGTGCTTTTTTCATGCGATGAAACAGAGAGAGAGAGGGGGCTCAAAATGTCTATAGAGATCGGTATTGCACTTACAATATTGTCAGTTGTCATCGCATTTATGGGATATCAACTAAAGAGACAAAGTTATCAATCCGAGCAACATGATGGTATAAAAAAAGATGCCACTCGGGACGCGGTGATTGAAACAAAACTAGATAATATTAGTAATGGTGTAGACAATATAAGGATTGATTTGAGATCAAACGAGAAAAAAGTGAGCGAAAATAGTCAAAGGCTTACCAGGGTAGAGGAATCAACAAAACAGGCGCATAAACGTATAGACGCTTTAGATAATAACAGGAAATCAGGAGGGGACTAAAATGCAAGGACTATTAAATGAATACATCGTAGAGCAAGCACTGGTAGTGATTCCGGTGCTTTTAATTTTGGGTAAAATCATCAAGGACACGCCACGATTTAAAGATTGGTTGATACCATATGCGTTGTTAATCATAGGTGTGGTCATTACTGTCGCAATGCTAGGCTTTAATGTGGATGCGGTTGTACAAGGGATATTAGTAAGTGGTGCGGCAGTATTTGGACATGAGTTATTTAAACAAGGAAAAAAGCGCGATTAATTTCGTTGTTCTTTTTTAATTATGAAAAGGAGATGTAAAGATGGTTAAGACAAGTAAAAGTTTAGTGGCAAGTCGTGCTTTAACCTATAGTGGAAGGAACGGTAAAACTCACATCACTATTCACGAGACTGCAAATACCGATCCGGGAACAGGCGCAGAAACACACGCTAGATTGCAACAGAATGGCTTTACAGCTTCATGGCATTGGCAAGTGGATGATAAGGAAGCTATACAGTCCTTTCCACATGACGTAAGGTGCTGGCATGCAGGTGATGGGGATACAGCCAATGGCGGTAACTTTAACTCAATTGGAATTGAAATTTGCGTTAACTCTGATGGAGATTTTACAAAGGCTGTCAAAAACGCTGCTGAATTGGTTAAGAAGATTATGAAGGATGAAGGTATTCCGTTGTCACATGTGGTACAGCACAACCATTGGTCGGGGAAGCATTGTCCTACTAATTTACGAAATGGAAGCAAAGGTATCACTTGGAATCAATTCAAAAACATGATTAGTGGTTCCGGCGGTAAGACTACCTACACTCCACCAAAAAAGCAGACAGGCTCAACAAGCACACCTGCAAGCGGTAGAGTAGAATCTAAGGTAAACGGTCTACGTTTTTATAATAAGCCTTCATGGGCTGACAAGGACGTTGTGGGGCGTGTGGATAAGGGTATTGGATTCCCTACTATTGTTAAAAAGGTAAAGGTCGGCAAAGGATATCAGTACCAAGTTAAAAATAGTAAGGGCGCAACGTATTATATTACTGCTGCCGATAAGTATGTAAAGGTCGTTGGTGGATCAGCGCCTAAAGCAAGCAAGCCTGCCAGTAAGCCTAAGCCATCCAATGGAAAATCCGGCAAAGCAGGTAAATTAAAAATAGTCGGAGTTTCTAATGCAGCCATTGTCATGAGCAAGCCTGACCGTAATAGCTCAAGCAATTTAGGTACAGTTAATAAAGGTAGTACGCTGCCTTTAAATGGTTCTGTTCGTGGCAAGAATAGCAGTAGCGGTTACTGGGAAGTTAAATACAAAGGTAAGCTAGGATATATTACGGGTAAGTTTGGTAAGCAAGTATAAAAAAAGAGCCGTCACAATGTGGCGGCTAAATGTCTGAAAGCTATTATGACCTTTAATATTATTTCCAATTACGATTTAAATATACTATTACGGGGCCCATTCATATTTAATTTTCCCGTTAATCCTTTTAGAAGCACTAACAGCATCCTCTCTTTTTCTGTATGCGCCGTAAAAATTCCCGAAGCGATCATAAACTCTGTACATTTAATCAATCCTTTCGTAGAGGTCGGCGTTATTGACTTTCCTTCCTGGACTTTCATGAAATGCATTTAGCGCTTTTTCGGTATCCCATCCTCTATGCAATCTGCTTATAAATAAAGATGGCGATAAACCATGTTCTTTTGCTAAACTGCTTAATGTATATTTTTTTCCTTTATAATAAATGCGTCTATTGTTAGTTCTGTTATTTCCTTGAATTTCCCAAGTGGCCCATCTGCAATTTTCTGGATTGTATCCTTTATTGACATCCTTTCGATCAATACTTGTATTTTCTTCTCCGTATTTTCTTGCGTGCTCTAAATAATTATCATACATATCAGCTTTAAAATTTAGGAACTCTTTCCAACGTTCGCAAACTTCAATGCCACGACCAGCGTATATTTTATATTCTGGTGAATCACGGTTTAAGGTGTCAGAACATCTTCGTTTCATAGATATCCAAATGCGATGAAACCTTGTCCCTGTCATGCCGTGCGTTGTGGCTTTTCTGGATTTTAACTTGGAATCTTTACGTAAACAACCGCATGACTTTTTGTTTCCTGAATGCAGGTTCCCTTGACACGAGACTGTGGATTTTCCGCATTCACACTTACACTTCCAATATATTTTACCGTTTTTCCTTTCGTAGAATTGAACAATTGTCAGCTTCCCATAAACTTCTCCAGTCCTGTCCTTTAACCGACTCATTCCATCACCCCTGCTTTGTTATTTAAGTTCATAAAAATCATTTATTGTACATCCCAGTACTTCAGACATTCTAATTAATGTTTCCATCCTCGGTATCGTCCTGCCACTTATCCAGTTATTGGCTTGTTGAGGTGAAACCCCTAGTCTTTCCGCAAATTCTTTTTGAGTAATATCTTTTTGTACTAAGATTATTTTTATTTTGCATTTTATTGCCACGTCCAACACCCCTAAACTAATAGTATATTCACCTACCTTCCATAATATCACCATAATTTCATTATACAACATAATGATTTAAAAGTACACTATTAGGATTTAAAAATACATTATTTAAGGACATAATTGTATAAACAATTCATATGATTAAGTATAGGCAAGTGAATATGCGATTCTGTACCTGTATTTCCGATTTAACATTACTCACTATTTAACTTCTTTCTGTTCGTAATATGTGCTATATTTTTATTCTTGTCCACATTGTTCATTTCATTGATATAACAACATTGGCACATACAATTGCATATTCATTGCTAGATTATACGAATGAAGGGGCGAATGAATATGAATTTTGATTCAGAAAATGCGTTTGATCCACTCATGAATTTTGTAGAAAATGAGGATTATGATTTCGATAAAACAATGGGGCAATTCATGTACATGTACGATGAGGATGACGTTTATTATTACAAAGATATTAATACCCGTGACTATTTAAAGTTAGACGGCAGCGGTAAACGTGTAGGTGGTAAATGGAATGGTTAGTTGGGATTGTCCGCAGTGTGGAGGTTCGGGTAAGGAAGAGGTTACTATCATGCGTGGTGGTAAAGTTACTCAATTCAGAGATGATTGCAGCAGATGTTATGGGGCGGGTACGTTCAGAAACGGAATACCAGAACTTGATACGTTTGATCATTCTAATTTTACACCAGATTGGTAAAGGAGGAATACAATGCTTCTCGAATTCGGAGTGTGGGCAGGTTCAGCATATTTATTACACCGTTCATTGTTCGGTCCTGTCAGCGATCAAAAGAAAATAAAAAAGACATTTGAAAATGTTAAATTTGGTTTTGGTGATAAATTTCCGCAGCATTCATGGACAAATAAAACAGATCACTACACTATATACGGTTACAATTTGCCATACGGATTAATGGATAATCCAAAGCTGGAACTGATTCTTGAAAAAACATTGAATAAACCTGTAGCTGTGGAAATGGATAATCAATTGAAAATTAGAGTATATAAGGAGGATTTAAAAATGAGATATGATTATGATTTTAGTCGTAATTATTCGGGTGGATGGACTGCACCCATTGGTAAAACATTGAATGGAATAGCGATGCACGATTTTGATAAAATACCACACATGACAATTGCCGGTATGACCAGGCAAGGGAAAACAGTACTGCTTAAACTTATTATGACCCACTTAATATCATATCATGCAGATGATGTGGAGTTTTATATTATTGATTTAAAAGGCGGCCTGGAATTTGATCAGTATAGAAATATAAAACAAGTTAAGCGAGTAGCAAGTGATGTGAACGAAGCGTATAAACTGCTCACAGACGTTTCAGAGCAGATCAAAACAGATATGTCACACTTTAAACAGAATGGTTACACGAACATTTTAAATACTGATATTAAGAAACGTAAATTCATTATTACAGATGAAGGCGCGGAACTTGCTCCTGCCACTCACCAAACTAAAGAACAGAAAGATATGTTTAAGTTTTGCCAACATACGCTATCAGAAATTGCACGTGTTGCTGGCGCACTTGGTTACAGGAATATATTTTGCACTCAATATCCCACATCCGACACATTACCTCGACAAATTAAACAAAATAGCGATGCAAAGATAAGTTTTCGTTTACCGACCGAAGTAGCTTCTCGTGTGGCCATTGATGAACAAGGTGCGGAAACATTAGAAAATGCAGGTAGAGCCATTTATCGAACGCATGAAAGGCAGATTATACAAGTTCCTTATATATCTGATGAAGATATGAAAGAACATTTAAAGGAGTGGGAGCATGAACCAACAACAGAAAAAAATACAGCGACAAGAACAGATATTATCGAGATTGGATGACTTAGGTTATGCAACAAGGAAGCAGGTGCAGGTAATCGAAAGTTTGGGCGGGGATCGTAATGCCCACAGGATATTGCACGAAATGGAAAAAGATAAACTAATATCTTCGGTGCGGCGGGAGCAGAAAATATATTTTTTATCTGGATCGGGTAAAAATATTATTGGTAGCACAAAAGAATTAAAACAGTCTCACATTGACCATACCCTTATGAAGAATGATATGTATATTAAGTTGGGTATGCCTAAAAGTTGGCAAACAGAAGTGCCGGTCAAACTTAATGATCAAGAAAAGTATTTGATTTCTGATGCAATGTTTAATGTCGATAATAAAGTAAGCTTTATAGAGATAGATAACCTGCAAGCAATGCAAACTAATGATGATAAAATTTTGAAGTACGGAAAGTTATTTAAGGCTATGTTTCGGCAGTATAAGGAACATCCGACATTAATATGGTACACATTGTCAGATGTGCGGAAAAAGAAGTTAGAAGAAGCGTGTAATAAGCATGGAATTAAATTTAAAATATATTAGGAGGTATTCTATGGAAGGCGAACACACTATTTGTTTTATACTTGATAATTTATCTGAAGGTATTTTGAGATGCCACAAAGAGTTAATTGAGATTGCGGAAGAGTTAGACGGAAAGCACGAAGATGAAGTTAAAAGTGTTTGTGGAGAAATCGTTAATCAACTTGAAAAAATAAAACCGCTGGATTATTAGGAGGGGTTTCATGCAAAGATTTATACAAAATAATAACCTGTCTGATGACGATTATATTTACTACAATTTTGAAGGTAGCGAATATACAATCCACAGGTTAGATTATCTGCATGTATTAGATTGGAAGGATATGTCCTTTAAGATTCGCACTAAACATGATCATGTATTTTGGTTGCATCTGCCGTATTTATCGTATGGATGTAAAATAAGCCTGCACTAAGGCATGCATTTACACACAAAAAAATTTACACAAATTTTACACATGAAAAACATAAACACCTATCATAACAATGTATAATCCACCCCGCTACATCCCGGCCACTGGTATCGGCAGGAAAATATACGTTAAGTTTAAATATAAAAATATAACCGCAAACGTTGTTAAATCAATGTTTGCGGTTTTCTTATGCATAAAAGAGAATACGATTGAA
>Ga0079226_10000279_pt1 | contig 34221 bp, 30 predicted proteins | sample Poulit2014_FD_76345 | JGI IMG/M metagenome (GOLD analysis project Ga0079226, IMG submission 76345) | Agricultural soil microbial communities from Georgia to study Nitrogen management - Poultry litter 2014 | ecosystem: Environmental > Terrestrial > Soil > Agricultural land | place: USA: Georgia...
AGACCTTATCGCTTCAGCCAAAAGCCTTTGATAAACAGGGCGATTATTTTTACGATCAGATTTCGGCGCTGCATAAATCGATTCGTGGTTCCAATCCCGATGCGGCGCTCTATTGGTTTTCCATGATGATAGAGAGCGGGGCCGATCCCCTCTATTTAGCGCGGCGTATTTTAATGATCGCGTGGGAGGATATTGGGCTTGCCGACCCGAGAGGAGCGCAAATTGCGCTCTCAGCGTATGAAACCTATGAGCGGTTAGGAAGCCCCGAGGGAGAGCTTGCCCTTGCGCAGGCGGTGCTCTATCTTGCCTCTGCGGCGAAATCCAATGCAGGATATATGGCCCATAACTTAGCGCGCAGTTTTGTTAAAAATGATCAAACGCGTCCAGTGCCGCTTCATCTGCGTAATGCGCCGACAAAACTTCTCAAAGAACTCGGTCACGGGCGGGAATATCGTTATGCACATAATGAACCGAACGCCTATGCCGCAGGAGAGACCTATTTTCCTGAAGGCATGGAGGAGCAGGTATGGTATCGCCCCAATCCCCGCGGACTTGAAAAACAGATTGGCGAGAAACTTAAATTTCTCAAAGAGCTCGATCGTAAGGCACGAGGCGAGTTTTAATCATCTGTAAATTTTTCACGCAATAAAAAAGCTGACTCAATTGAATCAGCTTTTTTTGTCTAAAGACGTTAATGATTACGCAATGATTAAGCGCTTGGAACTCAAATGATTAGAAGCTTATTCCGCTTTTTCGGCAATCATTGCAAGTGCCGTATTAAGGCGCTTGAGCGTGCGTTCTTTGCCCACTAAAAAGAGGGTTTCGTCTAAGTTTGGTGAGCTCGTACGGCCAACAATCGCGGTGCGAAGTGGCATACCGACTTTACCCATGCCCACTTCAAGCGTTTCGGTCACGCCGTGAACGGCTTTATCGAGGTTTTCATGAGTCCACTCGTCGATCGCTGAGAGTACACGCACGAGCTCTTCGAGCACCGGTTGTGATTTTTCAGTGAGCTGTTTATTGACTGCTTTCTCATCGTAATCGAGTTCATCATTGAAGAGATAGAGAATCATATCGGCAAGCTCAACAAGCGTATGCGCGCGTTTTACATGCGATTTAACCGCCGCTTTCAAGAGCTCCATATCGATCATTTTAACGTCGCGTTTTTGTAAAAATGGCACTAAGAGCGTCGCGAGTTTTTCCGCTGGCGTTTCGATCATGTAATGTTGATTGAGCCAGAGGAGTTTCGAGGTGTTAAACGCACTCGCTGACTTACTCACATTTTTAAGATCAAACAGTTTTACCATCTCATTGCGACTAAAGATCTCTTGGTCACCGTGTGCCCAACCAAGACGAACGAGATAGTTAATCACCGCATCGGGTAAAAAGCCTTGCTCGTAATATTCCATCACGCCCACTGCGCCATGACGTTTAGAGAGTTTTTGACCGTCGTCGCCTAAGATCATCGCCACATGCGCAAATTGGGGAACGGGCGCACCAAGGGCTTTGAAAATGTTGATTTGGCGAGGGGTGTTATTGATATGGTCATCGCCACGAATAATGTGGGTGATTTCCATATCCATATCATCGACTACAACGCAGAAGTTGTAGGTTGGAGATCCATCTGAGCGCGCAATGATCAGATCATCAAGCTCGCTATTGTTAATAGAGATTGTGCCGTGAACGAGGTCATTAAACGCCGTTACCCCCATTTGTGGGCTTTTAAAACGCACCACAGGATTCACGCCTTCAGGCGCTTCTGGCAAGGTTTTACCGGGCTCTGGTCGCCACATACCGTTATAGCGAGGTTTCTCTTTTTTCGCTTCGGCATCTTTACGCATTTTTTCGAGCTCGTCTTGCGTGCAGTAGCAGTAGTAGGCATGGCCTTCTTCCACTAATTTGGCAATAAGCTCTTTATAACGATCAAAGCGTTTTGTCTGATAATAGGGCCCCTCATCGTACTCAAGACCTAACCACTCAAGGCTTTTCATGATCGCCTCAACCGCTTCAGGTGTTGAACGCTCAAGGTCGGTATCTTCAATACGAAGAACGGTTTTTCCGCCATTATGATGAGCAAAAAGATGTGAAAAGAGCGCAGTCCGTGCGCCGCCAATATGTAGATAACCCGTTGGTGAAGGGGCAAAACGTGTTTTAATCATAAATTCAAATCAATTATTAGTTTCATAGATCAGCGCAACAGAAAGGGCACTGAAGGTGAATGGGGATTTCCTAAAACTCGACTTTGGGAACTTCGCGCTTGTGTTCTTCCATCGGAAGCCAGGCGGCAAATTGATAGCCAAAGAGGCCTGAAAAGATATTGTTAGGAAAGATCTGACGATAAGTATTATACTCCTCTATCGTGAAATTGTAATGTTTGCGTAGGGTCGCGATCTGATTTTCAGTGTTGGCAAGCTCTAAGGTTAATTCCGCCATGCGCGCATCGGCTTTCAGATCAGGATAGGCTTCTACTACCGCCATAAGACGGCCGAGTGCCCCGCTTAACGCCCCTTCTGCTTTAGACATTAATCCCATTAGATCGGCATTGCCAAGATCGTTTTTAACCGCGTTTAACTGTTTTGACGCTTGATTTCGCGCTTCGGTCACTTCCACAAAAACGCCCTTTTCATGATCGAGGTAGCCTTTGGTTGCGGCAACGAGATTGGGGATCAGATCAAAACGGCGAGTAAGTTCAGTCTCTAAATTTGAAAATGCCGTTTTATAAATATTGGTCAAACGCACTAAATTGTTGCGCACCGTAATCGCAAAAGACGCGACTAAGAGCACAAGTGCCAGTGGAATAATCCAGCCTAAGTTGTTGATGATGGTTGCTAAAATCGTCTCCATAAGAATCCCTTAACTCAATGAAATACTCTATAAAAATCTATTTTCTCAGTATACAGGGATTTACTCTGATTGTATCTTTTTTTGGCGACGCTTCTCGATAGGGCGGGCAAAGAAGAGGCCTGCTTCAAAGAGGAGAAGGACCGAGACCGCAAAGAGAATTTGAGAAAAAACATCGGGCGGGGTTACGATCGCGCCAACGACAAACGCACCGATAATAATGTGGGGGCGTTTTTTACGAATGGTTTCGGTTTTCATCACCCCAAGGGAGACAAGAACAATCACCACCACCGGCGTTTCAAAGGCGACGCCAAAGAAGAAAACAAGACGCAGGACAAGCGATAGATAACGGCTAATATCGGTGGTCATCTGCACGTTTTCAGGGGTATAACCTGCTAAAAACTTAAACATGAGCGGCATCACCGCGTAATACGCAAAGAGCATTCCAAGATAAAAGAGTAAAATGCTTGAGACTAAAATCGGGTGGACGATATCTTTTTCCGTCTTATAGAGCCCCGGCGCGATAAAGCTCCAGAGCTGGTAGATCACCCACGGAATTGAGATAAAAAAGGCGAGCCACATCACCAGCATAATCGGCACTAAAAACGGGGTGATCACATCGATTGCCACCATTTTTGAACCTTCCGGAAGGGCCGCGATTAACGGCATCGATACAAAATTATAGATCTCCCGCGAGAAGGGAACCATAATTAAAAAGAGAATTAAAACCCCTGCGCCTGCTTTTAATAAACGATCACGCAGTTCGATAAAATGCTGAACAAAGGGTTGTTGATCTTGGGTGTCACTCATGCCGATAAGCTCTTTTTAAATTAAACGTAATTGAAGATCACTTCTTGAATCACGCGGGTGACGGTGATGCCAAGGAGGAGCACAAACGAGGATAGTATCACAAATTTCGCCGCTCTTTTACCGCGAATGCCGTAGACATATCGGCTCACTAAAATCGTGCCGTAGAGCACCCACGCCGTCGAGGCTAAAATCGTTTTATGAATGACCGCTTTATCAAACCAGGTGTCATAAAAGAAGAGGCTTGTGAGGAGGCTTAAGGTTAAAAATCCAAAGCCAATGGTCACCAGTTGAAAGAGCCAGCGCTCCATTCTGAGCATCGGCGGTAATTTTTTAATGAGCGAAAGCGAATGGCTTTTAAGCGAGCGATCTCGCAGATACACCAGCACCGCTTGAATCGCTGCAAGGAGTAAAATGGCGTAGGCAATAATTGAGATGAGGATATGAATCCCGAGCATCGGATTTTGCGTATTGACGGCAAACTTCGAATCGGTGAGCGACAGAAAGATCGTTACAATGGCAAACAGGATCAAAATAAGCGCTGTGTTAACATGACGTTTAATCAGCGGCATGGAAATGATGAGCATAATCAGGGAGGTGAGCGATAACGCCTTCATCGCGCCGATATTAACGAGCGAACTGCCGAAGATCTGGGTACTTAACAGATAGGCGTGTCCCCCCATTGCCAGTAGCATCAGCCCAATCGCAATGTTGAAACACGATCGGTTATTCTCCATTTTTAGATAGGTTACAAGACAGCCACTTGAGCTGAGATAGAGAAGGATAATAAGTGTGATTAGAATCATCATAGGTCGCTACTTCGTGTCGCTATTTATATATAGAACTTTAAAGGGAATTGCTTTTAAAGTAAACTATAGGGGAAATTTTAAGAGTTAATTATAACAATTTTACAATCTTTTCGTAGGATAGTGCATGTTTGAAAATTTAAGTGGCCGTCTGCGTCAGACGGTTAAATCATTACGCGGTCAAGCGCGTTTGAGTGAAGAGAATATTAAAGACGCGCTTCGTGAAGTGCGCATGGCGCTTTTAGAGGCTGACGTTGCGCTTCCCGTGGTGCGTGAATTTATTGCGCAGGTGCGCGAGCGTGCGATCGGTAAAGAGGTGGCGGAGAGTTTAAATCCCGGCCAGGTCTTTATCAAAGTTGTTCATGAAGAGCTCGTGAAAATTATGGGGGAAGAGAATGAATCCCTCAATCTACGCACTCAGCCGCCCGCAATTATCTTAATGGCGGGGCTTCAAGGGGCGGGTAAAACCACGAGCGTTGGTAAACTTGCAAAATTCTTAAAAGAGAAAGAGAAAAAGTCAGTTGCTGTTGTGAGTGCGGACGTATATCGTCCTGCGGCGATTGAGCAGCTGAAAACCGTTGCAGGTCAAGTGGGCGCGGAATTTATTCCCTCCACCACCGATGAAAAGCCTGAAGATATTGCAGCGAAAGCGAAAGAGGCGGCGAAAAAGGGCGGCTTTGATGTCTTAATCGTTGATACCGCCGGTCGTCTACACATTGATGAAGCGCTGATGGATGAGATCAAAAAAGTCCACGCGGTGCTCGATCCGATCGAAACGCTCTTTGTCGTTGACAGTATGACGGGGCAAGATGCGGCCAATACCGCAAAAGCCTTTAATGATGCGCTGCCATTAACCGGGGTGATCTTAACGAAGATTGACGGGGACGCGCGAGGCGGTGCGGCGTTATCGATTCGTCACATCACGCAAAAACCGATTAAATTCTTAGGGGTCGGTGAAAAAACCGATGCGCTTGAGCCATTCCACCCAGACCGATTGGCATCGCGTATCTTAGATATGGGTGACGTATTATCGCTTGTAGAAGAGATTGAAGCGAAGGTCGATAAAGAGCAAGCGGAGCGCCTCACCCAGAAATTTAAGAAAGGGGAGCGCCTCGATCTTGATGACTTTAAAGCGCAGATGGAGCAGATGCTCGGTATGGGAGGAATTAACACCTTCCTCGATAAACTTCCCGGCATGGGCGATATCTCTGAGCAGGTGAAAGGTAAAGTCGATGACAATATCTTCCGCCGTAAAATTGCGATCATCAATTCGATGACCAAAGAAGAGCGTCGCGATTATAAACTTCTGCGCGGGCCACGCCGTATGCGGATTGCCAAAGGGGCGGGCGTCAACATTCAGGACGTGCATCGTCTAATTAAAGAATATGAGCAGATGCAACGCATGATGAAGCAGCTTAAATCCGGCGGTATCGGTAAATTGATGCGCTCTGTGAAAGGCTTAATGCCCGGCAAAGGCGGTCGTCGCCGTTAAGGGCGCGATTTTGGGTTAATCGACGATTAATCCGTCTATTAAACGATAGGCATTAAGATATAAGTACATACCAAATAAAAGGGTGAAAGGAGTCAATTCGGTCACCCTTTTTTGTTTTCAATCAAGTGAGGATCTATGTTAGAACAGCGAAATCAACAGACCGAAGGGAGCGACCCTTCCACCGAACGCTTATGGCAAATGATGGAGAAAACCTTAAACGAGGCCACCGTTGAGCAGCGCCGTCGTCGCCGTTGGGGCATCTTTTTTAAGGGATTAACCTTTCTCTATCTGCTCTTTATTTTGGGCGCTATTTTTCAGATCATATCGGGTAAAAATGACCCGTATCGATTTGATGAAAATGGTCAGCTTCTCGATGCCTATACGGCGGTAATTCAGTTAAATGGCGTGATCGCTGCGGATTCTGATGCAAGTGGCGACCGTCTGATTACCTCGCTGCGTCGGGCCTATAAAGACCCGAAAGCGAAGGGGATTATTCTGCGCATCAATTCAGGCGGTGGCTCGCCGGTGCAAAGCGGCTATGTCTATGATGAGATCAATCGTCTCCGCACACTCTATCCTACGAAAAAGCTCTATTCGGTGATTATGGAAATTGGGGCATCGGGCGCCTATTATATCGCGTCAGCGACTGACGAGATCTACGCCGATAAAGCCAGTCTTGTGGGCTCGATTGGCGTGACCGGTGCATCATTTGGCTTTGTGGATACGATGGATAAGCTTGGCGTTGAGCGTCGTCTTTATACCTCGGGCGAGCATAAAGCATTCCTCGATCCATTTATGCCGATGCGTGATGATGAAACCGAATTTTGGAAAGAGGTACTCGGCGGCGTGCATGAGCAATTTATCGACGTGGTGAAAAAAGGCCGCGGCGATCGTTTGGATGTGGAAGGCAATCCCGATCTCTTTTCAGGCCTTATCTGGAATGGTGAGCAAGCGCTTGAGATGGGCTTGATCGATGGATTGGGTTCGGCGGGCTATGTAGCGCGCGAGATTATTGGAGCGCCCCATTTAGTTGATTTTACCGTGGAAGAGGATGGCTTTAGCAAAGTGTTAAAACGCTTAGGCGCAAGTGCTGGCGCTGAGATTCGCTCAAAATTGACCGAATTTAACTGGCAATAAACGGCCAATAATAAAAAGTAATAAAAAAGCCACGCTAGAAAGGTCGTGGCTTTTTTTATGAGAGTTTTTTATGAGAAGAATTTGTGAAAACTCTCTAACCTATTTCTTGTTCTCTTTCTTTTCCTCAACGGGAGTAAAGCGAGTTTGATTGTCGAGCGCTTTACGGGTGTAACGAATCACAATCGGTGAGAGTAGGAGAAGCGCCGCTAAGTTCGGCAGCACCATGAACCCATTAAAGACGTCGGTCAATTGCCATACGAGCTCCACTTTAAACATCGATGCAAAGAAGACGCCGACTACCGCAAGTAGCTGAAACACGTAGAGTGCAACCGGGGAATTAAAGAGGTAGCGCACGTTCGTCTCCGCATAGTAATACCAACCGATAATGGTGGAAAAGGCGAAGAAGAAGAGGGCGACCGCAATAAAGATTCCGCCGATATTTCCAAAAATAAGCTCGTAAGCTTTCTGGGTGACCGCGCTTCCGGTGCCTTGATAGAAGGATAAGAATGAAGGATCGGTGAGAGCTAAACCGCTTTCGACCCAGCCGCGAATCCCCGAGCTAATAATCACAAGGCCGGTTAAGGTGACAATCACCGCCACCATAAATACGCCCATCATCGCCACAAAACCTTGCTCTTCTGGTTTCACGTTTTTCGCTGCAGCGTGCGCGTGAGGCGTTGATCCCATTCCCGCTTCGTTTGAAAAGAGACCGCGAGCAATCCCAAGACGCATCGCTTCTTGAATGGCAATCCCAACGCCGCCCCCGAGAACCGCTTGAGGATTAAACGCCGCGATAAAGATCGCTTTAAAGGCCGGGAGAATATATTCAAAGTTAAACGCAAGCGTAATCAGTGCGCCCACAAGATAGAAAACCGCCATGCTTGGGACGATTTTTTCAGTAAAGTTCGCAATGGCGCTAATGCCGCCCATCACCACAAGTCCCATAATGATCGATACCACAAGGCCCGATACCCACGTTGGAATGTGGAGCGAGGTTTCAAAGGCGGTGGCAATGGAGTTTGATTGCACCATATTGCCCATTAATCCGAGCGCGAGAATGATTAAAATCGCAAAGGCGACCGCAAGCCATTTTAGCCCAAGTCCCTTTTCGATGTAATATGCTGGCCCGCCGACAACTTGACCGTTGGCGTCGGTGGTTTTAAATTTTTGTGCCAAAATCGCTTCGGCGTAGATGGTGGCCATTCCGAAAAAAGAGGAGATCCACATCCAAAAAATCGCCCCCGGGCCCCCTGTCATAATGGCCGTTGCAGGGCCAACGAGATTACCCGTTCCGATCTGTCCTGCTACTGCCGTGGTTACCGCTTGAAACGAGCTCATGCCCGATTTATCGGCTTTGTCGCCCTTAAAAGTGATCTGCCCAAAGAGTGATTTTGCTGCTTTCTTAAAGTGCCTTACTTGCAAAAATCCTAAGCGGAATGTGTAATAAATCCCTGTACCGCAGAGAAGATAGATGAGGAGATAATCCCATAAAATGGTATGAATCACTCCAAGAAAACTTTCGAGTCCGGACAACATCAGAGCTAACCTTAAAATTGGATATAGTAGAAAGAAAAATGGCGCTAAGCCCGCATGGACTGCGCATTTATAAAGTTGATATGGGTTAATGCATTGAGGATATTTTCGCCTCGCGTCTTACACTTATTCACTGTTCTGTGGTATAAATCAGAGATTGAGTAAGACTTTTTGCAAGAAAGTGATTTTATCACAGATGGGCATGAAGTTTAATCTTTTATATAACAACAAAAAGGGGATATGCATGCACGTATTAGTACTGGGGAGCGGTGTTGTAGGCACCACATTAGCGTACTATCTTGCCCGTAAAGGGGCTAAAGTTACCGTTGTTGACCGTCAAGAAGGTCCAGCGCTTGAGACAAGTTTTGGGAATGCCGGTCAGGTGTCTTTTGGATATACGACGCCGTGGGCAGCGCCGGGTGTGCCGTTTAAAGCGATTAAGTGGTTAATGCAAGAACATGCGCCGCTCGCGATTCGCCCAACCTCAAGCCTATTTCAGTACAAATGGATGTTTAAGATGATGATGAACTGCACCAAAAGCCGTTATCATCTCAACAAATCACGTATGGTGCGCGTCTCAGAATATAGCCGTGAGTGCATCGATAAGCTCCGCGAAGAGACGGGCATTCAGTATGAAGAGCGCACGCTCGGAACAACGCAATTACTCCGTACCGATAAGCAGATGGAAGCGATTAAAGGCGACATGGAAGTGCTCGCTGAATATGGCGTTCCGTTTGAAGTGCTCGATCGTGATGGCATTATTGCTGCAGAGCCCGCGCTTGAAAAAACCGCGCACAAACTGGTGGGCGGACTTAAATTACCCAATGACCAAACCGGCGACTGCCATATCTTCACTAACCGTTTAGCCGATATCGCGAAAGAGATGGGCGTTGAATTTAAATTTAATGCCAATATCGAAAAACTCGTGGTTGAAAATGGCGAGATCAAAGGGGTAATGGTCGATGGTGAATTGATGGAAGCGGACAATTACGCGCTCTGCCTTGGAAGCTACTCAACGGAGATGCTTCGTCCTGTGGGCATTGATGTGCCGGTCTACCCGCTTAAAGGCTACTCGCTCACGATTCCGATTACCAATCCTGAGATGGCACCAAAATCCACCATTCTGGATGAAACGTATAAGATTGCGATCACTCGTTTTGACGATCGTATTCGCGTTGGAGGCATGGCAGAGATTATGGGCTTTGATTTAAGCTTAGATCCGCGTCGCCGTAAAACCCTTGAGTTTGTTACCAAAGATCTCTATCCCGAAGGTGGAGCGATCGAAAAAGCTGAATTCTGGACCGGTTTACGTCCTGCAACGCCGGACGGTACGCCGATCATTGGACCAACAAAATATAAAAACCTCTTCCTCAATATCGGGCACGGTACCTTAGGCTGGACCATGTCAACGGGAAGCGGAAACTATCTTTCAGACATCATCTTAGGCAATAAACCTGAGATCGATACCGAAGGATTAGACGTATCGCGTTACAATTAATAACGAATCATCAATATTGATTGAATCCGATAAAGGAAAAGCCGATGCAGCATAGACTGGATCGGCTTTTTTGTGTGTAGACGTTTTTAATGAGGCGTTTTTAATTGAGATAACCCTAATTGAGATAATCCGCTTTGGTGCGTGAAATCTTAACGCCGACGGCATCGGTGCCGGGAATGGCGGTGAGTTTATTGAGCTCGAGGGTGAGCGCCTCGATATTAAACTCCATAATGAGCTTCTCTGCGAGCACTTCAGTAAAACGCTCCACCAATAAAAACGCCGACTTGCTGGCAAAGGTTTTGATGTAATTGCTCACCTTTTCGTAATCGAGGGTGAGGGTAATGTCATCACTTTTTCCCGCCGGGCGATTGTCCCACGCCATCTCTACATTGAGCGTGATGGGTTGAGTTTGCGTCCGTTCATGATCGTAAATCCCGATAATCACATCGAGTTTAAGATTTTTAATAAAGACAATATCGTGAGCCATAATCGATCCTAAAAATTCTCTATTTTACACTAAAAGCGTTGTCCATTTTAATAGGGCGCAACGGGATACGAACCGAGCACTTTAAAGAGCGACGCCACATTTTTCACCTCTTCAAGGGCGAGCTGAATCCCATGATCGCTCTGATGGCCAAGCACGTCAATAAAGAAGACGTAGCTCCAATTGCCATTTTTAGAGGGGCGCGACTCAATACGGGTCATGGTGATGTTGTATTTTGAGAACGGCGCGATGAGGTGAAGCAGTAATCCCGGGCGATCATTGGCGGAGACTAAAATCGTCGTTTTATCGTTGCCACTTGCGGGGATCGGTTTGTTGCCGATAATTAAAAAGCGCGTCGAGTTGGTAAGATTATCCTCGATGTTTTTCTCTAAAATCGGCACATCGTAAAATTTCGCTGCTTGCTTTCCACCAAGGGCTGCAGAGCCCCCTTTCTCTTCGGAGGCGCGCATAATGGCGCCGGCATTGGAGTTGGTCTCTATGCGCTCGGCATGGGGAAGATATTCATCGAGCCAGCTACGGCACTGCGCTAACGATTGCGGGTGCGCGTAGACGGTGTGGATCGATTTGAAATCCGGCGCGTGCGAGATAATATTTTGGTGAATTTTAAGCTCGGTTTCACCGCAGATATAGATATTGGAATTTAAAAAACAGTCGAGCGTCTGATTGACCGCGCCTTCCGTTGAGTTCTCAATGGGGACTACGCCAAAATCGGCCTTTTGGGATTCAATCGCGTGGAACACCTCATCGATGGTACGGATCGGCATACGGATCGCAGAGCCGCCAAAATGCTTTAAGGTCGCTTCTTCAGTAAAAGTGCCTTGTGGGCCTAAAAATGCCACTTTAAGCGGTTTTTCAAGGGAGAGACAGATCGACATAATCTCTCTAAATAGACGGGCAATCTCCTCATCGGGAATCGGGCCGTGATTCTCTTCCATGCGTTTTTTGAGTACTTGCGCTTCCCGCTCAGGGCGATACATCTCCGTATCTCCGGCCGCAATTTTTATCTCACCGATCGCTTTTGCCGCCTCGGCGCGCTGATTTAAGAGGGCTAAAATCTCATGATCGACCGTATCGATGATATCGCGATACTCCAATAGCGTTTTCTTCTCCATGATTCTCGTGCTCTGTGTTCTTTATCTTGTATTTATTAAAGGGGTTGTCTACTATGAAATAATTCATAAAGGATGCAAAAACATCCCATCAAAGCACTTTACCATAGGAGTGATGAGAAGCGATGCAGAATAATAATATTATGGTTTTTGAAGATAAAAAGCCAGAGGTAGGAAAGGGCGCTTGGATCGATCCCACGGCGCGTATCATCGGAGATGTTGAGATTGGTCAAGATTCGTCAATTTGGCCTTACGTCATTTGCCGAGGTGATGTAAATTCAATACGTATAGGTGCACGTACTAATATTCAGGATGGTTCAATTATTCATGTCTCTGGCGACAGTCTAATCAGCCCGGGCGGATATCCTACGATTGTCGGTGATGATGTGACGGTCGGGCATGGAGCGATGCTGCATGGGTGCGTGATTGAAGATGCAACGCTCATCGGAATGAGAGCGACACTCCTAGATGGATCGCGAGTGGAAAAGCATGGTATTTTAGGTGCGGGCGCATTGCTTGCACCTGGTAAGGTGGTACGATCTGGAGAAGTTTGGATGGGAACGCCGGCGCGGAAGGTTCGGATTTTGAGTGATAGCGAGATCGAGCATCTCTACGTTTCGGCACAGCAATACTCTCTTTTGAAGGATCGTTTCCTCAAAGCACTCAAGGGTTAAGTTGATTAAATGCGTATAAAAACGCCTAAAATCAGAATGGCAAGCCCTTTACTAAAATGCTATGATTATCTCTATCTGAGGGCAATTATATAAAGTGGAATTATATATCATATGACGAAAATATTAGTTGTTGATGACTCTACCGTCCAGAAACTGGTAATTACGCGTGTCCTCGATAAATTAGATGTAGAATATGTCGAGGCCAAAAACGGGAAGGAAGGGGTTGAACAAGCCCTCAAACATCGTCCTGATCTTATTTTAATGGATATTATCATGCCCGACTGCAACGGCTTTCAAGCGATTCGTATGTTGCAACGTCATGATGAAACGAAAGATGTGCCCGTGATTGTCGTGAGCACAAAAAGCCTCAATGTTGATAAAATCTGGGCCAAGCGTCAAGGCGCCGCCGACTACATCGTAAAACCGATCGATGAAGCGGAATTGATCGAAAAGATTAAGAAACATTTACCGTAGTTTTAAGTTCGAGATTCGATAGAGGAAGGTATGAAATTAATCATTCAACGTGAGCAACTGTTAAAGCCATTACAGGCGATTATTGGGGTGATCGATCGTACACAGACGTTGCCCGTGCTTGCGAATGTGAAATGTGTCGTGACGGAAGATGAGATCACCTTAACCACCACCAATCTTGAGATTGAGTTGAAGTGTTCGTTTCCCCATCTCTCCATCGAAACCGGCGACATTACCTTTCCGGCGAAAAAACTGCTCGATATTTTAAAGGCGCTGCCTCACGATATTGAGGTTCAAATTCATGTCGAAGAACTCCGTGCCACCATCGTTGCAGGGCGTTCGCGCTTTACCTTAAGTTGTCTAGCGGCGGATGAATTCCCCGTGCTTGACGATCTGGAATTTGAGAAAACACTGACAGTTCCGAAAAAAGATCTGCGTGAAATCATCGATAATGTGGCCTTTTCCATGGCCGTTTCCGATGTGCGTTATTTTTTAAACGGACTGTTACTTGATGTGGATGGTAATGAATTAAATGCGGTGGCAACCGATGGGCATCGTCTCTCTGTTGCGCATTTAGAATTGCCGGAAACTACCGGATTGCAAAAGCAGTTCATCATTCCTCGCAAAGGGATTGAGGAGCTGTTAAAACTGCTTGAGAACGAATCAGCGCCGGTTCATTTAGAATTGAGCCCAAATCACCTTCGCGTTGAGCTTGGTAGCATTGTCTTTACCACGAAATTGATCGAAGGGAAATTCCCGGATTATCGCCGCGTTGTTCCAGAACTTGGGGATAAATTGGTGGTCGCTGACCGCGTTGGACTCATTGATGCATTAACGCGCGCGTCGGTCTTATCGCAAGATAAATTCCGTGGCATTCGTCTCCATTTTTCTGAGTTTTTACTTAAACTTCACGTCAATAATCCTGAGCAAGAACATGCTGAGGAAGAGGTGGAGGTGAACTATCAGGGCGAAGATTTCTCCACGGCGTTTAACGTCACCTATCTCTTAGATGCGCTTAAAGCGCTTGATGATGATATGGTGCGTTTAAGCTTTACTAGTGCCACCTCTAGCTGCCTCATTCAGAACTCTGAAGGGGATAACGTTAAATACGTTGTGATGCCGATGAGGCTCTAAATTTTGTGATTATTGAATCACTCAAAGTGGAGCGATTCCGGCACTTAAAACCGTTTCGCTACACGTTTGATCCCCATTTTAATCTAATTATTGGAAAGAACGCTTCCGGGAAGACCTCCTTCCTTGAGGCGCTCTTTTTTCTCTCCCATCTAAAATCATTCCGCACCCACAATTCAGCGGAGATTATCGAGACTGATTCGGAGAGCTTTATTCTCTTTGCCGAAATTGCCGATCTTGAGGAGGAACAGCGTTCCCAACTTGGGATTGAGCGCACGAAAAAAGGCTTTCAAATTCGCAAAGATTTTGAGCCCGTGCAGCGCCGCTCTGAGCTTGCAAAACTGCTTCCCATTTTATTTATTGGTCCCGATACTGGGCAATCTCTCATTGATAGTCCGCGTTATCGCCGTCAATTTATCGATTGGGGACTCTTTCAAAGCCTGCCGCAATATCATGGGATTTGGCTACGTTACGAGCGTGCGCTTAAACAGCGTAATGCTGCGCTTAAAGGCAATATGCCCGATGGAGTCCTGCGCGGAATTGAGCATGAGATGGCGGAATCGGGCGAGATTTTATCGGAGCAGCGTGCGGCGTTTTTAGAAGAACTTACAGAAAAAGCCTTACCGCTGTTACATGCGCTTTTACCTGAGCTTACCGAGTGGGAAGTGCGCTATCAATACGGTTATAGCAAAGGGCATTTTGCCGAAGGCATGGCGGAGAGCCGGCCGAAAGATCGTATTATTGGCTACACCCGCTCAGGTCCTCATCGTGCTGATTTTTCCATAAAAGTGGATGGGCATACGGCGCACCAATACCTCTCGCGCGGGCAGATTAAATTGATGACGATTGCGATGATGCTTGCGCAAATTACTCTCTATCGTGAAAAAACCGGGCACTCCACCATTTTATTGATGGACGATATTACTGCCGAACTTGATCAGACAAAACGCGGGTTATTACTCACCCATTTAATCGCCCAAAAGACGCAACTTTTTGTCACCTGTCTTGAGCCAAATGAGTTTCCAGAACTCACTGAACCCTCGTTAAAATCTAGCATGCAATATTATGAACTTACTAACGGATCAGCTCAAAAAGTGGTATAATAGCGAAGGTTTATTAGACAAATTTAAAAGAGTAAAAACACACGAGGTATTTGAATGGCAACAGATAGTCACTCTCCGAGTATCAAAGTATTAAGAGGGCTCGATGCAGTACGTAAGCGCCCTGGAATGTATATCGGTGATACGGATGATGGTACTGGCTTGCACCATATGGTTTTTGAGGTGGTGGATAACGCCATTGACGAAGCATTAGCAGGCTTTTGTGATGATATTGAAGTGACCATTCATATGGACAACTCCATTACCGTAAGCGATAACGGACGCGGAATCCCCGTTGAGATGCACCCGGAAGAGGGCGTATCGTCAGCACAAGTGGTGATGACCGTGCTTCACGCCGGCGGTAAGTTTGAAGATAACGCGATTTCAGGCGGTCTTCACGGGGTTGGGGTATCGGTGGTCAATGCGCTCTCTTCAGATCTTAAAATGACGATCTACAAAGAGGGGCATGTCCACGAGCAAGAGTATAAACTGGGCGAACCTCAATATCCGCTTCGTGTGATTGGTGATACCGATAAGACCGGGACTACCGTCTATTTCAGACCGAGTGCCGAAGTCTTTACCAATATCGACTTTGATTATGACATTCTCTACAAACGCTTACGTGAGCTTGCGTTCCTTAACTCAGGGCTACGCATCACTTTAAAAGATGAGCGTTCTGATAAGCACGATGTTTTCGATTTTGAGGGCGGTATTCGCGCTTATGTCGAGCTAATCAACAAAAATAAAACCGCGATCCACAACAGCATTTTCTACTGTAATCATCAGAAAGATAATATCACCGTTGAGATTGCGCTTCAGTGGACCGATGGCTATCAAGAGTCGGTACATTGTTACACCAACAACATTCCTCAGCGCGATGGGGGAACGCATCTGCTTGGCTTTAGAGCGGCGATGACGCGTACCTTAAATCGTTATATGAATGATGAGGATCTCCTTAAAAAAGCCAAAGTTGCCACCACAGGTGATGACTCCCGTGAAGGGCTTACCGCGATTATCTCGGTGAAAATTCCTGGACCAAAATTCTCCTCACAAACGAAAGAAAAACTCGTTTCAAGTGAAGTGAGACCGGCGGTTGAGGGCGTGCTTGGCGAGAAAATGGCGGAGTATCTGCTCGAAAATCCGGACGATGCGAAAGCGATCACCTCCAAAATTATCGATGCAGCGAAGGCTCGTGAAGCGGCGCGTAAAGCCCGTGAAATGACCCGTCGTAAAAGTGCGCTGGATATCGCAGGGCTTCCCGGGAAACTCACCGATTGTCAGGAAAAAGATCCGGCGAAATCAGAACTTTTCTTAGTGGAAGGGGACTCGGCGGGCGGTTCTGCAAAGCAGGGGCGCGACCGTAAATTCCAAGCGATTTTACCGCTTAAAGGAAAGATCTTAAACGTTGAGCGTGCACGCTTTGACCGGATGCTTCAATCGGCGGAGATCGGTACCTTAATTACCGCGCTTGGTTGCGGCATTGGCCGTGATGAATTTGATCCCGATAAATTGCGCTATCACCGCATTGTAATCATGACGGATGCGGACGTGGATGGGGCGCACATTCGTACGTTACTGCTCACGTTTTTCTATCGTCAAATGCGCGAGCTGGTGGAACGCGGGCATATCTATATTGCTCAGCCGCCGCTCTATAAAGTGCGTCGTGGTCGACAAGATACCTATATGAAGGATGATAATGAGTTAACGCTCTACTTCCTCAATACTGCGCTTGAAAATGGAACATTCCACGCAAGTCCGGATGCGCCAGCACTTTCACAAGTGGTGGTTGAGCGTCTTGCAAAACAGCTTCTTTTTGTTGAACAAGTGATCGAGCGAATCTCACACCGTCTGCCGGTGGAAGTGCTGTATGATCTGCTCTCAATGCCCCGTTTAACCGATGCCATTTTAGGCAATAATGCGGAAGCACAGGCTTGGATCGATGCCCTCATGGCGCTCTTAACGGCTAATCAAGAAGAGGGATCGCATCAATATAAGATCACTCACGATCCGCAAAATAGCAGCATTGAGATTGTGACTGAACGCTATAACACGCGCGATTATTATCGCATCGATACCCGTTTTGTGAATTCAACGGAATACTCCCATATCGGTAGTTTAGCCGATGAGTTGCAAGCCCTTCTACATGACGGAGCCTTTGTGCGCCGTGGCGAGAAAACGCAAAACATCAGCACCTTTAAAGAGGGCATGGATTGGCTCATTAATGAAGCAAAACGCGGCCAACATGTTTCACGCTATAAAGGTCTCGGGGAGATGAACGCCGAGCAGCTTTGGGAAACCACGATGGATCCTGAAACCCGTCGCCTCCTTCAAGTGAAAGTGGAAGATGCGGTGAAAGCCGATGAAATCTTCACCATGCTGATGGGTGATGAAGTTGAGCCCCGCCGTGAATTTATCGAGCAAAATGCTCAAATGGTCGGGAATCTCGATATTTAATCGAAGAAATTTGTCGAATCTCAAATAGAATGAAACGGCGTCTCAAATGGTGATACCAAATCCCAAATGATGAAACAAGAAAAAGCCCCTAAATGATATAGGGGCTTTTTTTATTGTAATTTTCTTAGATTATTAATTCTTTCGCATAGATTTTTCCAGCCATCCCAATAATTAGTTTTGTGATGCATTTTATGATCCCATATATCTTCCCACCATGGACGATCATTTAATTTATTGATTATTGATTATTGATTATTGATTATTGATAAAGGATGAATCTGACCTGATAATATTGAGTTATATTGTTCAGTATTAACAAGATAGCTTCTTGCTTATATAGCAATTCCCAAGTAGAGAACAGATCGATTAAATTGCGTTCTCCTGTAGCGCCAATTTCTTTGCTAATATGGTAAGGAGTTCTAAATGTTGAGCAGTGCCAGTCGGCATATTATCTACTAGCCAATTAACGCCTTCATGTGCTAGCTGAGGATTTGCACAGAAAATTATAGATGGAACTCATATTAGAGCTCACTAGCATAGCACGGGAGCAGCGACCGATAATCCTCAAGCAATATCAAAAAGTGTTGGTGGAAGTAGTTCTAAAATCCATATGGTCGTAGACGCATGTGGTAATCCCTGTGAATTTATCGTGACAGATGGGACGACCCTCGATATCAAAGTCGCTTCAGAATTATTAAGTAGGATTCCTTTAAATGCCAACAGATTATGTCAGTGCAGATAAAGGCTATAATTCTGAAATTTTTAGAGAAAATATTATAAATCAAGGAGCTGAAGTTATCACTCCCAAAAAAATAAATACTCTTACGAACAATGATCATATGGATGGGTATATGTATAAAACTCGTCATTTAGTGAAGAATGCATTTGCAAGGCTGAAACACCTTAGAGATATAGCAACGAGATATGACAAACTAAAACAACATTATGAAAACAACGTTGCTTTAGCTTGTGTCTATATTTGGTTAAAACTATGAATGTTCAATACATCCTAAAATTTAAACACTTATACATTCCAATATGTTGGGCGCTCCCCAACTGCTAATTTACGTTCAATATCAATTATCACTTCCGGTAAATCAGCAACTGAATCGATAATATAATCCGCACCAGCAGCTTTTAACTTCTCAGCTGCTTTTTGACGTAAGTGCATCTGCTCTTCTTCAGAACACGCATCCCATTCGGCTTTTGTTAATCCAACCTCATTACCACTTGTCGTTACACCGACAGTCCATGTTCCGGAATTAATTCCCTCTTTAATACCAACCGGTGTGTCATCGACTTTAATCACTGTCCAAGGGAACCATACTCCAAGATTGTTAAAGGTTTGATACATCATAAAAGGAGCGGGTCTCCCCATCTCAAAATCTCCGGCGCAAATAATGCTATCTGGAATAATTCCATAGAGTTTTGCAAGACGTTGAACTTTATCGGCGATTTCACGGTTATAACCCGTTGTTGAACCAATTTTGATCCCCTGTTCTTTTAATGCATTAAATAATTCTATTGCTCCAGGAATAGGATCGGAAAAATCATCAATCGCGGCTAAATTCATTGGGATAAATATATCGTATAACTTATTTGCATCATTATCATTTGGCTGACGACCATACTCTTTCTCCCATGCTTGACTGACTTCCGGTAATGCTAAAAGCGCCTTAATATGATCTAACTTTGCTGCCCCCATTGGACCACGAGCTTGTTCGATGGACAAAGGAATATTAAATTTCTCAAATAACCTCACAAAAGCACCCATCGGCGCGCATGACCCATAATCCACAATCGTGCCTGCCCAATCAAAAACAACTGCCGAAATTTTCTTTTTATCTTGCATAGTGAATCGTTACTCCTAATTTATAAAATATTCATTTGTGCTAAAACGGAGGTCATACAGGAGACCACATCTTGCATATTTTGTTTATCAATCGCGCCGATACAACCTACACGAAAAGTTTCTACTTCTGTCAATTTCCCGGGATAAAGGATATAACCTTGCTGTTTCACCTTTTCATAAAACTCTTTGAACTGATAATGTTCAGATTCCGGTGCTAAAAAAGTCACAATAATCGGAGAAATAGCAGTGGGCTCTAAAAATGTTTTCAGACCAAGAACGGATAAACCATTAACAAGCGTTTTACAGTTCTCTTCATATCGTGCTAATCGCTTTTTTTGACCACCCTCGTCAATAAATTGTAGAAGTGCTTCATAGAGTGCCGCAATGACATGCGTCGGAGGAGTAAAGCGCCACTGACCTGTCTTTTCCATATATTGATATTGATCGTAAAGATCTAGTGACAACGAAGTACTATTGTTTTCCATTGAAGTGAGAATTGCTCGGCGTAAAAAAACAAATCCTGCACCAGGAACACTCTCCAAACACTTTCCACTTGCCGAGATAAGTGCATCAAATTGTATATTTTTAGCTGAAATAGGAAGCGCTCCAAAGGAACTCATCGCATCAACAATCAAACCGACATCGTGCTTTTGACACAGTGTACTGATCTCCTCTAGCGGATTTATAATCCCGGTTCCTGTTTCGCAATGAATCATCCCGACATGTGTAATTGATGGGTCGTCTAAAAGTGCTTGATTGACCTTGGAAGGATTCACTGCTTCACGCTCATTAAAAGAGAGAAGAGTCACTTTCTTGCCCATTTTTTGGGTTAACGTTGCCATACGTTTGCAGTATGCGCCATTATCGAGAACCAAAATATGACCATCTTTCGGCATAACACTCTGAATTGTTGCTTCTACCGAAAAAGTACCACTTCCTTGCATTGGAACGACAACATAATCTTCTTTTCCCTCGATAATCGAAAGTAAAAGCGAACGAATATGTGCCGTAATATTATTGAAATCTCTATCCCATGAGCCCCAGTCTTTTAACATCGCTTCTTTGGTGCGATTGGTCGTTGTGAGTGGTCCAGGGGTTAATAAAATGTAATCGGGGTTTTGCACAATGCCTCCTAATTTGCCCAGCGTTTATTGGCATGCCTAATCCAAAGTTCAATAAAATAGTAGATAATCGTTACAACTAATGAGATACCGGTAATCATGACGGCGATCGCAGTTGATCCTCCGACATCACCAGCATCATCAAGATTTAAAATCGCCACTGCCGCAAGCTCTGTCTCTGGTGAGTAGAGAAAGATCACCGCAGAAATTGTCGTCATTGAATTGATGAAAAAATAACGAGAGATATCCACTAATGTAGGAAGGCTAATGGGTAAAGTGATACGCACCATTGTTTTATAAAATGGTACTTTTAATGATTGTGATACGGCTTCAAACTCGCGATCAATCGCTTTTAAGGAGGATGTCATCGTCATGTGACTTGTGGCGTAATAATGGATAATCGTACAAAAAACCAAGATTGCCATTGAATGATAAAGAAAGTTGAGAGGATTGCTTGGAGAATTAAAGAAGAAGATATATCCCAACCCAAGCACTAACCCCGGAATTGCAATGGGCAAGGTTGTCATCATACGGATTATTTGTTTTAACTTGCCAAAATCCTGCGTTTTTTCTAAAAGATAGCTATTTACGAATACTAATAATGTTCCCAATGAGGCAACGGACACAGCGAGTGTTAAGCTATTAATCAAGGTTTTTCCAAGATTATTATCAATTAATACAGACTTATAGTTGAGTAGACTCAACTTTAGGTTATATGGCCAGAAGCTCACAAATGATGCATAAACGGCCATCAATAACATACAGAGCATTAAACAAGCGATGACGAGTACATAGAGCGTCATCAAACTATCAAAGAGAAAGTGATTCTTCGGCGTAAATCGCACTGATCGTGCCGAAAGCGTCGCTACCTGTTTTTTGCGCAGACGGTATTCCACTATGAAGGTCAATACCGCTGGCACTAACAATAACATCGCCACGACCGAACCTTGTTGAAAATTCTGTTGCCCGATAATCATTCGAAAGAGATCAGTCGCTAAAACATCGAAGCTTCCACCTACGATTTTGGGAATTCCAAAGTCGGTAATCACTAGTGTGAAAGAGACCATCGTAGCCGATACTAATCCATATTTAGCACCGGGAATCGTGATTGTGATGAATTTACGAAATCGAGAAGTATCCATCGCATCGGCAACTTCATAAAGACGTTGATCCGCGATCGATAATGCGGTCACTAAAATCATTAACACATGTGGGAAAATTGCAAAAATCTCTGCCAAGATAATGCCCGGAGCACCATAGATCGAATCAAACCCCAGTAATCCCCAAAGTCCTTTCGCAACCCCTTGGTTTCCGAACCAATAGATAATTGAAATTGCCGATAAGAGCGATGGCGCAAGAAGCGGCAATAATGCGATAGAACGATAAATACCCTTAAAAGGCATACAGCTTCGAGTGAGGGCATAGGCAAAAATAAAGGCTAATGGTATAACAATCACCGTAACTGCTAATGAAACCCAAATACTATTCCACAAGCTGCGTAAGATACTTGGCGATTGCAGATAATAAACAATTGCATCAAAGCCCGTGTAGTCACTTAAGGAATTTTCGACAAACATCTGCCCAAAGATCGCCGATAATGGTCCGAACAGAAAGAAAATAAAGAATAAAAATGTAATACAAAGGACAGCACCAATAATTAGTTTTTCACGAGAAAAACGAGCCATGAAAGATCGATTCCCCTTAGCCGGAGAGATTGATCCCGTAGTCGAAAGACGAGACATCGTCACTCCTTAATCGGTAAATACGTTGATACGTTCAGGACGGAAAGTAAAGGGGAGTTCTTTACCTCTTTCAATTCCTAAATCATATATTTGATTTAGGGAAAATTGCAGACGAATCGATTGTTCGCCAAAGGAAGAAACATTCAGTTCCGCAAGGCATTTGCCCCCTAAAAACTCAATCTCACGAATCGTACCTTTAAAAATCGGATCAACATTTGAATCATCTAATTCCACTTTACGATCCTCGGGACGCAAATAAATTTTGACGGATTCCCCTTTCGTATAGGCATCACTATTGGGAGCATAGATGGTAGATTCACCACATTTGTAGTAATGATTTCCATCCGATATCGCATCTAAACAATTAATATTGCCAACGAAACTCGCAACAAAAGGATTTGCGGGATAATGATAGACTTCAAGCGGTGTACCGACTTGCTCGATCACCCCATGATTCATCACCACAACACGATCCGCAATTGCTAATGCTTCTTCTTGATCATGTGTAACCATAATTGTGGTAATGCCCAACTGTTTTTGTAAACGACATAACTCTTCACGAAGATGAACACGAACTGTTGCATCTAGAGCCGACAAAGGTTCATCTAACAAAAGTAATCCCGGTGAGGTCGCTAATGCTCTTGCAAGTGCAACACGTTGCTGCTGACCACCGGAAAGCTCATTTGGATATTTATTAGCACTATCGGGTAAGCCAATAGTCTCTAACAAAGTTCGAACCTTGTTAGAGATTTCTTGACGGTTCACCCGTTTATTCACAAGGCCATAAGTGATGTTATCTTTCACCGTTAAGTTAGGGAAAAGCGCATATGATTGGAATACAATGCCATAATCTCTAAGTGAAGGTGGAAGATGTGACACATCTTTCTGTTGCTGAATAATCTTTCCAGACGTTTGTTGTTCTAAGCCGGCAATAATGCGTAGTAGAGTTGTTTTACCACAACCAGAAGGGCCGAGAAAACAGACAAACTCTCCTTGCTTGATCGATAAATTAATATCGTTCAACGCTTTGAATTTACCAAATGACTTGTGGATCGATTGTAGTTCGAGAAAAGATGCTGACATACTGATGACCTTTGCTATAAAAGAGGATTACTTTGCTTCTGTTTTATTTGAATAACGTTTGCTCCACTCAGCAAGAATGCGCGGACGCTCTTCAGATGCACGGTCGAAATCCATGTCGATTAATAACTTTTCATAGTTATCAGGAACATATTTCAATTTTGTTTCAGTTCCAGGAACACTAGTTAATGCATAGTTTTGGCCATAAAGCTTCATTGCTTCATCACTTGCTGCCCAATCTGCCAACACTTTTGCATCTTCTAAGTTATTAGTGCCTTTATGAATCGCAAATGATTCAACATCCCAACCTAAGCCTTCTTGCGGAAATACTAAATCAATCGGTGCACCTTTATCTTTGTTGGTATTACCGCGGTATTCAAACGAAATACCCATGACAAATTCACCTGTTGCTGCCATGTTGCATGGTTTGGAGCCAGAGTGTGTGTATTGTGCGATGTTGTTGTGAAGGCTATCCATATATTTCCAGCCGCCACCAGTACCATTATCATCGCCCCACATTTGCAACCAGCTCACAACATCATAGTAACCTGTACCTGATGAGGTAGGATCAGGCATGACGATTTGTCCTTTATAGATTGGATCTAAAAGATCATTCCAACTTGTTGGTTTTGGTAAACCTCTTTTCTCTGCTTCCACTGTGTTAAAGCAGATAACCGCACCAGAAATCTGATGTCCCCACCACAATGGATTTTCGCTATTATCTTTATATTTCGGATCAATCTTTGCGATATTTTTAGGGGCATAGGGTTCTAACATTCCCTCTAATTTCAATACACCTAATCCTGTAATTGCCACACCCCAGATCACATCTGCTTGAGGATTATTTTTTTCAGCTAAAAGCTTCGAAACAACAACACCTGTTGAGTCACGAACGATACGAAGTTTAATATCAGGATGTGCTTTATTAAACTCACGTTCTAACATTTTTAATTGATCTGCTTCAATCGCCGAGTAAACTGTTAATTCGCCTGCTTGAACAAATGATATTGTCATCGCACCAAGAAATGCTGCGCTAAGTGTCGCTTTTTTGAAAAAATTCATAGATCTTATCCTTATTAAATTTAGATCACATAAAAACTATATTTCTAAATCTTAACGAGCCATTGTGACAATAGGATAACAGTATGATTTTTATTGTTTTGTTACAGATATGACATATTCAATCGCTACAGTGAGCGGTTTAATCATTATTTAAAAGCTTGCGAGATAAAAAGATGAAATACGATATTATCATTGTGGGGGCAGGGATTTTAGGATTAAGCCATGCTTATGCAGCTGCCCAAAAGGGACTCCATGTTTTAATCTGTGAAAAAACAGATACTCCATTAGGGGCATCGATCCGAAATTTTGGTTTTGCTGTTTTAAGCGGACAAAAAGAGGGGGAAATGTTGGCTCTTGCAAAAAGAAGTCGCGAAATTTGGAATGAATGGCACCAAGCGACCAATTTTCATCTCTTCCAAAATGGATCTCTACTACTTGCACGAAATGAGATTGAATCTGATTTACTTGAGGCATTTATGGACCGCAAGGCTCGTCAATATAATTACAAATCTCGCCTACTCTCTAAAGCCGAGATCCATTCGCTCTATAATGGTCGTTTTATGCAGTGTCCTGCGATTTTACATGGCGAAACCGATCAAGTTCTCTACTCGCGAGAAGCCATTCCCACGTTGGTAAAAGAGCTTCAAACAATGAGCAATATTACCTTCCAATTCTCAACGTTAGTTAAAGAGATTGATTCCATAAACGGTATTGCTCATACATCAAGAGGGGATTTTAAAGCAGATCATTTTATTATCTGTTCTGGACATGATTATCAAACATTGTTAGCAAAAGAGATAGCTACACTCAACCCTATTACTTGTCGTTTGCAGATGCTCCGCGTGCGACCTCAGGATGGATTACAACTGAAACATGCTTTACTCACTGGATTAAGCACGATTCATTACGGTGCGTACGCTAATCTAGAAGAAGCACAAGCCGTTTTCCAACAAATTCAACAACAGAATCCTGAACATCTTGAAAATGGCATCCATCTTTTAGTATCCCCAACACCTTACGGCGAGTTAATTATTGGCGATTCTCATCATTATCAAGAATTTCCAACTCCCTTTAATAATGAAGAGATCGATAATATGCTCCTCGGTCTAGCGGAAAAAACATTAGGAACCAAACTCACAGTTATAGAGCGTTGGAGCGGTGAATATGGTGCAAAAGGTGATGAATCTTTTACGATACTTCAACCTACAGAAAACATCACCGCCGTTCTTATGCGTGCCGGCGTCGGCATGAGTGTAGGGCCCGCGCTAGCTGAGAAAGTCATTGCCTCCATTTGATCTATTTAGAATTTTCATGAAAAACCGATTGTATTTTAATAACCACTCTGATTTTATAAGGAAATGAGATGACCGCAATATTTGACCTCGATTTAACGCTTATCAACGGCGACTCTTCAACTTTCTGGTGTCATTGGCTCTGTGATAATGGCTATGTCAATGATGTGCCAAAATTCAAAGAACGTGAAGCTGAATTAATGGTGCATTATCGAGAAAAACGTTTAAATGTGGCAGACTATATCACACTTGCGCTCTCGCCAATTATTGATCGCCCTATCACAGAAATCGATCAACTTCTTGAGCTATATATTGAAGAAAAAATTACACCAATCATCATTCCTACCATGTTAAAACGATTGCAAGATCGCCAGAAAGAGCGAGAGACAATCATTATCTCTTCATCACCCTACTTTTTGGTCGAGGCAATTGCAAAAAAATGTTTTAACGTTGCTGATAGCTTCGGGGTCACTGTTCGAAAAAAGGGAGATTTCTATACAACAGAAGTAATCGGTATATCTCCATATCAAGGTGGCAAGCTCACGATTTTCCAAGAATTCATCAACTCCACAGACTCATTTTTCGAGGATACTTATTTCTACACTGACTCAATTAATGATATTGCGCTTCTTGAAGCCGTGGAGTTCCCGATGATTATTAATCCCGATAAAGAACTTCTTGCTATTACTCAGAAAAATGGTTGGACGATCATTAATGATTAAATATAAGAACTTTGGAGCTATCTATCTCATAAACTCTTTAATAAAACATTTTAACTGCTTTAGCATGTGTAATCCTCCTCTAGAGCGTTTTTATTGCCGATGGAAAATAGTTCACTAAATGCTTAAATGATTTGAAACCTGTTTCGAAAGCACCTATCTTGGTAGAGGCTTTTTTGACGAAGCGATACTAATAATAGACTCGATCAGCATTAAGACTTAAGGATGAGAATTTTTAGATGAAAAAACAGGGTTTAACGCCATCGAAAGGGTGGTATTTTGGCTGGAATATTGTAATTGCCGCCTCACTGTTGACGATGATCACCGTCGGGATGCGCATGAGCATTGGCCCGTTTGTGATTCCGATGAGTGAAGGGCTTGGGGTGACGCGGAGCTGGTTGTCGGGCGTGGTGGCAATTGGAATGCTCTTTTATGGGATTGGAATGCCGATTGCCGGTTATTTTGTGGCTCGTCGTGGGACACGATTTGTGCTGATTATTGGCGCGATTTTGGTCTCGATTTCGCTCCTTGGAACAATCTACGCCACCAATACCTGGCTCTTTACCTTCTTTTACGGAATCTTACTTTCGATGGGGCTCGCGTTCACAAGTCCCGTGGCGTTTACTCAGCTGATTAGTCGTTGGTTTATTAAACGCCGTGCGATGGCCTTACTCTTTCTTTCAACAGGCTCGATGGCGGGAATTGCCATTATGACGCCACTCTTTACCGCGATGATTAAGCAGGTGGGTTGGGAGAATACGATGCTCGGCTATGCCGCCGTTTTTGCCGGATTAACCTTGCTTGTGGCATTTACCGTGGTGCGAGAAAATCCGCCAAAACATGCCGATCTTTACGGGGCAGATATTCCTCAAGTGGTAACCAATGAGAGTATTAAAGCGCAAACACCGCCGGCATTGAGCTTTAGCGAGGTGTTAAAAACGCGTCCATTCTGGCAAATTTGTGCAGGCGTTTTTGCCTGTGGCTTTAGTATGAATCTTCTTGGAACCCATGCGGTGCCGATGTTGGTGGATCATGGATTTTCCAAAGAGGTGAGCTCGTTTGGCATTAGTCTGATCGGCTTTGTGGCAATGTTTAGCACGGTGATGATCGGGCGAATTGCCTCTCGTGTGGAGCACCGGTATATTTTAATGATGATCTATCTTGTCCGCGGGATCGCCTTTTTATGTTTAGTGTCGGTAATGACGCCGCTGCAACTCTACATTGTCACTATTATTGGTGGGCTTGTCTGGGCAGGAAATATGGGGCTTTCATCGAGTATGCTGGCGGATCTGTATGGTGCGAAAATGGTGGGAATGCTCTATGGATGGGCCTTTTTAGGCCATCAAATTGGTGCAACGTTGAGCACGTGGCTTGGCGGTTGGGGCTATGAGCGTTACGGGACGCACCGGATTGCCTTTGGTGTTGCGGGCGCACTCTTGATTTTGGCCTCCATGATTTCGGTGCGATTACCTAAGCGAACGGATTATCGCACGGCCGTTCAAGGTAAAAAATAACTTATATAAAATCATAGGTTATTTACACTGCTTAACAATTGTCTGTTTATTGCTCAAAGCCTCCGTAATTGGGGGCTTTTTTGTGGCTAAAAGTTAGGGTTATTATACCTAAAATGGTCTTTTCTTTACATATATTGATAATTGGAAAACGATTACAGTTGTAATCTATTTATCGACAAGATTAAAATTAGTAATCTGTGAGATTGTTACAAAATGCACCAATATGCAAGTTTTATGGCGGTTTTTGCGGTAAATCCGTGTAAAATTGAGCAGTTTTGGACAATATTTTTCAAACTCTACGATTACTAATGGTCGCTCGATGGGTTATCATCGGGCGGTAAATAATAATCGCATACCATGCTTTGTCGATAAAATCATGTTGACAATTATAATAATATGAATCACAATCATGATCATACAGTTTATGTTAAGAATTGTAAGCAATATATCATTAACTTTGACTCAACAATTGATGAAGGAATTATCGGATTATGTGTGAGAATGAAAAAGAGCTGATGGATTGTGTTTGTAAAGATTTAGTGGAGAATGTGGGCAACTTCATGCGTCGTTATACGCACCAGTACTTAGCGCAAAGCTATGCAATCGACGAGAAAACAGCGTCTCGCGAAGAATTGCAGAAATATAAATTAGATATCCAGCAGATTGCTCAAAACTCGCTTAAAGAGATGGAAGAGTGGATGGATAAGTATCTCTGGAAGGAGTAATCAGCTCAAAAGCAGTCAGGTCTCATCTTGATCGATGGAGGAGTCACGATCGAGATGAGTTGCTTTAATGTAAACGAATTATAAGAATTCTAAAGGACGCAATTTGTTCAGCCTTATTTTTGTCTTAGGGGGCGTGGGCGGATTATGAGTAGATACGAAGAGATCTCAATTAATCCCCATGTTAAGAGTCATAGCATTTGTAATCGCATGATTCAGTTCGCAAGTTTAGAGATGATTTCTCATCATCTACACGAATTAGACGTGCGTCTTGAACGCATTCAGCATGATATTGGGCAGGTTGGAGCGGCGTATTTGAGCCGTCTTGCAACGCATACTCACGAGACGTTGGTGGAATCGTACCGCGATTTGATGCATAAAAATGAGATACTTAATGAATTAATGGGGCAGGCAGCCTCAATTTATGAGACGAGTCTCGCCAATCCATTTCACTCAAGACGCCAGCGTAATCAATGGCTTCATGTGGAGGTGGCGGCGCGAAAAGCGACGATGCGGAAGATCTATCAAGCCTTTAGCGACTATGCTGAATATACCGAAACGTTGCTCTATTGGCGCATCGGGGTGACCTCAGAAAAGCGTGAATATAAATACTCAATTTTTGATGGCAGTCTCTTGATGAAGAAGGCCTTCTCAGTAGAATCGCTCGATGTGAAGCGCTATCTGCTCGAATTTGACCGCGTATTTTCAAGGCTCTATCAGATTCGGAAACACGTTCGTAGCATTGATTTGATGATTTTAGAATGTCATGAAAATTTGCAACGCCAATATTATATTGATCAATTCACGGAAGAGCTTGGCTAAGCCAAAGTGATCAAGGAAGATCACATTGCTAATTTTGTTGTATCGTGCGGGTACAACCACGTCATTGAACGAACCATTATTGACAGTGTGGCCATCATTTTACTGCTCGCGATCTCCAATGTGGCACTTGCAACCTTTGAGGTGATGATGCGTCATACCTAAATGAGCCTCCCACTTGGGAGGTTTTTTTGTGTGTCAACGATCGGGAACATGCTCTTTTTTAGAATGAATTGACAATCTTTTTTAGCAGGCTATGATAGAGAGATTCGTTTTTATATTAGAAACTAGAAAGAACCAAGATGAATTTAAATTTCGCAACCTATTATTACTACTATTATCTCCACCATGCGGGAGGTATAGTGGTTCGTGGTTAAAATTTAATTCACCTATACTAATTGAGAAGCCCGCACACCGATGCGGGCTTTTTTTATGCGCTAAAAAGAGTGACTAAAAAGGAAAGAGAGATGGCATCGTCGAATCAATTTATGGCAGTTAATCGTGATCGTAATGAGACATTAGTGAGTGGCGTTCAAAGTCGCGCGGAGCTTGAAGCATTGCACCAAGCAGGCGTTTCGTACGCGGGATTTATCTTTATGCTCACATCGCCCTACGGCATCTCCATTCAAAAAGGGATTGAGATCGGTCACAATTCCCCTATTCCGCTCGTTGCGATCTTCCAAAATGCCGACTTAGAGGAGATTCTCTATGTCGCAGAGCATCTTAATGTTAGTGCCGTTCTGTTAAATGGCTGGGAGACGCAAGCCTTTATTTCTGAGCTTCGCGCCAAACTCCCATCAACCATTCGTATTATTAAAATTGCCCATATGGATGATGAAAATCCGAAGATGGATTATCAAGATGTGGATTTTTATCTTTTAGGCGGACGGATTGGTGAGCGGGTCGAGCTCAATGAATCGCTTCTGTCTCGCATTGATTTGAGTAATGTCTTTGTGTCGGTGAATCTTGATATCAAAGCGCTTGATTGGCCTAATCGGAGTCTATCAGAGATCGATTTTGTCTCTCCGCCACCCAAAAAACGTGCATTACTTTGTTAGTCGAGCGTGAATCACTCGCTTTTTTCTGTGGGCGATTTATAGTGGAGGGAGACTCCTTTCAATGATGGTGCCCGATGATGATTACGTTAACCTACCTTTTATTACTTGTTTTGTTTGCTCTTTCAGCACTCCTTCATGGGATCACGGGGCTTGGATTTCCGATGATTACGACAGGAGTGCTCACCAACTTTTATTCGCTTGAAACAACGATTGTGATGGTGTTGATGCCTGCGCTGATCATCAATTTAGTGGTACTTTTATCGCGCAGTGAGCGGGGGATGTTTGCGGAATTTTTCCATTATTTGAAACGCTACTGGATGCTGGTTGTATCGAGCATTTTAGGCGGATATTTTGGGGTGAAGCTCCTTTTTATGGTGGATGTGGGCTATATCTATCTGCTCATGTCCGCGGTGATTATTTTTTATGTCGCCACCAGTTTATCGGGCAAGGTGTGGCGCATTCCGGTCAATGGGGTGACGCTTGCGATATTTGGCGCTTTAGCGGGGCTTGTCGGCGGGTCAACCAATGCGATGGCGCCGCTACTTATGGTCTATCTTTTATCCACCGATAACGACACTCGGGAGATTGCCAAAGCGAGTAATCTCTGCTATTTAGCCGGTAAAATCGTGCAATTTTGGGTCTTACTCGATCTGGTTTTTGCGATGCCACTGGCTGAATTTTCGTTATTGATGCTGATTACGCTGTTATCGCTCTTTTTTTTACTGTTGGGGATTCGCCTTCGTGAGAAAATTTCCCGCAGACTCTTCACGGTCATTATCCTGGGCATTCTCTTTATTGTCGGCGCGAAAGCGGGAATCAATGGCATTATGCTACTGATGGCTTAGTAAAATTTTTAAATTTAATGACGGGGTAAAATTTAAAATTTTAAAAAATCAGGGTTTAAAAATCCACTACTATGATGCTTTGACAAATCGCACCATTGCGAATGAGGGAGCCTATCGATGTGTGGAATTTTCGGTGCCGTTAGCCAAAATAAGAACATTATCCCAAGTCTCATTACGGGACTTAAACAGCTTGAATATCGGGGGTATGATTCTGCGGGAATCGCCTATCTGCACGGGGGCTATCTGGAACAAATTCGTAAAGTGGGGCGCGTTTCGGCGCTTGAGTCAGAGAGTCAAAATAAAACGAGTACGATCGGCATAGGTCATACCCGTTGGGCGACTCATGGCGGGGTGAAAGAGGTTAATGCACACCCGCATTGTTCCGATCATTTGGCAGTGGTTCATAATGGAATTATTGATAATTTCGAGGCAGAGCGGGCTGAATTAATCGAAGCAGGCTATGAGTTTTTATCGGATACCGATACCGAAGTGATTGCCCATCGCCTCCATTTTGAGATGGCGCAGGGAGTCGAGCTCTTTGACGCGGTACGCCGTGTGGGAAAACGTTTAACGGGCGCGTATGCATTTGTCGTGCTTGACGAACATTCGCCCGATCAGCTCATCGCGCTTTGTAAGGGTTGTCCGCTCCTTCTTGGATTTGGGGATGAATGCACGATCATTGCCTCCGATATTGCAGCCATTTTGAGTGAAACGGAGCAGGTGCTCTATCTTGAAGAGGGCGATCTGATCGAATTTAACGCCGATGGAATTCTGCGCTGTGAAACGCTTACAGGACAAAAGGTTTCCCGTGAAACATTCGTTTCCGATCTCTCTCTTGAGGCGCTTGAGCTCGGGAATTATCAGCATTTCATGCAAAAAGAGATTTTCAATCAGCCCAAGGTATTGCAGGAAATGCTCCAAAATATCTTGTCTCGTGGATTTGTAGCGGATCTTTTCGGTCGTGAGGCGGACGCGATTTTCCCCAAGGTAAAACGGATTAAAATCCTCGCCTGTGGCACCTCCTATTTTGCCGGGAAAGTGGCGAAAACGTGGTTTGAAACGTTAGCGAAACTCCCTACCGATGTGGAGATTTCAAGCGAATATCGGTATCGCGAGAGATTGGTGGAATCGGGGGAGCTCGTAATCACGCTCTCTCAATCGGGCGAAACGCTCGATACCATTGAGGCGCTCAAACATGCGAAAGTTTCGGGAGTGATGGCATCGCTATCGATCTGTAATGTGCGTGAAAGTGTGCTTCCGCGCATGAGTGATTGCATATTTTATACCGACGTTGGCGTTGAGGTTGGCGTTGCGTCAACCAAAGCCTTTACCGCGCAACTGGTGGTGCTATTTGTGCTCGCAAATACCTTGGCAAGCGTTCAACAACGTTTGGGCTCCGCGCAATTATCGGCGCATATGGAAGCGCTTAAAACCCTTCCAAGCGAGATCAATCAAGCGCTATTAACGGAAGAGCGCTTAAAAACGTTTGCGACCCAAATTGCCCGGCGAGAACATGCGCTCTATTTAGGGCGGGGAATGCTCTATCCCATTGCCGAAGAGGGGGCGCTAAAGCTCAAAGAGATCAGCTATATTCATGTGGAAAGTTATCCCGCGGGCGAGCTAAAACATGGGCCCCTAGCGCTTGTTGATGAATCCATGCCAGTGATTGTGCTTGCGCCCAATGACGCGCTTCTTGAAAAGATTCGGGGCAATATGCACGAGGTTTCCGCTCGAGGAGGCGAGCTTTTTGTGATTAGCGATGGCGGAGATTTCTCCGGTGTTGATGCGGATCACACGCTCACGCTTCCGGAAACTCACCCACTCCTTCGGCCGATTGTATTTACCATTGCGGTGCAACTGCTTGCCTATCATGTGGCTAACATTCGTGGTGAAGATATCGATAAACCGCGTAATCTCGCCAAATCATTGACGGTTGAGTGATCCCTATTTTTACAGAGGGGAGTGGCGTTTATTATGTAATAGAGAAGCGTCTTAGCAATTAAGACTCTTTCTTTTTCATGAGATCGGCGAGCCCTGCAAAGGGATTAAAGGTGCTCTCAATCTCGCCGCCATCGGTATTTTTGGTAGTGCCGTAGCTCGCAATTTCCTGCATGCGCTGATGTTCATTATCATGACAATAGAGACACAGCAGCTCCCAATTACTGCCATCGCTCGGGTTATTATCATGGTCATGATCGCGGTGATGAACGGTCAATTCGCGCACATTGCGGTGATCAAACTCCCGCTGACAGCGCCCACACACCCACGGATACATTTTAAGTGCCTGCTCTCGATAGCCCATCTCCCGTTGACGGCGATTTTGATGGGTTTCGGCAATAATCTGATCAAGTCGTGATTTTGGTTGGGTCATTTTGTCATGCTCACAATAAAAATAGGATAGAAAAATAATGGATCAAGCGGGTTGAAAAGTAAAGGATCGCAGCGGTTTTTAAATGAATTTTGAATACTCCCTTGTTTATTTTAAGAAAATACTGTAATTGTTAAGCTTGGTTAAGAATAAAAACAATTAATTAGCATATATAATGAGGAGATAGAATGCGAGCATTGATTAAATACATAACTGTTTTACTACTGCCGGCGATCGTATTATTGGGATGCCAGAAATCTGAAGAGCCGGTCAAGACCATTCGATTTGGCACGTCGTTTGGGCATTTTTCTGATATGGTTCGCGAATCGATTATCCCCCAATTAGAAGAGAAGGGATATGAGGTGACGCTAAAAGAATTTACCGACGGAATTCAGCTCAATAATGCATTAAATGAGGGCTCGATCGACGTGAATATCTTTCAGCATGTGCCCTATTTAGACGGGTATCG
>Ga0079226_10000280_pt1 | contig 34080 bp, 33 predicted proteins | sample Poulit2014_FD_76345 | JGI IMG/M metagenome (GOLD analysis project Ga0079226, IMG submission 76345) | Agricultural soil microbial communities from Georgia to study Nitrogen management - Poultry litter 2014 | ecosystem: Environmental > Terrestrial > Soil > Agricultural land | place: USA: Georgia...
GCTGAGGGGTTGAGTTGTTTCTGGAGGACGGCGCGAGCACAAAGGATCGGCAATGAGTGACAGTTCCGAAGCCACCCCGCAGTATCGCTACACGGCTGAACTGGCCGGTCAGATCGAACTGCGCTGGCAGAACTATTGGGCGGACAACGGGGTTTATCACGCGCCGAACCCGAAGGGGCCGCTGGCCGACGACGACAAGCCGGTGCCGTCGGACAAGCTGTTCGTGCAGGACATGTTCCCCTACCCGTCCGGTGCGGGGCTGCACGTGGGTCACCCGCTGGGTTTCATCGGCAGTGACGTGTATGCCCGCTACCACCGGATGATCGGCCGGAACGTGCTGCACACGATGGGATTCGACTCCTTCGGGCTGCCCGCCGAACAGTACGCCGTGCAGACTGGCACGCATCCGCGTACCACCACCGAAGCGAACATCCGGCGCTATCTTGCCCAGATCGAGCGGATCGGCCTGGGACACGACGAACGACGCCGCATCGCAACGACCGATATCGAGTACTACAAGTGGACGCAGTGGATCTTCCTACAGATCTACAACGCGTTCTTCGATTCGGCACAGGGCAAAGCACGTCCGATCCGGGATCTGGAGAAGGAGCTCGCTGCCGGAGAACGCAGCACCCCGGACGGACGTGACTGGTCAGAGTTGAGTCGTCATGAGCAGCGTGAGGTCATCGATTCGTACCGGCTGGTATATCTCTCCGACTCGCCGGTGAACTGGTCTCCCGGACTGGGGACTGTACTGGCCAACGAAGAGGTGACTCCGGACGGCCGCAGCGAGCGTGGAAACTTCCCGGTCTTCGCACGCAATCTCCGACAGTGGATGATGCGCATCACAGCGTACGCGGATCGGCTGGTCGACGACCTGGAACTGCTGGACTGGCCCGAGCGTGTCAAAACGATGCAGCGTAACTGGATCGGCCGCTCTCAGGGAGCGCAGGTGTCGTTCCCTGCGGGCGGCACAGCGATCGACGTGTTCACCACCCGGCCGGACACGCTGTTCGGAGTGACCTACATGGTGCTGGCCCCGGAACACGAGTTGGTGGATCGGCTGACGGCCTCGGCCTGGCCGGACGGCACCGACGAACTGTGGCGAGCAGGCGGGAGCACGCCGGGGGCGGCCGTTGCCGAGTACCGCAGGACGGCTGCCGCGACATCGGTGGCGGACCGGCAGGAGTCGCGCGAGAAGACGGGAGTGTTCCTCGGATCCTACGCGGTGAACCCGGCGACCGGCGGGAACGTCCCGATCTTTGTCGCGGACTATGTGCTGACCGACTACGGTACCGGCGCGGTCATGGCTGTACCCGGTGAGGACCAGCGTGACTGGGACTTCGCGACGAAGTTCGGGCTGGATATCGTCCGTACCGTACAGCCGCCCGATGACTTTGCCGGTGGGGCGTACACCGGTAACGGGCTCGCGATCAACTCGGCCAACGAAGAGTTCAGCCTGGACGGACTCGACATTGCCGAGGCAAAGCAGCGTGTCATCGGTTGGTTGGAGGAGAAGGGGCACGGCCACGGAACCGTTCAGTACAAACTGCGTGACTGGTTGTTCGCCAGACAACGCTACTGGGGCGAGCCGTTCCCCGTCGTCTACGACGAGGACGGCTACCCCATCGCGCTGCCCGAGGACCAACTGCCGGTCGTGTTGCCCGACGTGGACGACTATGCGCCGCGGACCTATGATCCGGACGATGCCGACGCGGTTCCCGAGACGCCGTTGTCCAAAGCAACGGACTGGGTGGAGGTGACCCTGGATCTCGGGGACGGTCCGAAAACCTACTACCGCGACACCAACGTGATGCCGCAGTGGGCGGGATCCTGTTGGTACCAGTTGCGCTACATCGACCCCACCAACGACGAACGTTTCGTGGATCCCGAGAACGAGCGTTACTGGGTCGGCCCACGTCCCGCCGAGCACGGTGTCGACGACCCCGGCGGCACGGATCTGTACGTCGGAGGTGTGGAGCACGCGGTGCTGCACCTGCTGTACTCGCGTTTCTGGCACAAGGTGCTCTACGACCTGGGACACGTCTCCGGCAAAGAACCGTATCGACGGTTGTACAACCAGGGCTACATCCAGGCGTATGCCTACACCGACTCGCGTGGTTTCTACGTCCCCGCGGAGGAGGTCGTCGAAGCGGACGGGGGGTACTTCTACAACGGTGAGGAAGTCACCCAGGAGTACGGCAAGATGGGCAAGAGCCTCAAGAACAGTGTCACACCGGACGAGATGTGCGAATCCTACGGTGCGGACACCTTCCGCTTCTACGAACTGGCGATGGGCCCGTTCGACGACTCGCGGGCATGGGCCACGAAGGACGTCGTCGGGTCGTACAGGTTCCTGCAGCGGCTGTGGCGGCTGCTTGTGGACGAGGAGACCGGCCAGTTACGCGTCGATGACGCCGAATTGTCGCAGCAGGATCTGCGGCAACTGCACCGGGCGATCGCTGGTGTGCGGGAGGACTATGCGGCGTTGCGGTTCAACACGGCGGGCGCGAAGCTGATCGAGCTGAACAACTATCTGACCAAGACGTATTCGGCCGCACCGGCGACGCCGCGCGGGTTGGCCGAACCGTTGGTTCTGATGCTGGCGCCGATGTGTCCGCATATCGCCGAAGAGCTCTGGCACCGCCTGGGCCACCCGGATTCGCTGGTCCACGGGCCGTTCCCGGTGGCGGATGACCGGTACCTGGTCGCGGACACCGCCGAGTACCCGATCCAGGTCAATGGACGGGTTCGTTCGCGGGTCACTGTCGCCGCGGACGCGGACGAGCAGACCGTACGCGCGGCCGCGCTCGCGGAGGACAAGATCGTGGAGACCCTGGGTGGCGGCGAGCCCAAGAAGATCATCGTCGTGCCGGGCAAACTTGTCAACGTCGTCGTCTGAGGAGCGTCGTCCGAGGGCCGTCGTCCGAGGGGCCTCGTCCGAGGACCGTCATGCGGCACCGTCCTGGACGATCCCCCGCTTCAGGCGGGGTACAGGCCGATCTCCGCGGCCAGTTCGGCCAGCATCGCATCGAACAGTGCCTCGGGTTTCGACATCGGTATCGGGTAGTTGCCGAAAACCTCCAACGTGACGTGTCCGTACAGGCGTGCCCAGAACTGGATCATCATGTACGTGGTTCCGAGATCCAGCGTGCCCTGCGGAATATCCACTCCTGACGCCGTGAGGATGTCGAGGAGCTCGTTGTGGTACGCGGCGAAGTCGTCGTGCAGTTCGGTGGGGACCGCTTCGGCGGGGGGCATGGTCAGTTGGTGGGTGGCCAGCACCTGACCCGCGGTGGTCAGGAAGATCCGACCGAAGGGTTCGCCCGCTCTGCGGAGAGTGGCCACGGACCCCTTGGCGGATCCGACGTCTCCGGTCGGTGAGGCGAACACGAGTGTGAACTCGCGCGGGTGCGTCAGTGCCCAGCTGCGGAATCCTCTGCAGAGGGTGAACAGCTGTGCCGCGGCGTCATCCGGCGATGCCGTGGCCTCGGCGCTGAGCTGCTGTCCGAGGTCGGCCACCACGTCGAGCCGAATCTGCTCGATCAGTGCGTCGCGCGAGGAGTAATAGCGGTACAACGCGGGGGCGGTGATGTTGAGTTCCCGCGCGATCGCGCGCAGTGTCACGGCTTCGGGACCGTGTGTCACCAATAGTGTGCGCGCGCTGGACCTGATGTCCCCATCGGTGCTCATATCGTAGTTCTACGCGTGGGGCCGCCGGTACCAGTCACTCGGGGGGCTAGATGACCGGTACCGGCGACATGAACTCGCTCGGTACAACGTGACCGTAACGAGTGACACTGGCCTATCATGCCAGCATCACGAGGGAGTGTTCGACCACGGAGAGTGTGACGATCCCTGCGAGAATTCACCCTAATGGATGACAGTGTGTCATGCTACACCATGAGTTGCCACTGATGATCATCAGGTTGCGAAGATTCCACGACGTGGATGTCGGATCGTCAGTGAACCACCACGGACCCTGCCGGATACGACATAACGTGGCATTCCGGATGCCTGGTTCGGGTGGGTCTTGTCGTTGATCGCACCCCATTTGACTTCGGTGATGTTGTTCGTGTCGATCGCAGCGTGCTCGGGGATGATCAACGTCACCGAACCCCACTCGCACCGCAGATCCACGGAAACCACATGGCCCGCCACGTGAGCCTCGGTGAAGTCGAGGTGCGTCTCCCCGTACTTGTTCCGTACCAGGATTCTACTGGGCGCGACCCACCGTCCCGAACGCTTGAGCGTGGAGCCGTGTGCCGTCAGCTGAAGGTAATCCTGTTCCTCGCCCGGCCGCCCGCCCGGTGGTGCCGTGTTCTCCCATCGACCGGGGTCGTGTCCGGAAGGGGTGGGAGCATCGCGGTGACGCAACCCCGGCAGGTCCGCGAGCACGATGTTGAGCTCTCCCCTGGTGCGGGCGGCCAGGGCGGTGTCCGTGCGCGTGGTGAACTCGTCCAAACCGAGCACCCCATGCCCGATCGCCTGTTCCAACAGGCCGACAACGTGTTCCCGATCCGCGTCGGACACCCGTAGCTCCCGTGGGGCGACGCGTGGTGGGGTGCGGGGCTGGTCATCGTGCGACGGTTCGGTCATACCGTCAGCGTAGATTCCCGGTCGCGACCCGGGATCGGGGAAAATCCCTGATTCCGCATGGGGGTGCGGTCTGTCCTGCCCTACTCGGGATCGTCGATGCCGTGTTCGATCGCGTAACGCACCAGGTCGGCTCGATTGTGCAGCTGTAGTTTACGGAGCGTGGACTGGATGTGGTTCTCCACCGTGCGGTGTGAGATGTAGAGCCGGCTCGCGATCTGTTTGGCGGTTCGGCCCTTCGCAACCTGGCGCAGCACATCCGTCTCGCGTTCCGAAAGCCGCGGTGCGGTCGGTGCGGTCGCGGCGTCACCTGCCATCCTGCGGTACTCGCCGAGTACCAGTCCGGCCAACCCGGGGGTGAACACCGCGTCCCCCTCTGCCGTTTTGTGCACCGCGTCGACGAGGTCGTTCGCGGAGGCGGACTTGAGCAGATATCCCGAGGCTCCTGCTTTGACCGCTTCCAGTACGTCGGCATGTTCACCGCTCGCGGACAGCACCAACACGCGCGTGTCCTCGTGTCGTGAGGTGATGTTCCGGGTCGCCTCGACCCCGGAGGTGTCACCGAGGTTGAGATCCATCAACACGACATCGGGGCGAAGTGTGGTCGCCATCCGCACCGCGGTGTCCGCATCCGATGCTGTACCGGACACGTTGAAGTCGCGTTCGCCCAGATCGCGGGCGACACCGTCGCGCCACATCGGGTGATCGTCGACGACAAGTACCGAGATCGCTCGTTCGCTCAACCGTGCTCACCTCTTCGCGGTAGGCGGAGTTCCCATTCGGTTCCCGCGCCCGGCCCCGTGTCCAGCGTTGCGGTACCGCCGAGTTGTTCGATCCTGCCACGGATCGAGCTCTGTACGCCAAAATGCCCGTGGGCGGTTGCGTCGTGGAGCGCTTCGGTGGAGATACCGGGTCCGTCGTCGCACACCGTCACCACGACCTCGGATCCGAGATCCTCCAACAGTACCCAAGCGGGTGCGTGTGTACCGACGTGTTTGGCGATGTTGGTCAGAGCCTCCCGTGTGGCGGCGACGAGTTCACCTCCCGCGTGGGCGGGCAGCGGCACATCGTCCGCGGGAGCGCTGACACGAACCCGTTCGTTCGAGAGGGCGCGCAGCGCGGCCCCGATTTCCATGTTCCCGTTGCCGGATTGTACGTCGGTTTCACTGCTGACCAGCGCACGTAGCGCGAACTCCTGTTCGCCCGCGATCCGGACAAGTTCGCCCGCGTCGCCACCCAAGTCGGCGCCCTGCCGGCGCACGCGGGCCAACACCTGCAGCACATCGTCGTGAATCGAACGTGCCAGCCGTTCCCGCTCAGCGGTCGCTGCCTCGGCGCGCAGTGCCTGTTCCAGCTTGGCCTGGGAACGATGTGCCGTCGTCGCGGCCGCGCCGATCAACAGGCCGCTGGCCACCAGCAGCACACCGTCCCGGATCACGTCGAGATCGACCTCGTGCTGGGCGAATCCCGTGGCAACGGCAACCGCGAGCCCGCCGAGCACTCCGCCGCTCGCGCCGAACCGGGTTCCTGCGACCACGGGAGGTACCGAGGCCCACACGGTGGTGATCAGGGGCGCCGTCGCCGCGTACTGTGCGGCGGACAGCACGAGTAGCGAGCTGATCACCAGCCCGCAGGTCAGGGTCACATCAGCGACCACGATCACGGCGTGTCGGTTGCCGCGTGCGTACCAAAAGGTCGTCAGTCCGCTCCACAGGCACATGATGCCGAACACCCCGGTGCCGAGCAGGGGGCGTTCGTAGTTGTCGAACTGCACGATCAGCGCACCACATGCGAAAACCAGAGTGATGAGCCGAAGGACGATCGCGCCCCACCACAGTGGTGTCGTCGGGTTCCGGGTACTCACGCTGTCGAGTCGGAGTCGTGGCCGGATGCGCTCGTGTCGGTTGGTGTGCCCGTGTGGTGCCCGGATGGTGCCGGTTGTGCCTGGGCATGGTCCAGCACATCGATATCGCTCGGCTGGACGTCCCGGTCGTGTAGCAGGGAACGGATTCCGGCATTGAGAACCGCCAACAGCGGCACAGCCAGCAGGCCACCCGCGATACCAGCGATGACGAGACCAGCCGTGATCGAGAGTACGACGGCGAGCGGGTGCAGTCGCACGGCCCGGCCCAACAGCAACGGCTGCAGGATGTGCCCCTCGAGTTGCATGACTCCGATGACGATGCCCAACACGATCAGCGCGGCGATGAACCCGTTTGCCACCAAGGCGACCAGTACCGCGACCGCGCCGGTCACGACAGCACCGACGATGGGGATGAAGGCGCCGAGGAACACCAGCGTTGCCAGTGGTACCACCAGCGGGACGCCGACGATCCACAGGCCGATTCCGATACCGACCGCGTCGACGACCGCCACCGCGGCCGTCGCCCGCACATAACTGATCAGTGAGGCGAATCCACGCCTGCCCGCGAGGTCCACGCGGTCGCGCACGGCTGCCGGGATACCGCGCACCAAAAACAGCCAGATCTGTTCGCCACCGACCAGAAAGAAGATCAGGATGAACAGCGTCAGTACGAAGCCGGTGAGTACCTCACCGACTACTCCCGCTGTGGTCAGTGCCTGACTGGTCAGCTCGGCCTGGTTGCGCTGCAGGAACTGCACGGACTGACTGATGAAGTCCTGGATCTGCGACTGCTGCAGGTGCAGTGGCCCGTCGATCAGCCAGTCCTTGATCTGATCGAGGCTGGCGTTGATCCGTCCCTGTAGTGCGGGTAGCCCGTTCGTGAACTGCACGACAACGAACGTGAGTATCCCACCGAGCAGCGCCAGCCCACCTATCAGCACGATGACCGCAGCCAGCGTGTGTGGTACTCGCAGCCGTATGAGCCGGCGTACCGCGGGGATCATCAGTGCCGTCAGCAGTAGCGCGATCGCGAGTGGCACGATCACCACGGAGACGAAACTCAACGCCTTGACGAGGATGTACACGGCCCCGACGACCACGAGGAAGCGCCATCCGAGGGCCGCTCCGATCCGGAGTCCCGTGGGGACCTTGGCCGTCACATCGGACTCCTCGGATATGACCGGCGTGCTGCGGCTGTGTTCACTCACACCGATGATCGTATCCGTTTCGGGCGCGTGTCGGTTCGCGTGTGGCACTGTTGCGTACAGCGTGTGAACAGCGCGCCTCCGCAGGCGGTCAACGGGCCGCGGAGATCAGCGGGGACCACTACACCGCCGGTGGTTGCCACACCTGACGCGGCGGCCCGGGGCGGGTGTCATCCGCGAGCTCCCTGGCGTCCTCGCCGTGCTGCCATCGTGCCCAGTGTTGCGCGCACAGGCCCGCCCCGACGGTCGGCTCCGCACACTCACGTCTGCGGCATCGGGTGCTCATCGTCGATGTGTAACCCTCACTTGCAGTCATACATCCACACTAGGCGACCGGGATGTGGACAGCGTCAAAACCCGGGCTTATATCACCCGCCGGGGCGTCGTGGCCATACGGAACCTCGCCCGGGCCCGCGGATTGCCGAGCACGCGCCCGGGCGAGTGCGCGACGCGGTGCGCTACTCCTGCGCCAGATCGGCGAAGCGACTGTAGTGCAGTTGGTGCGCGACGGTCACCGTGCCGACCGGACCGGACCGGTGTTTGGCGAGGATCAGATCGGCCTCTCCCGCGCGGGGGTCGTCCCGTTCCCACGCGTCCGGCCTGCTCACCAACAGCACGATGTCCGCGTCCTGCTCGAGTGAGCCGGATTCGCGCAGGTCGGCAAGCATGGGGCGCTTGTCGTTACGTTGCTCGGGGCCGCGGTTGAGCTGGCTGATTGCCACGACCGGGACCTCGAGTTCCTTGGCCAGCAGCTTGAGTTGTCGAGAGAACTCGGAGACCTCCTGTTGACGGGACTCCACCTTTTTTCCGGAGGTCATCAACTGCATATAGTCGACCACGATCAGCTGCAGGTCGTTGCGTTGCTTCAGCCTGCGGGCCTTGGCGCGGATCTCCATCATGGTCATGTTGGGTGAGTCGTCGATGAACAACGGTGCTTCGCTGATCTCGCTCATCCGACGTGCGAGTCGTGTCCAGTCGTCGTCGGACATCCGACCACCCCGCATGTCCTGCAGCCGGATTCTGGCTTCCGCGGACAGCATCCGCATCACGATCTCGGTGCGCCCCATCTCCAAGGAGAAGATCACGCTCGTCTGCGCCTGTTTGATCGAGCACGCGCGGGCGAAATCGAGGCCCAGAGTCGATTTGCCGACACCGGGGCGTGCCGCGACGATCACCATTTGACCGGCATGCAATCCGTTGGTGTATTCGTCGAGGTCCGTGAAACCGGTTGGTATACCCTGTGCGTCGCCGCCGCGTGAGGCGATGGCGTCGATCTCGTCCATCGTCGGCTGCAGCAGCTCTTCGAGCGGAATGAAGTCTTCGCTGGTGCGCCGTTCGGTCACCTCGTAGATGGCGGCCTGGGCCCTGTCGACGATCTCGTTGACTTCGGCACCGTCACTGTTGGCGCCGCCGTATCCGTACTGGACGATACGGGTTCCGGCTTCGACAAGCCTACGCAGAATGGCTTTCTGCGCGACGATGTCGGCGTAGTAACCCGCGTTCGCCGCAGTGGGGACCGTGGCGATCAGGGTGTGGAGGTATGGTGCGCCGCCGACCCTGCCGAGCTCGCCACGTCGTTCCAGTTCCGCCGAGATCGTGATGGGGTCGGCGGGTTCACCACGACCGTACAGATCGAGAATGCAGTCGAATACGGCCTGGTGCGCGGGACGGTAGAAGTCGCCGGGTTGCAGCACTTCGACGACATCGGCGACCGCGTCCTTGGACAACAGCATCCCGCCGAGGACGGACTGCTCGGCGCCACGGTCCTGGGGTGGTTGGCGGTCGAATCCAGGCTCTGCTTCACTGGGATCCGGCTCCGATGGGGAGCCCCGCTCATCCGTCAGCGCCACTGCTGCACACCTCTCCAATGTTCGAATACGGGTGCGATGATGCCGCATACCGTCGGTGGGTGTCGGTCCATAGTTGCTGAGATCGCAGGAACCGTAGTCGGCTTGTCTGGAGCAGCGCAATCCTCCTTGGGGAGACCGCTGTGGATAACTTGGGGACTAGTGGGGTGAATGAATCACAAGCAGTCTGGCGCTTGTGTACAAGTTGGGGGTAAGCATGTGACTTTTTTGAAAAATCGCAGGTCAACCCCTGTGGATGAGATGTGTATAAGTTTGTTGGTAACTTCTCGGCGTGTCGCGTGAAGTGCTCGTTGGGCGTGTCGCGATCGCGCTTAACTGTGGATAACCACTGACCTTGTGGATAACTGGTAGTGGTGTGGATAGGTGCTGTTTCCTGGGGTTGCACAGGTCTTCCGTACCGGTCGGGATGTGCCGTGTCGGAGCAAACCGACCGCCCCGCCTCAGTCGACGAGAGCGCTGTGGTTTGTGTGGAGTCGGTGAGCCAGTAGCTGCGGTGTGGCGGGTGTGCACGCGACGTCGGGTTCTCCGGTGCCGGCTGTTTCCTCGGTCAACCAGCGGCCCTCCAGGGTGTCGATGTACACCAGCGGACGTTCCACCCGCCGTCGCATGCCTGCCCGGTTCCGGTGAGCGGTGTACAGTTGGCCACCACCGAGTCGCTGCAAATTGAGGATGCGCTTGACCTCCGAGGCCGCAAGAGCACTCTTGCTCTGCCGTGGTCCACGCATCACGGTGAATGTTTCGTCCTCACCGGGGCCGGTGCCGAAGACATCGCTGTGGCTCGCGGTGACCGCCTGCCCGTTTCCCGGCTCCAGCGCGGGGAGTTGAGCGATGAACTCGTGGAGCAATCGGTCGCGCGGAACGCTGAGTAGCACCACCGTGTCGTTGTCGATGTTACGGACCAACACGGAGGCGTCACGCGTCCCGGCACAGGCGAGTACCGTGTAGTTCACCGGCGCGCCCTCGTAGGCTCCTGCGATCCAGGCGTAGTACTCAACGTACGGATACGTGATCGTCTCCACGACGGTCAACAGGTCCGGATCGACACCGTTCGACCCACTGAGGCCGAGCTGCGCCAGTTCTGCGTGCGCGCGGTTCGCCAGCGTGTTGTCCAGTTCGTCGCTGTGCCATCCGTCGGCGGCACCGAGGACCGTGTGGGGCTCGGCCCCGCACACTTTGATCAAATTGAGCAACGTGTCCATCGTCATGGCCGCTGGTTGCTCAAGCACCGTGCACCTCACCGGGTAGGTCATGTCGACGTTGGATGCCCCGGGAGTCGCACGGTCCCGAAGCATCCGTTTCTGATGAGTAGTTTACTCGCCGATGTCCGGTGGCGGCGTCTTCTGATCGGTACCGAACAGTTCGTTCGCGTCCTCTTCGATGAGATACTTGCGGTCGTGTTCCTCTTCGTCACCGCCCTGACCACGGCCCGCCCCCATCGGCCCCATCATCGGAGCGCGTGCCCCCATACCGCTGCCACCGGTGCTGCCGCGAGAGATTCCGGAGTAGTTACTTCCCGTGGTGCTGGATCCCGGCGAGACGGCGCTGCTGGTCGCACCACCGTTGACCGCGCTGCTGCCACGTGGGCCGAACCCACCGGACCCCGCACCCGAGCTGCCGTACGCCCCACCACCGTAAGGTGCGGCGCTCCCGTGAAGACCGTTATCGGAGGTAGCCATGCCGGAAGCGCTGCTGCCCGGGCCGAAACCGGCGGACGGCGCACCGGCCATCCCGCTGCCGAATCCCGTCGTGCCCGAGTTGACCGTTGGGGCCGTGTAACCGGCCTGCGCGGTGTCGTCATTGGGGGCGGCGAATCCGGGGTCGTGCGGGGCGTACGTGTGATGCGCCGCGGTTCCCTGGGCAGGGCCTGATCCCGGAACCACACCGGGGGCCGTTCCACCAGCGTGCCCGCCCGGAACGGACGCCGACGGCACTCCTGAGGAAGAAACACCCCCGCCCGCGTCGCCGACCGGTGCGGTGGAGTCACCGACGACCGAGTGGGGGCCGGCAGCAGGCGCCGCGTGGGAGCCGAGTCCGTCCGCCGATGTGTAGCCGTGGCCCCCCGGGGTCGGACCATCTGCCCCGGCACCGGGGGCTCCGGTACCGTTCGCCCAGGGGCCCGCTGCACCCGGGCCCGCTGCACCCGGGGTCATGCCGAAACCACCCGCACCGGGGTCACTCGCCCCGGGGGAGGCCGTGCCGCCTGCGGTGGCGCTGGTGGTTTCGATGTCGGGAGTCGCGTTGTTGCCGGCTGGGGCAGAGTGATACGCGGGCAACCGTCCGCTGTTCTCGGCGCTCGAACGGTAATACTCGTTGAAGGCGTCGACATTGGCGTGCGCCTTCCGGTTGTATTCCGCTATTTCCCGGTCGGTGTCGGTGGTGAACGGGTTGATGTCATTGAGGAACCCGCTCTCCGGAGGTTTCGCCGGCATCGGCTCCACCTTGCTGTGTACCGTGCCGAAAGCGGCCTGCTGGTCGGAGAACACCCGGCCGATCGTGCCGAGGTTGGTCTGGGCGTCTTCCAGCCACACCCGCATCGGTTCCATGCCACGCCGTGCCGCACCACCCGCTTCCCCGGTCCAGGCCGACTCCATGACCCGGTCGAGCTCCTCCATCCGACGAAGGCGTTCCTGGTGGCGCTGTTGCAGACGATCACTGGCCCGTTGCGCGTTCTCGATCGAATGGGTGCCCGGGCCGGTCGTCACCTGCTGGTAGATCTGGTTGGCATCGATGCTGCGACTACCGTGTGAGCTCGTCTGGGTTTCGGCCTCCTCCTGCGTCGCCATGCCGTAGGCGGCAGCGCCCCCCAGAGTGCTTGCGATGAGACCAACGACCATGTTACTCAGCTCCCAGACGTGCCGATTCGCTCTCCGACGTCATATTAGCGTGTCTGCCGTCGGAAGCGGGACATTTCCTATTCATTACTCAGGTGTTCGATCATTGTTCCGGCGGTCAGCTCGGCCACATCGCATCCCCGTGGATAATCATCCGTATCCGGATACAGTTGTGCCACCAACCTCACCACGTCCGTGTCGGTGACTCCGACGTACAACTGACACATCCCGTCGTCCTGCTGATCGTGCTGCGCGGCGTACACGGCGGGATAACCCGAGATGTCTGTCGGTTCGAAAACCTCGAGGTTCTTGCGCTTGCCGTAAACACTGTCCAACCCCTGCGGCAAACGACCGCTGATGCCGATCGTGACGGAGTTACCCGATCCGTTGCCGTAACGGTACTTGCAGTACGGGCCCACCTTCCCCTCCTTGACCTTGCCGGACTCGAGGTTGAGTTCCTCGCGCTGTGTCTGGGAAAGGGCACTACACGGGTCGCCGTGCAGTGTCGACACGTCGAGTGGCTCCTCCACCGCGGGCACCCGGCCCGTGTGTTGCGTGCTGCTCGAGGGCACCGGTCTCCCGTCACTGGCCGGTGCCGTGTTCGCGGGCTGAGCGTGGCCACCCGCCGCGCCGGAGCAGGCGCCCAACAGCGCAACGGACAACAATGTGATCAGTAGCCCGTGGGTGCGGCGGGAGATCACGCGAGCATCCCGCTGGTCTTTTCCACGTCTTCTTCCGCCTGCTCGTCCTGTGCCTGCGTCCCGTCCCTGGCTTTTCTGAGTTCCTGGATGTAGTTGTTCACATAGTCACTCATCCGTTTGGTTTGGTCGAGCAGGGTCTCGCCCGAGGGACGTGCGGCGGACTCGAAGTCACCGCTGGCGAACTCCCGACCGGGACCATCCACATCGGCAACGGCCTTGGCCTGGTTCAGATCCTCCTCGAGTTGGGCGCGGAGATCCTCCCATTGTTTGATGACCCCGTCGATCTCCTCGGGGCTGAACACGTAGCCGCCGCCACCACCGCCGGCGGAGTCCTGATCGCCTCCGGTCGCGGCAGCCGCGCTACCAGCGCCGAAAGCGGCGGCGGCAGCCGCGCCGGTTGCCGGGCCTGCCGTCACGCCGATCTGTGGCACGGTAGGTATCGGACGCAGTCTGTCGACCGGCTCGTACATGATCCGGTTCCCCTCCGTTTCGTGTCGGGCCGTGCGATACGGGCGCAGCCGAGCTTTCAGTTTCCCCGGGACTTCGTGTGACCGTCAAGCCGGGTAGCAGTGTGACGTTGTCGCTGATCTCAGGGTTCCACAGCCAATAAAAAGGGCGGATCCTCCGTACGGAGGACCCGCCCTTTTTATTGGCGCTCTGTTACTTCGCGGAAACGTTGATCTCGAACTCCGCGCGCACGTTCTGGTGCAGCCGCACTCGCACCGGGTACTTCCCGACCGACTTGATGTGCTTGTCGAGCTCGATGAACCGCTTGTCGAGTTCCGGGCCACCGGCGCTCTTCACTGCGGTGGCGACGTCGTCAGCGGTGACCGAGCCGAACAGCTTCTTGGACCCCTCGGGAGCCTTGGCCTCCACGCGGACCGTGCCGAGTCCCTCGAGGGTCTCTTTGATCTCTTTGGCGTGGTCGAGGTCGCGGATTCGGCGGGACTCCTGGGCACGCCGGATCGTCTGGACGTTCTTCTCGGCGCCCTTCGTCGCGTTCATCGCGTATCCCCGGGGCAGGAGGTAGTTGCGTGCGTATCCGGGCTTGACCTCGACGATGTCACCAGGGCCGCCGAGGTTGGCCACGTCGGTGGTGAGAATGATCTTCGCCATGGACGTGTCCTTTCTCAGCGAGCGGTTGAGGTGTACGGCAGCAGTGCCATCTCGCGGGAGTTCTTCACCGCTGTGGCCACGTCGCGCTGGTGCTGGCTGCAGTTGCCGGTGACCCTACGGGCACGGATCTTGCCACGGTCGGAAATGTACTTGCGCAGCATGGCCGTGTCCTTGTAGTCAATCGTTTCCGGCCGGCCCTTGTTCTCGGCCTTGCAGAACACGCAGACCTTCTTCTTCGGCTTACGAACTGGTGGCTTCGCCACTGTGACTCCTGGAATTGTCTGTGGTCATTGACCACGTGGTTGTGAAACGCGGGCGGCGTTTCGGATTGCAACGTGTTGTGGTAGCCGGGGTCAGAACGGCGGTTCGTCGGAGAACCCGCCCGAACTCGCCGCGGGTGCCGCAGCCCAGGGATCGTCGGTTCCGCCGCCGGAACCACCGAAACCGCCGCCGCCACCACCGCCGCGACTCGTCTTGTTGACCTTGGCTGTGGCGTAGCGCAGCGCGGGGCCGATCTCATCGACGTCCAGTTCGACGACGGTGCGTTTCTCGCCCTCTTTCGTCTCGAAGGAGCGCTGCTTGAGCCTGCCCTGCACGATTACCCTGGCACCACGGCTGAGCGTCTCGGCGACGTTCTCGGCGTACTGTCGCCAGACGCTGCATCGCATGAACAGTGCCTCGCCGTCCTTCCACTCCCCGGACTGCTTGTCGAAGTAGCGGGGTGTGGAGGCGACAGTGAAGTTCGCGACCGCGGCACCGGACGGGGTGAAGCGCAGCTCCGGGTCGGCGGTGAGATTGCCGACGATAGTGATGACGGTGTCTCCGGCCATCGGTCATCCCCTCTCAGGCGGACGCTGCGGAACGGGAACCACGGTTACGTTGGTTGTCCCTACGCACGACCTTGGTGCGCAATACGATCTCCTGTAGTGACAGCTGGCGTTCCAGCTCTTTCACGGCCGCGGGCTCGGAGTTGAGGTCCACGACGGCGTAGACGCCTTCGGCGTGCTTGTTGATTTCGTAGGCGAGTCTGCGACGGCCCCATACGTCGACGTTCTCAACACTGCCGCCATCGTTGCGGACGGCTTTGAGGAATCCTTCGAGCGCTTGCGGAACATTGCGCTCGTCCTGGGTCGGATCGAGGATCACCATGACTTCGTAATGGCGTGACACAACCACTCACCTCCTATGGGCTCAGGCGGTCACGGACGTTCCGTGACAGGAGGGCATGTCAATCAGCCATCATAACGGCCGATGCTCCTGTCGGTTGTGCCGGCCCGGAAGGTCTCTCCGCACCAGCGCGGAGATCACGCGCGCCGCAGCACCCAGCTGCGCACCAGTCCCGCGGTGGCGAGGGCGAGCGCGACCACAGCCAGCAACATGGGTCCCTGCACCCTTTCGGTCTCGGGCTGCTGGGCCAGTGAGTCCGCCTGGCCCGCGTTCATCACCTTCGACTGGTTGTCCGCGGTGCCCTGATTGCTCGTGTTCGCGGACGGGAACGGTGCCTGCGGCAGTTTCGCGGTCGGCGCTTCGCCCCTCCGGGACGGCGAACTCATGTTCGCGGACGGTACCGAGGCCTCGGGAATATCGCTGTAATCGCGTGGTGGGGCCGTGCCGTTGTCGGTGTTGTCCTGCTGCGCGGAACCGTTCTGCTGTGCCCCGGAGTGTCCGCCGTCGGTAGTGGACTTGCCTGCCGAGTCACTCGATCCGGTCGGGTCGACCGAACTCGACGAGGGGCTGGAGCTGCCGGATGTGTGGTGGCTTGCGTTCCTCACGGTGAGCCCACACTGCTCGGCGACACTCGCCTCGATCCGATTGAGTACCTCACCACGCTTGTGGATCAGTGCGCCCAAGTGCCTTTTGTCCCACAGGCCCGCGTCCTCGAGTTTCTCCACGGCCTGCTGGCCGATCTCCGAACCCGAGACGGTGGTTTCCGGCTGGTTCTTCACCTGGCCGACGGTGATTGACGACTCGCCGGCAACCATGCTTGCCAGACTGTCGGGGTTGATGGAGGACAACCACGGAATCGCCCGGTCGTCCTTCACTGCCTGGGCTCCGGCTCTCACGGCATCGGCAACGGAGGCGCCTGTCACCGCGATCGTGTCACCGCTGGTGGCTTGCGCCGTGCCGGTGCAACTGTCCTGCACGACGGTGGATGCGGATGCGGTGCCTGCCGTGGCCAGCATGAGGCCGCCGGCCGCGACAAACGTGCCCGCCGTGGTGAGTGCTCGGCGCATACCGCTGGTCGAGTTGGTCCGTTGCATCCGCACAGTCGCTGTCCTCCGATGCTGCTGGCGTGGTGGCCCTGTGGCCAGTCATACATACCAACGAGTAGGTGCACGGTGAGGTGTGGGTAACACCTGTGAATCAGATCACCTTCGATCGGATTTATCGCAGGCGTCGCTGTCTCGGGGCCGGTTTCGCCATGGCGGAGGACACCAGTGCTCGTCGAACGGAGCCGTTCACTTGTTCGGGGGATGAGCGCCGCTGCCCCGGCCGATTGGGGGTGGAGTTCGGTTCAGGCATTCGGATCGGGACCGTCACCGTCCGTTAAACTGTGGTCGTGACAGGAGAGGCAGCATCCGGTAACGGAGTCGGAGGGAACGCACGTCTGGTCGCGTGGCGCCTGATTCGGAAGGCGGGGCGGCAGGTCCGCAAGGGATTGGTCGGAGAGCCTGCGCAGCCCGAACCCATCGGATTCGAGCAGGCCCGTGAGGCGTCCCCCGAAGTGGTCGTGTACTTCCCGGACCCACCGAGCAAATTTTATCAGCTGGCGCAATGGTTACCGGTCCTGGAAGAACTGGCCGAACGGCACCGCGTCCTCATTGTCACGCGTCGCAAGGGATCGTTCGAACGGCTGGACGGGTGCACGACGCTGGCGAAGGCTCACGCGCCCTGGTTCAGGCACCTCTCGGAGCTCTACGATCAGATCGATTTCAAAGTCGCCCTCTACGTGAACAACGGCACCCGTAACTTTCAGTCGTTGGCACACCAGGCGATGCTGCACGTGCACATCAACCATGGTGAGAGCGACAAAATCTGTATGGTCAGCAACCAGGTCAAGGCCTACGATCGGGTTCTGGTCGCGGGTGAGGCCGCGTTGCAGCGCCACCAAGCGGCGCTGATCAACTTCGATCAGAACAAGCTCGTTCCGGTGGGCAGGCCGCAGCTCGACCACGTTCCGGCGTCGTCCCTTCCCACCAGCGAACGCCGTACCATTGTCTACGCCCCCACCTGGGAGGGCGAGAACGAGGCGAACAACTACACTTCCGTCGATGTTTACGGTGCGGAGATCGTGTCGACCGTACTCGCGCAGCCGAACGTCCGCCTGATCTACAAGCCCCACCCCCGCATCGCGCACAGCACGGACGAGAGTGTGCGGGAAGGACACGCCCGCATCGTCGAGCTGATCGAGTCCGCGCAAGCCGCTGACGAACAGGCGGGTCATCGGGTGCTGTTGGAAGGCGACATGCTTGCCCTGCTGACTTGCTGTGACCAGCTGATCACAGATGTTTCCTCGGTCGCGCTCGACTTCCTCTACCTCAGTCCGGACAAGCCGATGTTCATTACGGATCGCCGGAACGACCGGGAGCTGCTCGAGCGGGACTCCCCGGTCACCAGGTCCAGTCACATCATCGATCGCTCCACGCTCTCGACGTTGGGACGGACTCTGACGGCTGAGCCGACGCGCGCCACGCTGCAGGACGACCGGCAGCGCATGCGAACGTTCTATTTCGGCGACGGCGAAGTCGGTGAGAGCACCGAACGTTTCGTCAAGACCGTCAGCGAGCTCATCGACGAACGGGATGCCCTCAGAACAGAGCAGGCCCGTCTCAGCCATGTGGCCAGTCACGGTATAACTGACGACTGACAGTAACTACCTGCTGACCAGCTACGGTCTACATATCCCACTACAAAGGAGATGCCCGTGAACCAGCAGATCGTCATCCTTGCCGCGGGTATGGGAACCCGGCTCGGTCGCCCGCATCCCAAAACGCTGACCGAGCTGAACGACGGGCGCAGCATACTGCGTCAACAGATCGACAACGTACGCAGCGTCTTCGGTGACGAGGCACGCATCGTGGCGGTCGTCGGATTCAAGATGGATCTGTTGCTGGAGGCCGCCCCGGACATCCTCTATGCCTACAACCAGCGTTACGACCAGACGAACACCTCCAAGAGCCTGCTGAAAGCCCTGCGCCTCTCACACGAGGGTGGGGTCATCTGGATGAACGGTGACGTCGTGTTCGAGCCGCACATCCTGGAGAAGGCACGCTCGGTGATCGACTCGGGGCAGAGCTGTGTCTGCGTCAACAGGGCCGCGGTCGCAGACGAAGAGGTCAAGTACAACGTCGATACCGACGGTTACGTCCGCGAGTTGTCCAAAACCATCAATGACGGACTCGGTGAGTCGATCGGTATCAACTTCATCTCCGGCGCGGACAAACACACGCTCATCGAACAGTTGGACGCCTGCCACGACCAGGACTATTTCGAGCGTGGCCTGGAACTGGCGATCGCGGAACACGGGACGCGCGTTCAGCCGGTGGACATTTCGGAGTTCCGCGCCGTGGAGGTCGACTTCGAGGAAGATCTGCAGCGGGCCAACGAAACCGGCTGACCATCTACCTCGTGACGCAGGGCATCGCACTGTGTTGCACCAGCGGTGAGGGACAGCGACCTAATCCTTACGCAACACCCAGGTACGCACCAACCCCGCCGTACTGACCGCCAGCGCCATCACCGCGAGCATGACCGGCACGCTCGCGGGATTGTGCAGCCGTCCGGTCATCCGGGGAACTGTTCTGGCGTTGCCCGCTCGGGTCGCTGCGTTGTCGGGAGCAGCGGGGCTCCGTGACGAGGCTCGTTGACCGGTCCGGTCGTGCGTCGCGTTCGGTGGCCCGAGGAGATCGAACTCGGGTGCGTAACCCTCGATGCTCGTGCCGTGGCGAACCCCGGGGGCGGGGGTGAACTCGCCGGGCAGCGCATACGGCAGCCCCTGGTAGTCCCGCATGGGAGGGTTCCGGAGCTGAATTCGCTGGGCAGCAGCACCGGTTGCAGGGGTGTTCCGCCTCCGACGGCGGGGCTGGCCGGGGCCGCGATCGTATGTGCCTGCTCGTCACCGGTCTGTTCAGTGGTGCCGTCGTCCGACTGGTGACCAGCGAGGCTCTCGTTCGACGGTGTCTGGTGTTCGCCACGGGCCTCGCGCTGCGTGGTGGGCGATTCCCCGGAGGGTTCAGCGGGTGGGAGCGTCTCGGTGACGGTGTTCGTGGTCTCGTGGGCGGTTTCGTTGAGTTGTTCGGCCCCGTTTGTGATGGCTTTCCCGGCGGTGTCGCCAACTGCTGGTACCTGGTCAACGGTGTCCGCGACCTTGACGGTCACTTTGCACAACAAATCCGAGGCCAGACCGAGTACGCTGCCGAGAAGGTCAGTTCCGGTGCCGACGAGACCGGTCGTGGACTCGTGTACCGTGCCGAGGTCGAACGTCAGGAGCTCACCGGCTCCCTCGTGCAGGTTCGCCACGATCCGGTCTCCCGGTTTCGCCGTCACCTCGGTGCCGCACGGGACACGCTGCGTCTCCGCGTGTGCGGTACCCGGTGCCGCCAGCAACGACGTTCCCGCGACCGGCAGCACCACAATCACGGTCATGGTTGCCCGACGTATGCGCTGGTGCATCGCTCGACCTTCCTCACGGCTCCCGTGAGGAATTAACGAGTATTTCACACCCGGAGTTACGGGTGGCTTGTCTTTGGTGTGCTACGCACTGCTGTTGGCAACTCGTTTACTTGCCGCCGTCATGGCGAGAGTCAGGGCGATGACAGCGACCAGCAGTGGCACTCGTGGCTGGTCTCTCGGGATCGGAGCAGCCGTTTCCGGAACGGGTGCCGCCACGTGGCGCTCGGAGTTCGTGCGTTTGGAGTTCGTGGTGGACTGTTCCGGTTGTGCTGTCTCGGGTGTCTGCGTGCGATCGGGCCTCGAGGGCGAGGGCGAGGGCGAGGACGGGCCGGTGGTGCTGTGCGAGCTGTTGTCCGGGGACCCCACGGCGACCGGGCTCACGGCGACAGGGTCGTCAGTGGGCGTGGTTCCCAGGGGCGAATCGGACTCGGGACTGGTCCTCGTGGGAGAGGCGGTTGTGGGGGACGTGGTTGTGGGGGACGTGGTTGTGGCAGACGCAGTAGGAGTTGTCGCTGGTGTGCCTGGCGATGGGACGTCCGGCTCGTCATCACTGTTCTGTGATGTGGGCGGGCGGGAGCCGTGTTCGAGCGGATCCTGTGACTGTTCGGATGGCCTGCCCGCCTGTTCGTGCGACGGGCGCTGTGGCGTGTCCGGGTCGACACCCTCATCGGGAAGCGTGTCCTGCAGCGTGTCGCCGAGTGTGTTGATCAAGGGTTTCGCCGTTTCGTAGACCTCGCGCACCGTTCCGTCGAGATCGCCGCGTTCCGGAGTGTCCGAAGCGTGCGAAACGCCGGGGAGCAGGAACGCGCAGGCCAGGCTCACGGCCACAGTGACGCTGCCACTTCGCCGCACCACGTTGGTTCGCCGCACCACGTTGGTTCGCATGCCCCGAACTCCCATCGTCGCCCGATTGTCGTACAGGTCGAAGAATGCCGCAGGATGGCGCAGGACGCCGAAAAACGCCGCAGGACGCCGAAGAACACAGCGTAATAGATGTGCGGCGGTTCCTACCGTGCAGGCTGTGCGGTGTGAGCCGCTGGAGGTGTGGCCGGGCCGAGGACGTTCGGCGCCCCGTCGAGGAATCCACCCGCGGGATCGTCATCGCCTGCCTGCCGAACCAGGTCCATGGACGGCCGGTAGATTTCGCGGACGATCTGTACGCAGACACCGACGACAACGAGATCGCGCACGATCACGGTTGCCAGGAACCAGTCCGGCGGCAGACCGTTCTCCTCCGGGCCGAGATAAGAGAACATCCGCGGTGCCCACACCAGCGCGTCGAGGACCATCCACCCGAACACCAGACGCCAGCGGGGGATCGCCAGGACAGCCAGTGGCACCAGCCACAGCGAGTACTGTGGGCTCCACACCTTGTTCGTCAGCAAAAACGCTGCCACCACCAGGAAGCAGAGTTGTGCGACGCGCGGCCGCACCGGTGCCCGCATCGCCAGGTACGCCACCCCGGCGCAACAGAGCAGGAACAACGCCGCGCTGACGCTGTTGAGGATCACCGGGGTTTCCCCTTCGGCCAACTGCCCGTCGAAGCCTTCCCAACCGGTGAAATACGAGATCACGTTGTACAGCGAGTCGGGATCCATGCCCCGTTCCCGGTTGAGTCGGAAGAACTCCGACCATCCCTCGGGAAACAGCAGCATGAACGGCAGGTTCACCGCTGCCCAACTGCCGAGCGTGGCGGCCGCCGTATGTGCCCATTCGCGCATGCGACCTGCCCGCAGACACAGCACCAAGAGCGGGCCCAGCAGAAACAGGGGGTACAGCTTGGCAGCCACCCCCAGGCCGAACAACACTCCGGCGAGCACGGGTCGGCGCCGCGACCAGGCCAGCATGCCGCCGGTGGCGAGTGCCACCGCTACCGCGTCGAAGTTGGTGAACGCGTGGACGATCACGAGTGGGGACAGTGCCAACAGCACCACGTCCCACGGTCTTCGGCGTGCGATCCGGGTGACCGCCCACACCGTCACCAGCAGGGCGAGCGCGAGCCAGAGGGCGGTAATGTTGAAGTAGATCGCTACGGGCAGCGCGTCGGGCAGCCACCCCGAGTCCGCGACACTGACCCAGGCGTGGGTGAGTTGCGCGTTCGCCCACTGAAACATTCCGGTCAACACCGGGTACTCCATGTAGCGTACTTCGTCCCCGGCCTGTGTTTCCTCGACCCAGCTCGTCGCATACGGGAACGTTCCGGCTTCGTCGAGTTGCTCGGCGGTGTAGAGCGGCACGATGTCCGAGTAGCACATGGCGATGTAGGGCCGTCCCGAACGCCAATCCAGTTGTGGCTGGCCGTCCTCAGGGGTGTACTGCTGGATACACGCGGCCTTGCCGAACCAACTCAGGGTCAATGCGATCACCGCGAGCAGCAGCCCGACCCGCAGTGGAGACCAGAACCAGTGCCTGCCGACAGTGGCGTGCCTGCCGAGCGGGCCGCCTGCCACCTCACTGGCCTGTGCCGCGAGCGGGTCGGTGTGACTCGGGATCACACGCTGTGTCGCATCGAGTGAGGTGACCTCGTCGCTTGTTCGCCGCTCAGCCGATTCGATCCCTCCGGTGCGTGCGATCAGGGCCGGTGTTGTTCCCGCCCACCGATGACCCCGGGAGAGTTGGGATTGTCCTGGGTACTTCCCTGCCCGAAGTCGTGCTCCGGACCGTTCTGATCGCCGGAGTCGCTGCCGCCGGAGTCGCCGCCCTGGTCGGGATGCTGCGTCCCATCACCGCTGCCCTGATCGTGGTTGGAGCCGTGATCGGATTCCTGCCCGGAATCGGGTCCGGAGTCCTGGTCGGAATTCTGATCCGATCCCTGATCGGAGTTCTGCTCGGGTGCCCGACCGGAGTCGTTGCCCGTCTCGTTATCGGCGTCGCTGCCATCCTCTTCGACATCGTCCGCGGAGGTGTCGTCGTAGCCGGAGTCACGGTTCACCTGGGACAACGGCTCGCCGATCGGGTCGACGTCCGAGAAGCCCCGGTGTGGTGTGCCCGGGAGGTACAGCTGCATGAACTTCTCCCAGATCGCGCCGGGGAGATCGGCCCCGTAGATGGGGTTCCCCATCGCGTCGGTGATGGGTACGGATGACCCCTTGAGTGTGCCCACCCAACTGGCGGCGGATATCGTCGGTGAGTAGCCGACCATCCACGCTTGGTTGTTGGCCTGCTTGTTGTTCTTGGCCTCGTGGGTACCCGTCTTGCCGGCACAGGAGTAGCTCGCCGGGCAACTCAGTCCGGAATGCGGCAGCACCGGTTCGAGCGACTTGGTGACGTTGCCGGCGATTTGCTTGCTCAATTCCGGATTGTGTTCGGCGAACGCCGGCTCGCCGTCCGTGTCGGCGGTGTACACCTTGCTGCCGTCGGAGTTGAGGACCTTGGCGACGAAGTGGGAATCGTGGCGTACGCCGTCCGCGGCGAAGGTGGCGTAGGCCGAGGCCATCATCTCGGCGGTCACCTGTGTGTCACCACCGCCGATGGCGATGTTGTATCCCTGGTCCATGGTCGGTTCACCGTGGTACTTGCGCGGAATGCCCGCTTGTTTGGCCGCGTCGGCAACGGACTGCGGGCCCACATCGTTGATCACCATATCGAGAAACACGGTGTTCGCCGAGACTTCCATGGCCTTGGCCACGGTGCAGTTCTCCGAGCAACTGGACCTGGGGCCGGCGTTGTGGAACGGGCCGAGTCCGTTGATCTTTCGATCCGTGGTGCCGTTGTAGGTCTTCGCGAGCCCGCTGCCGTCCTGTAGTAGTGCGACAAGGTCGAACGGTTTGAATGCCGAACCCGGATTCCGGGCCGTGGCTGCACCGTTGACATGGTCCTCGTCGTTGTTCGGGCCGCCGTAGTACGCGCGGACGGCACCGTTGTCCGGATCAACCGCGACCAGCGCCTCGGACAGGTCCGAGGGCTGGTCCTCCATCACGCTGGTCACGGCTTTCTCCGCCTTTTTCTGGGTGTCGGGGTCGATCGTGGTGACGACGGTGTATCCCTCGGATTGCAGCTGCTCCTCCGAGTAGCCCTCACTCTTCAGTTCGGCGTTCACTTGACGTTTGATGAAGGCCTCGGGGCCAGTGATGCCTTCAGGCCCGGCCTCCTCGATCGGGATCATGTCCGGGAACTCGGCCGCTTGCCGTTTCTCCGGGGTGAGCCAGTTATTGGCCACCATCTGGTCGAGCACGTAGCTCCAACGGTGCTTCATGTATTCGGTGTCGTCGTAGCGACTGGGCTGTTGGATCATGCCCCCGAGCAGTGCCGCTTCCGAGGCCTCCAGCTTGTCGACATCCTTACCGAAGTACGCCTGCGCGGCGGCCTGGATGCCGTAGGCTCCCCGACCGAAGTACACGGTGTTCAGATACCCGGTAATGATCTCGCCCTTGGACTGTTGGTTGTTCATCTTGAAGGACTTGACAACCTCGGTGAACTTCCGGACGTACGAGTGCTCGTCATTGCCGGTTGCTTGTTTGACGTACTGCTGACTGATCGTCGAGCCGCCGCCACCTCCACCGGTGATCTGACTCCACGCGGCACGCATGATGCTGGTGACGTCGAAACCACGGTTCGATTCGAACGAGGCGTCCTCGGCGGCGTACACAGCGTGCTTCACTCGCTCGGGTATCTGGTGTTGTTCGAGCAGCACACGGTTGCCACCGTCGGCGGGTGCGACCTTGCCCAGCAGGCTCCCGTCCGAGTACTTGTAGGTGACGACCTGACTCTGCTTCTCCGCGACCGATTCCGGCGAAGGGACATCGACGACGAGGTACGTGAGCGTGAACGCCACCGCCGGCAGGACGACGAAGACGGCGAACAGTGCGTACAGCGTGCGGCGGACGATACGCCAGCGACGTCGTTTCCGCTGCTTCGGGGAGAGCGTTCCCTTGCCGCGCTGCCCACCGTTGTCGGCGCGCGACCGCTCGTTGGGGCTCGGGCCGTCCGCGTCGTCGCGGTACCCGGATTCCGCGTGTGTGGCGTCCTCCATCGGAGCGCCGGGACCGTCGTCGTGGGTGAGTAGGTCCGGCTCATAAGGGTCGGAATCATCGACCCGCGGGACGTATCCCGTTGGTTGCTCACTGGCTTGCTGCCGTTGCTGGTGCCCCGTCGACGACTGTTGTGGCGGGGGGATCTGGTGTGCCCGCCAGCCGTGCGGCGGTGCCTGGCGCGTCCACGGTGCTTGTTGCGGTGCTTGTTGCGGGGCCTGCTGTGGCGGACGGGGTTGTTCGTGGGCCGAACCGGATTGCTTGCCCCCGGGTTGTGATGGGGATTGTGCGCTCGGCGGTGGACTCTGTCCCTGTCGGGGTGGTCGTGTGTCGCGGTTCGGTGTCGATTGCCACGGCGGAGGGTTGGCGCTGCGCTGCGGGCGGTCCGTCTGCGGCCAACGTGGTGCCTGCTCTCCCTCCGCCGGCCACTGCGGGCGGCGAGAGTTCGTGTCATGGTGGCTTCCCACCCCGTGCCTTCCGACCGGTCCGGGAGGTGCTTCGTCGTCGGTTGGCCACTGCGGGTCACTTCCGGCGGCACCGGGCCAGGGGCCCGGTGGTTCACCGGGATCCTCGCTCGGCCAGTTGTGTTGTCTATGGTCGTTCACGAACGAACCTCCACCAGCGGCATCGGATGTCGCCCCGACGTACGGTGCACGTATACGTGACTACCGCCCCAGTCGAGTGTGTACTATCGCGCGTGCGAGCTGCGCCCAGGGGGCGTCGTGATCGCCTCACCGGTTCGTCCGTTCCGTTTCCGGCTGTTCCCGGACCAGCGTCACTGGTCCGCTGCCCTGCGGGTATGTGATTGTGGGGTTCCGGTGCCGAGCACGTAGGACTGAATCAGATGGTTCCAGCCGCATCCTCGGCAGACCTCCACCACGAATACGTCGAACTCGGTGAACAGATCGGTCATCAGCGCCAACTCCTGGGGGCTTCTGGCGGATCCCGCAGCGTGTTTCAGTTCGTCACCGTAGACCCAGCGGACATGAGTGAGCTTCCTCGCCCTACAGACCGGACAGGCCGTTTCACCAGTGGTTCCGTGGAATTTTGCGGCCTGTAACAGGTGCGGTTGCGCGTCGCAGACGTCGAGCTTCGTCGCCAGCCCGGAATGGAACTGGGCCAGCAACGACCTCCGTCGGAATGTGTAGTCGACGAGCTGTCGCTGGTTTCGCACGCCTCCGAGCATACGTGTTTCGTTCGCTAATGCACCCGAGGTGCGATGCCTCGCACGCCGCGGAACCGGTCAATCGACAAGAAGATTCGAACAGGTTGTAACACTGCGACAACGATTCGCGCTTCGTGTGCGTGACTGGTGTGCGTTACAACGCACAGATGTATCACGTCGATATAATGAACCGGTACATTGAGATGTCAGTCGGCACTCATCGGCCGGCGCAGGCGGATCGAGGGTCCGTCGATTCCCGCGAAAAGGGGGTGCACCGTGTTGGAGCTTGCAGTGCTCGGCTTGTTGCACGAGGCACCCATGCACGGTTACGTGCTCCGCAAACGTTTGCACGAGACCTTGGGGATGTTTCGTACGTTCTCGTACGGTTCGTTGTATCCCACATTGCGCCGATTGCAGCGTGCCGGACTGATCGCGGAGGAACCGGAGGAGGTTTCACCGGCGGAACAGGCGGAGCCGACCGCCACGAGGGCGTCGGCCGGTCGATCCGGCAGCAGGCAGACCAACCGTAACGGTTGGGGCCGTAAAGCCAGGAGGGTCTACAAGCTGACCGCCGAGGGCAAGGAGCGTTTCGCGGAGCTTGTCACCGACACGGGTTCGCAGACCTGGGACGACGAGAGTTTCGGCGTCCACATGGCGTTCTTTTCCCGTACTCCGGCCGACGTGCGCATGCGGATCTTGGAGGGCAGGCGTCGCCGGGTGGAGGAACGGCGTGAGGGGCTGCGGGCCGCGCTGGCGCGGACCGAGGAGAAGATCGACCGCTACACCCGTGAGTTGCACCAGCTCGGGCTGGAGACCAGCGAACGGGAGGTGCGCTGGCTCAACGAGCTGATCGCGCACGAACAGGCCGAACAAGGCGGCCAGGAATCCTAACCCATACAGAGCGCATACAGAAAACGAAGGAGAACCGGCATGGGCGAGAACCGACGCATTCGGGTTGCGATTGTGGGCGTCGGAAACTGCGCATCGTCGCTGGTGCAGGGTGTCCACTACTATCGTGATGTCGAACCGGATGCTCGCGTGCCAGGTCTGATGCACGTGCAGTTCGGCGGTTACCACATCCGCGACGTCGAGTTCGCCGCAGCGTTCGATGTGGATGCCAAGAAGGTCGGCCGTGATCTGTCCGAGGCGATCGCAGCGAGCGAGAACAACACGATGACGATCGCTGACGTGCCGCCGCTCGGCGTGAACGTACAGCGCGGGCCCACCGGTGACGGACTCGGTCGTTTCTACCGTGAGATCATCGACGAATCCGACGAAGAGCCGGTCGACGTCGCTGCTGCGCTTCGTGCGGCAGAGATCGACGTGCTGGTGTCGTATCTTCCGGTGGGGGCGGAAGAAGCCGACAAGTTCTATGCACAGGCAGCGATCGACGCCGGAGTCGCCTTTGTCAACGCGCTGCCGGTGTTCATCGCGTCGGATCCCGAGTGGGCCGCGAAGTTCCGTACGGCGGGCGTGCCGATCGTTGGTGACGACATCAAGTCGCAGGTCGGCGCCACCATCACACACCGGGTGCTGGCGAAACTCTTCGAGGACCGCGGGGTTCAGCTCGACCGCACCATGCAGCTCAACGTGGGCGGCAACATGGACTTCAAGAACATGAAGGAGATGGAGCGGCTGGAGTCGAAGAAGGTTTCGAAAACCCAGTCGGTGACATCGCAGGTCGACCGTGATCTCGGCAAGGGCAACGTGCATGTTGGCCCGTCCGATTTTGTGCAATGGCTCGACGACCGCAAGTGGGCCTATGTCCGGTTGGAGGGTCGTGCCTTCGGCGACGCGCCGATCAACATGGAGTACAAGCTCGAAGTGTGGGACTCGCCGAACTCGGCGGGCATCATCATCGACGCCCTCCGCGCGGCGAAGATCGCAAGAGATCGCAACATCGGAGGCCCGATCCTGTCCGCATCGTCGTATTTCATGAAGTCGCCCCCGGAGCAGTACCGTGATTCCGAGGCTCACGACGCGGTGGAGCGGTTCATCGCGGGCGAGGACGTCGAGTAGCCGTCTCTCGCGGTCACAGAGTCCCCGGTTCTCGCTGCCACAGAGTTCTCTCGGTGTGCCCCCGGCCACAGCGTCATACGGCGGTGCGGTGACCACGTGTCGTCATATGATTCCGCTGTGAGTTACGTACAGTGAGGGTATGGCTGAAGCTCCACTGGCGTTGATCACTGGCGCGAGTCGCGGTATCGGCGCCGCGATCGCGAACGAACTGGCACCGACACATCGGTTGCTGTTGGGGGGCCGGAATTCGGGGACGCTCGATGAACGTGCCGCGCAACTCCCCGACGCCGCGCCGTGGCCGGTGGACCTGGCGGATGCGGATGCGGTCGCCGAGGCGGCCGCGGCGATCGATGGGCTCGATGTGTTGGTGCATTCGGCCGGAGTGGCCGAACTGGGGCGGATCGATGACACGGGCCCCGCGGCATGGCGGTCGAACATGGAAATGAATCTCGTCGCCGTGGCGGAACTGAGCAGGCTGTTGCTGCCCGCCCTCCGTGCCCGCCAGGGACACGTCGTAGTGATCAATTCGGGGTCGGGGCTGCACGCTCGCGCGGGTTGGGCACCGTATGCGGCGAGCAAGTTCGCAGTACGAGCCTTCGCCGATGCGTTGCGTGCGGAAGAAGAGGACACCGGCGTGCGGGTGACGTCGATCTACCCGGGGCGCACCGCCACCGACATGCAGCGGGAGATCTCTGCCGCAGAAGACCAAGCCTACGATCCGCAACGTTTCCTGCGGCCGGAGTCCGTCGCGAGTGCCGTCGCCGGAGCGGTTCACGCCACGCCGGACGCGCACCCCACCGAGGTGGTGCTGCGCGCGCGTCCCCGGGACTGAAGCACGGGTCGGATCACACGCGTTCGAAAATCAGATCACGGGTGACGCGTCCGTCCTGTTCGGCGCGTTGTTCGAACTTCGTGACCGGCCGTTCCTCGGGACGTGGCGCCCATCCGTCGAAGCGGTTACGCAGCAACGGTTCGGCTGTGCACACTTCCAGCATCTGTTCGGCATAGTGTTGCCAGTCTGTGGCCAAATGCACGATTCCGCCGGGTACGAGTCGTGTGGCCAGCAGCTGGGTGAACTCCGGTTGCAGCAACCTGCGTTTGTGGTGTTTCTTCTTCGGCCACGGGTCGGGGTAGAAGATCCGCACTTCGGCGAGCGAGTCCACACCGATGTGGCGTTGCAGCAGCTCGACGGCATCACCACGGAGGAGTCGCAGGTTGCGTAGTGAGCTGTTCTCCGCTCGCAGCATGAGTTGGCCGAGGCCCGCGGCGTACACTTCGACGGCCACGTGGTTGATTTCCGGGGATGCGTTCGCCAGCGCGGCGGTCGCCTCCCCCATCCCCGAACCGATTTCCAGCACGACCGGTGCGGATCGACCGAACCACCTGTCGAAGTCGATCGCTCCCGCCGGGAGGTCGGCGATCTCGCTGCCCATCGCGGACCAGTTGCGTTCCCAGGCTCGCTGCTGCCCGGTGGTCATACGTCCACCCCGGTGGACGTAACTCACCACGGTGCGCAGTGGGGATTGTTGCTCGCCGGACACATCCCAGAATCTATCGGATCGTTTCGAACTCCTCGATACGGCCGCGCAGCTCGGCGGTACCGGCCACGGCGACCGGAGTGGGTGGCGTGTCACCGTGGGCTGGCAGCACGTCGATCCACCCGGCATGACGATCCGTGTGCAGCACCGTGGTCGGATTGGGACGTCCCGCATCCGCATGTTCCGACGGGCTGTACTCCCAGAATCCGGACTCGCCGTCCTGTGCCCACGGGACGTACACCCAGCCGTTGCGTTGCGACAACAGGGCTGCCACAGCGTCCTCGACGGCGAATCCGGCGGCGCGGCTGTGCAGCGTTCCCGCGGCCAGTGCCCGCAACCACCACGGCGACGCCGGCGGTCGACGTCCGGCACGCGCCGCGCGGAACACGCTCAGCACCTGCGTCACGTCTGCGTTGTGGATCCAGGCGCGCCGAACGTCAGCAGGGGTCGTGGCCTGCACGTCGCCCCGGGGCAGTTCCACCGCCTGCGACCACCCCAGTCCCGGCATCGCGGCGATCCCCGGGCCGGGGATTTGCGCCGGAATCATGCTCGGCTCCGCCGCGTGGTCGGGTGGATCCTGGATATCGCTGCCGATTCTCACCGTCATCGGTCACCTCCACAGGGTTCACCGACGGTACTGCGGCCAGTCTAGGTGTTGGACAGCTCACTGTCATCGTTAGCCGCCGCACATGCCGGGCTCGCGAGCCGCCGCGCATTCCGGGCGTGTTGTCGGGCGTGAACAGGGGCTGGCCCGGGCCGCCCCCCGACGGCGGCCCGGGCCGATCTTTCCCGCTCCCGGTGGGACTGTGCCCCGTGTGTCCCGATCGGGTTCGCCGCGGTGGTGTCAGGCGTCGCGCCGTTTCGTCGTGACGATCCCGATGGCCAACACGATGACCGTGATCGTCGCAAAGTACGCGAGGGCCCACGGCTGGCTCAGTTCGGAAGTGGACAGTCGAAGTCCTCCGAGGTGCGCTCCGCCGCCGGAGACGAACTTGTCCGCCACGTTGAACGGCATCCACCGAAAGATGTCCTCGCCGATGTTCGGGATCATTCGCACCAGGTCCTCCACAGCGAGACTGTAGATCAGCAGGAGGGCGATCGCCCCCGCACTGTGGCGAATGAACAGCCCGACCCCGATCGCGAGTGCGGCGCCGAAAGCGTACACGGGGCCGATTCCGACCACGTTCACCCAGTCAGCGGCGCTGTGCAGCGTCCAATCCGCGTCGGGACTCATCAACGCAGCCATGCCCCAGGAGCCGAATCCGGCGATCTCACCAACCACCAGCGCGAGGAGGCTGACGACGCCGGCTTTTGCCAGCAGTGCCCTGCCTCGGTGCGGTTGTGCCTGGAACGTCGTCTTGATCGTGTTGAACCGGTACTCGGTGGTGACGGTCAACGCAGCCAGAACCATCACTACTGCCAGGCCGAATCTGTATCCGATTTCGACGAACTCGATCCTCATGAACGCGGGATCCTCTGTCGTGCCCGCGACCAGGGCGGCGTACCCGATGGTGACCACCAAGGTGATCAGCGCGCACCACCATGGTGATCGTGTACTGAAGAGTTTGATGCGCTCCACTGCGAGCATTGTCATGTTGTGTTCCCTCGGTCCGATTCGGTCGGTGTCTCAGTTCGTTGCGGCGGCGGCAGGTTGCGGTTCCTCGGCTGCGAAGTCGGTGTGGTACTCGACGGAGTCACCTGTGATGTCCATGAAAGCCTGTTCCAACGACCCCTGCTGCGGGCTCAGTTCGTGCAGTACGATGCCTTCCTGTGCCGCGATCTCACCGATCTTCTCGCTGTCCGTTCCGGACACGAGCAGCTGGTTGTCCTGATCGGATAGCTGTGCGCCGGTGTCGGCCAGTGCCGTTCGCAACTGCCCCAGCTGTGGACTGCGAACCCTGACCTGGTCGGCCGCGGCGCGTGCGACGAAGTCCTCGGTGCTGCTGTGTGCGATGAGTTCGCCTCTACCGATCACCACCAGCTCGCTCGCCGTCAGTGACATTTCGGAGAGCAGGTGACTCGACACGAACACGGTTCGACCCTCGTCGGCCAGACGGTGCATGAACCGACGGATCCAGAGGATGCCTTCCGGGTCGAGCCCATTGACGGGCTCGTCGAACAGTAGGACCTCCGGATCCCCCAACAGCGCTCCGGCGATACCGAGCCGTTGCGACATCCCCAGCGAGAAGCCACCGGCCCGTTTGTGAGCCACCTGTGTGAGTCCGACCAGTTCGAGTACCTCGTCCACCCGCCTGCTCGGGATCTTGTTCGACCTGGCCATCCAGCTCAGGTGAGCGCGCGCGGAACGGTTCGGATGCACCCAGCTCGCCTCCAGCAGGGCCCCGACCTGCCGGAGCGGGTACTCGAGTTCCTGGTACCGCCGACCCCCGATCGTGACCGCGCCCGCGGTCGGATTGTCCAAGCCGAGCATCATGCGCATGGTGGTGGACTTTCCCGCCCCGTTCGGGCCGAGGAAACCGGTGACCGTACCCGGTTGTACGCAGAACGACAGGTCGTTGACAGCCAGTGTGTCGCCGTACCGTTTCGTGAGGCCCTTCGCCTCGATCATGTCTCCTCCTGTGTCGCGACTTCCGTGGTCATCCCCGGGCTGATACCAGCTTCTCGGATGTCGGCGGTCGGACGCGTCATCCGCAGGGGCCAATCTGGTGCCCTTCTCAGGTATGATTCTGCGACTTCGGAGGTGGCCGGGACGATCAGTGATCGCCCTGAGTGAACCCTGAATCCTGTCCCGCGGCCCGTGCGGGACAGTGACAGCCCGCGGCCGTTGCGGACCCAGTGGCCCTGGGGCCTGTGGTTGGCCCGACCCGTGCTCGGTGTCCGACCTGTCGCTGTGTGGTATGCGATAGTGAGGGTATGACTGACTCCGAATCCGTCTCGGACGGCCAAATGTTGTCCGTCACGTTGGACTGGCACGGTGCGGCCGCCGTGCTGACGTTGGTCGGCGAAGTCGATGTGGTGACCGTGTCACGGTTCGAGGAGAGACTGAATTCCGCGCTGGGCGAGCGGCCCGAGGCGCTGGTGGTGAATCTGGCGCAGGTGGATTTCTTCGCCTCCACGGGACTCAGCGCCCTGGTGGCGGCCCAGCAACGGGCCGGTGAGGGCACGGCCGTGCGGGTGGTGGCCACCAACCGGGCGGTACTGCGACCGTTGGAGGCGACAGGCTTGAACGGCACGGTTCCGATTTACGGCTCGGTGGAACTGGCACTCGACGCCGAGTGAGAAATCCCGGACGGTCCGGAACGGGCAAGCCCAGCCTGCATATGCGACCGATACTGTGGGTAATCGGAGCCTAGAGCGTCTCGGCTGTGAGGACGCGGAGGCAATGACGAGTGGTATGAGTGGCGAAAGTGGTGTGGCCGGTCTCGGCGATTCTGCCGCCCGGCCGTTGACGGATGTGGATTTCGTGGCGGTGCCCGCCGAACCCGAGCGGTTGCCGGAGCTGCGACGTGCACTGGCCGAATGGGCCGAACGTGTCGGCATGAGTGCCGAACAGGTCGAGGCGGTCACACTGGCCGGTTACGAGGCGTTGGCCAACGCGGCCACGCATGCGTACGCGGCCGGCACGGGTACACTGAATCTGCACGCGGAGTATCGATCAGCGCGGCGACAGGTACAGGTTGCGGTGAGCGACGCGGGTCGCTGGCGCACCCCGCCGACCGACCGTGACGGACTCGGTGGCCGGGGGCTGGTGTTGATCCGTAGCCTGGCCGAGCACGCGGAGGTACACACGGACGCGTCGGGGACGACCGTGTCGATGCACTGGACCGTGCCGGAAGCGGGCAGGGACGCTAACTCGCCGGCGGCTCGCTGACTGCCCCGTGAGAGCGCGCGGAGCCGCCAGTCGCCACGGCGGACTCCGCGGGATCGTTCACATTTTCTCCGCGGTGCTCCTGTCGGCTCAATACCAGCACTGCGACATCGTCCTCGACCGAGTACGGACCGACGAGCGTGCTCATCACGCTGGTACAGATGGTTTCTGCGGGAGCGGCCCTGACAGCGTTGCACAGGCGTTTTTCGCCTGCGTCGAGTGTGCTTTCCCTGCGCTCGATCAAGCCGTCGGTGTAGAAACAGACCGCCGCCCCGGCGGGCACATCGAGCACACTCGTGCGGCGTGGGTGGCGGGTGAGGCCGAAACCGAGGGGCGGGTCCACCGCGATGCCGGCAAGCGCGGCCGGTTCCGACGGTAGGGCGCGGACCGGCGCGAGGTGTCCTGCCAGCGACAGGTGCATTTGGTTCGTCGCGGGGTCGAAAATCCCGTAGGCCACTGTGGTCATGGTGTGCGTCTCGAAGTAGGTGGCCTTGTGGTCGAGTTTGTCGAGTACCCGGCCGGGATCCTCGGTTTCCAGGGCGTAGGCGCGCAGCGCGCTGCGCAGTCTGCCCATGACCGCGGCAGCCGAGAATCCTGACCCCGCCACGTCACCGATCGCGATACCGATTCTGCCGGTCGGCAGGGTGAACACGTCGTACCAGTCGCCGCCGACGTTGCCATGGCCGGGAGCGTAACGGGCAGCGA
>Ga0079226_10000281_pt1 | contig 34044 bp, 30 predicted proteins | sample Poulit2014_FD_76345 | JGI IMG/M metagenome (GOLD analysis project Ga0079226, IMG submission 76345) | Agricultural soil microbial communities from Georgia to study Nitrogen management - Poultry litter 2014 | ecosystem: Environmental > Terrestrial > Soil > Agricultural land | place: USA: Georgia...
GGCACCCAACGAGTGGAATACAACGGACCTACGGAGAAATGTTAAACCAGGTGAACGAACTTTTATAGAGGTGTATTAGGTAAACCGATTGGCTGATAAAGGCTTCATAGCGGAAGTCATATTAAAATATCCCTGATGTTGCTTTGGTCTTAGCGCCTGTAGTTCCATACTATGTATTTAACTGCATCAGTGGACTCAAGTTGAATGGATTGCTCCGCACCAGCAGACGCAAGATAGGGGCTCCCAAAAAATTATATAAATGGCGGTAATGATGGCATTATATCTGGAATATCCTGTTATGTGGTCTTTCTTCCGTGACAAATACTATTCACTTCAACTGCTGCCCAAAATAGGTAATAAAGGGAGGACTAAGCGTAACAAAAATAGCTTTATATCTATTACATAGCTGATGTTTGTACGGATAAAAGTTGATTGATGGGATGTTCATGCATTTCATAGTATTCAAAAGGTGAGTTCAATGCAAAATTTTCCTATTATCAACCCGTGGATAATCCGTAACCAAATAATCATATAGCTGATGTCGCACAAGAGTTCTGCTCAAATACGCCGGGAATTTATTGAATTTTTCGAAAAAAAGAATCATTTGCAGGTTCCCAGTTCACCGGTAGCCCCTAAAGACGATCCTACTCTGTTATTTATTAATGCAGGGATGAATCAATTTAAGCCGATCTTTTTGGACGAACAAAGTGGCTACAAGAAAGATGGGAAAACCTGGCAGCGGGTAGTCGATAGTCAGCGCTGTATCCGGGTAAGCGGCAAGCATAATGATTTGGAGGAAGTGGGCCGAGATACTTATCACCATACGCTTTTCGAAATGTTGGGTAATTGGTCTTTTGGAGACTATTTCAAACAAGAGGCCATTCGCTGGACCTGGGAGCTATTGGTGGAGGAGTGGGGGTTGGAGCCGGATCGCCTTTATGCCACCGTCTTTGAAGGCGATGAAGACGACGAGCTGCCGATTGATCAGGAATCTATTGAATACTGGAAATCGGAGACCGGTATTGCGGAAGATCATATCATGAAGTTTGACAAAACAGATAATTTCTGGGAGATGGGCGACACTGGTCCCTGTGGACCTTGCTCCGAGATGCACATTGATTTGCGTCCCGATGAGGAGCGAGCAAAGAAGCCGGGTTCGGAGTTGGTAAATATGGACGATCCCAAAGTGATGGAGATCTGGAATTTGGTATTTATCCAGTTTAACCGAAAGCCCGACGGCTCCCTTCAAAAACTTCCGGCCCAGCATGTAGATACCGGTATGGGCTTTGAGCGCATGTGTGCCGTATTGCAGCAGAAAACATCGAATTATGATACCGATTTGTTCGAGCCGCTGCTAAATTGCATAGGGGAAATGGCCGGTGTGGATTATGGCACGGCCGAAGACACTGATATAGCTATGCGCGTCATTGCGGACCATATTCGTGCAGTCAGCTTTTCCATTGCAGATGGGGTTTCACCCTCGAATGAAGGCCGGGGCTTTGTAGTCCGACGCATATTACGCCGAGCCATTCGGTATGGATGGGAACAGTTAAGTTTGAGAACACCCTTCTTCCATAAGTTAGTGCCCGTTTTGGCCCAGCAGTTTGAAGACGTATTTCCAGTGCTGATCAATCAGGAATCGTATGTAGAAAATGTTATTCTTTCGGAGGAAAAGAGTTTTCTCAATACACTCGGACAAGGTATTGAGCTATTTGAGGAGCTTATTGCTGACCGGGACTATATTACCGGGGAAGAAGCCTTTAAGCTGCACGATACCTATGGCTTTCCTATTGATTTGACGCAGCTGATGGCCCGGGAGCGCGATGTGGAAGTGGATGAAGAGGGCTTTGATAAACGAATGCAGGAGCAGAAGGAGCGCGCCCGAGCGTCCGGTAAATTTTCGGTGGATCAGTCATCTATAAAAGACTGGATCAGCGTGACTGAAACAGATGCTTTTGAATTCGTAGGCTATGATGAGCTACGGTCTACAGCCCAAATAAGAGTGATGCGCAGCCGTGATGGCCGCAATGAAATTATATTAGATCGGACGCCATTTTATGCCGAAAGCGGCGGTCAGGTGGCCGATACCGGCACGGTCACCAATGGAAAGGAGCACATGCGCGTACAGGATGTACAGAAGTCCCCGGATGGATATATCCATTTTGTTGATGAGCTCCCGGAACAGCCGGAGGGGGAATGGCAGGCGATGGTAGATGAGGAACGCCGAATTGAGGTACGCAAGCATCACTCAGCTACACACCTGCTGCATGCTGCATTGCGAGACGTATTGGGTGATCATGTGGCCCAAAAGGGATCGCTGGTAGATGAGGAATATTTACGCTTTGACTTTTCACATTTTGAGCAAATTAGTGCTGAACAGCTGGATCGTATTGAGGAGATCGTCAATAGAAAGGTGCAGCAAAATATCCCGCTGCAAGAGGATCGGGAGGTACCCATTGATGAAGCCAAAGAGCGGGGAGCTACCATGCTTTTTGGCGAAAAGTATGGAGACAAGGTGCGTGTCATAACTTTTGATCCGGACTATTCAATAGAACTTTGCGGAGGTACACACGTGAATGCAACCGGAGAGATTGGGTATTTTCGTCTTATGGCAGAATCATCTGCTGCAGCCGGCGTACGGCGAATTGAAGCTAAAGTCGGACAGAGTGTCGCTCACTATTTGAGAGCTGAGCACCATTTGGTTGAGCAGATCCGTCAGGAGCTGGGACAAAGTGATCAGAATATTGCCGAGGATGTGCGTGAGATTCTGAATGAGCGAAAGAATCTGCAGAAGCAGCTGGAAGAGCTTAAGCATCAACAAAGCTTATCTGCTCTTGACGGATTGTTTCAGCAATCGACAGAGCTGAAAAGTGGGCTGTTATTAGTAAGCGGTGAAATTCCGGGTGCTGATATGGAAATGCTCAAGCAACTGGGCTACGAGGCCCTTCAGAAAAGTAACAAGAAAACGATTACCGTGATGGGGGCAAAAGAACCTGAGCAGGGTAAAGCCTATGTAGTAGCTACTGTTACGGAGGACCTTATCAGCGATAATAGTCTGATGGCCGGTCAATTAGTGGCTAAGATTGGAAAGAAACTTGGAGGGGGCGGAGGCGGACAGCCGAAGTTGGCTACCGCAGGTGGAAGAAAGCCTGAAAAACTAACAGAGGTGCTGGCACAGGTACCAGACTTGATTAATGATGAGTTGGAAGAAAGTGAATGACCGCTTTCAGTACCTCTGGCAAACTATTTATAACAGTTGCTAACTATATTATTTGTAGATTTTTCCATATATTATGAGGCTGAATTAAAAAAAAGTAATTGAAAAGGAAATTTGAATTGACGCTCGTTGTCGTAAATAATCATTATGGCTAATAAAAAGGAAGAAGCACAAGACGAAGTTACATTTACGCCATCGGGAACGGGTATCCGCACGGATGGCCAGATTGAACAAAGTACCGAACTGCCAGACCCGACTGATGCTGATCATGAGTCGCTTGGATTGTCAGACGAGGATGTGGTTGACATGTTTAAGCAAATGTACTTGCAGCGCCGCTTTGAAGAGCGTGCTATGCAAATGTATCAGAAAGGGAAGTTTGGTGGTTTTTTACACCTTTATATGGGGCAGGAGGCTATTTCAACCGGTACGGTATTTGCCATTAATGATGACGATGACATTATAACTGGGTATCGTGATCACGGTTGGGGGCTGGTCCGGGGCGTAACACCTAAAGAAGGAATGGCGGAGCTTTACGGTAAAGAAACAGGCTGTTCGAATGGAAAAGGAGGATCGATGCACTTTTCTAATGTAGAAAATAATTTTTGGGGTGGCTTTGGTATTGTAGGGGGGCATATTCCCCTTGGTGGCGGCGTTGCGTTTGCGAATAAGTATAAACAAAATGACCGGATAACGGCCTGCTTCCTGGGCGACGGAGCTGTGGATCAGGGGGCCTTTCACGAGACCTTAAATATGAGCCAAAATTGGAATTTGCCCTGCATCTATGCCATTGAAAATAATGGTTATGCAATGGGAACAGCTGTTCATCGGCATTCTGTGGGTGAGTTGGTGGATCGTGCAGACGGTTATGATATGAAGAGTGCAGTGATTAACGGGATGGATGTATTTACTGTATACGAAACTATGAAGGAAGTAGCTGAAGATGTTCGTGAAAATTCTGAGCCCTGGCTGCTTGAAATGCGCACCTATCGCTATCGCGGTCACTCTATGTCAGATCCTATGAATTACCGTTCTAAAGAGGAGCTTGAGGTTTATCAGGAACTTGATCCTATAGAGCGCATCAAGAGTTATCTGTTAGACAAGGATATTATCGGTGAGGACGAGATAGATGATATTCATGATGAGGTTGAGGAAACAGTGATGGAGGCTGTTGACTTTGCGGAAGAAAGCGATTATCCGGACGACGATGCGCTTTATGAAGATATGTTTGTTGAAGATGATTATCCCTTCCATACATAGTTAAAGCTAATCGGAATACAGGCTCATTTTATGCATAACGACTGTAGATGGGCTAAGACCGAAGTTTGAATGACTCGATACAAATAATGATAATGAGTCAATATATTATTTTACAACAACTAATTTGAAAGAGAACACACTATGGCTGAGTTACAATTTAGAGAAGCAATTCGTGCTGCTATTGATGAGGAAATGGCAGATGACGAGAATATTTTTGTAATGGGTGAAGAGGTCGCTGAATATAATGGCGCTTATAAGGTGACGGAAGGACTCCTCGACAAATATGGGCCTAAAAGGATGATTGATACCCCAATTTCTGAGCTTGGTTTTGCCGGAATTGGGACTGGAGCAGCAATGAACGGGTTGAGGCCTATTATTGAGTTTATGACTTTTAACTTTGCTGTACTTGCCGCTGATCAAATCCTCAATCATGCTTCCAAAGCGCGGTATATGACGGGCGGTCAGCTGGAGATTCCGATTGTTTTTCGGGGGGCAAATGCCTCGGCAGGGCAGCTGAGTGCTACACATTCTGTTTCTTATGATTCTATGTATGCTCACTTTCCGGGTTTGAAGGTTATATATACTTCTGAGCCGGAAGATGCCAAAGGACTGCTCAAGTCGGCAATCCGTGACGATAATCCGGTATTGTTTATGGAGTCGGAGCAGATGTACGGGTTAAAAGGAGAGGTAACTGAAGAAGATGACTTTACTATTCCCATAGGGAAGGCCAAAGTAAAGCGCCAGGGGAGTGATGTTACAGTGGTTGCCCACGGAAAAATGTATCATGTAGCAAAAGAAGCCGCTGCGCAACTTGAAAAAGATGATGTGGATGTTGAAATTGTGGATCCGCGAACGGTAAAACCGCTGGATATTGAAACAATTGTTAAATCTATCCAAAAAACAAACCGCTGTGTTGTTGTAGATGAAGCTCACCCTTTTGGCGGCTTGGCTGCTGAAGTGGGTTATTTAATTCAGCGCGAGGCTTTTGATTACCTGGATGCACCGGTACAGCGGGTAACACTCCCGGATACCAATGCTCCATTTGCTGAAAACCTGTTAGACCAGTGGCTGCCCGATGCTCAGCAGGTTATTGATGCGGTAAATACGGTAACCTACAGAAAATAACCACAGCATTTGGCGATTGTGATCAATGGAGCCTTTTTTTGCTGGAAAGAATAATATAGTTGAAGTTCTATAACGATTTAACCTAAAATAAGAATACTATGGCTGTAAAAATTGAAATGCCCAAGCTTAGCGACACGCAGGATCAAGGCGTTATTGCTTCCTGGCAGATTGAAGAAGGTGATGAGGTGGAATCTGGAGATGTTGTTGCTGAAGTAGAAACGGATAAGGCGACCATGGAAGTGGAAGTTTTTGATAGTGGAACCATCCTTAAAATATTGGCTGATGAGGGCGATGCACTTGAGCTCGGTGAAGTGATGGCCGTTATTGGAGAAGAGGGAGAAGATATAAGTGATATTTTAGAAGAAGCGGCATCAGGCGGAGAAGACGATTCGTCCTCAGAAGAAGAAAGTAAAGCTGATACTGAAGAAGCCGATTCCATGTCGGATGAAGAGCCACAGGAACAAAGCAAGCAGCAAGCCTCTTCTTCATCGGAAAACGGCAGGATTAAAGCTTCTCCATTGGCCAGGAAGATGGCAGAAGATCAGGGAATTACCCTTTCTAAGGTTGAAGGAAGCGGTCCACAAGGACGTATCATTAAGCGCGATATTGAAAGTTATGAGCCTTCTGAAACCGGAACTCCAGCTGCTGTTTCTCATGAAGACCAGGAGCATCGGGTTTCGCAAATGCGCAAGACGATTGCCGGCCGGCTGTCCGAAAGCAAGTTCAGCAGTCCACACTTTTATGAGACCGTTTCTATTGATATGCAGCCTGCCTGGGATGCCCGTAAGGAGATTAACAATACTATTGAAGGCAAGATTAGCTTTAATGATATTGTGGTCAAAGCATGTGCTGCAGCGCTTCGCAAGCATCCGGAGGTGAACAGCTCCTGGCATGGAGATAAGATTATAGAACACGGAAACGTAAATGTAGCCGTAGCTGTAGCCATTGAGGAAGGATTGGTGACGCCGGTTATAAACAATACTGACCAAAAGGGACTACAGCAGATTGGCGATGAAACCCGCGATCTGGCTGAGAAAGCCCGTAACCGCGATCTCGATCTCGACCAAATGGAGGGAAGTACCTTTACGGTAAGCAACCTGGGGATGTTTGGCATCGAAGAGTTTACCGCTATAATCAATCCGCCTAATGCTTGTATCTTGGCTGTAGGAGCTATTCAAGAAGTACCTGTGGTTGAAAATGGTGAAGTAGTACCGGGTAAGCGGATGAAGATTACGCTTTCCAGCGATCACCGTATTGTAGATGGAGCCATGGCTGCTCAATTTCTCAATACGCTTCAAACCATGCTCGAAAATCCACTGAGTATTGTACTTTAAACATTAAATAAATAGATGTGGTTATTTTGAGCCCTGGACCTTTCGGTTTAGGGCTTTTATAATAAAAATGAGGGATAGCCAATCCGGGTTTATTCGGTTTAACTTATATTATCCTTTACTTTTAGAACTCTGGAAAAACCGTCTATATTAGTGGTGAGTTTAAACAAATAACATATATTCTATGAAAGGCATCATCTTAGCCGGTGGAACCGGTTCACGTCTTTTTCCACTTACCAAGGTGACGAACAAACATCTATTGCCGGTGGGGGAGCACCCTATGATTTATCATCCGATTAACAAGCTAATTGAAGCCGGCATTGATGAGATCTTAGTGGTAACCGGCACCGATCATATGGGGGATGTGGTAAACCTTCTTGGATCCGGAAAAGATTTTGGCTGTCGCTTTACTTATAAAGTACAAGATGAAGCCGGAGGCATTGCCCAAGCCCTGGGATTGGCAGAAAATTTTGTTGGTGAGGATGCCATGACGGTTATACTTGCGGACAATATTTTTGAGTCTTCCCTTAAAGAGGCGGTAACTAATTATCCAGACCAGGGAGCACAAATATTGCTCAAGGAAGTTCATGATCCCGAACGTTTTGGTGTTGCTGAAGTAAGTGGCGAAAAGGTAGTAAATATTGACGAGAAACCGACGAATCCCCAGAGTAACTATGCGGTGACAGGTATTTATATGTATGATAAGAGGGTCTTTGACTATATTCGTCAGCTCGAGCCTTCCGACCGGGGCGAACTGGAGATTACTGACGTCAATAACTTTTATATATCATCAGAACGCATGCGTTATTCAATGTTGAAGGGATGGTGGACTGATGCTGGAACTCATTCCTCTTATAAACGGGCTAATCAGTTAATTGACAATTAGAAATGAAAAAGATCATCGTGTTAGGGGCCTCAGGTCAGCTGGGCCAGGAATGGCAGCATACTTTTACAGATCCGGAGGTGGTCCTGCTTCCTTATAATTCCGGACAATTAGATATCACGATGGAAAATCAGCTTAGGGATGAACTTACCGAGCAGCAACCGGATATTGTCGTCAATTGTGCGGCGTATACTGATGTCGATGGGGCCGAGGAGAATAGAGATAAAGCATGGCATATAAATGTGGAAGCGGTTTCCGGTTTAGCGGAATTGGCTGAACAGATAGGTTTTACGCTCGTACATTATTCGACAGACTATGTTTTCCCCGGGAAATCTAACGATCGGCAGCGCCATCCGAAAGGATATCCAGAAAGTTTGGCAGCGAATCCCATAAATTTCTACGGCCAAACCAAGTGGGAAGGCGAAAAGATTATCCGGAAAAAGACTGACCAACATTTAATTTTGCGGGTTTCCTGGCTTTGCGGGAATTATGGATCTAACTTTGTAAAAACAATGCTCCGGCTTGGCCAGGGGCACGAAGAACTCCAGGTTGTAAATGATCAGTGGGGTAGTCCCACATTTACTGAAAATGTCGTTCGAAACTCTTGGAAACTGCTGCAGAATAAGCGGCGCGGTACTTTTCATATCACTTCTAAGGGATTGATTACCTGGCATCACTTTGCAAAAGCAATATTTTCAAGGGCGGGGATAAAAGTTGATTTGGAAGCAGTACGCTCAGAGCATTTCCCAACAGAGGCTGAGCGTCCTCGCTTCTCTAAGCTGAAAACGAGCCGACTGGCAGGGATAAAAGGAACCATATTGGAAGACTGGAAAACCGGATTGGATAAGCTGCTGTACCAAATAGAGTATGAGTAAAATTCAGTTTTCCTTCGAACAATAATGGTGATTTATTTACCTATTATTGCTAACGAAAATCTGCAGAGATATTCACTCAGGCAAAGCCGGTTGTTATAATTTTCCAGATAGGACACTGCGTTTGGATGGATCATGAAATTAAATCAGCAAAGCTATATATTAGCCTTTCAAAATAGCGTTTACCAAAATTAGGTTAAACACAGACTCCGGAAAATATACCAGTATATGGAAATAATGGCTACCGAAATCCCCGATGTTTTGCTACTTAAACCTGGGGTTTATCAAGATGAGCGCGGTTATTTTTTGGAAACCTATCGCGAGGAAGCTCTCCGGAAGTATGCTCCGGGGCTTCATTTTGTGCAGGATAACCTATCCAAATCGCAGAAGAATACAGTTCGGGGATTGCACTATCAGATAAAGCAACCCCAAGATAAGCTGTTGATGGTGATGCAGGGAGAAATTTTGGATGTAGCCGTTGACCTTCGATCTGGATCCGCGACATTTGGCAACCATACGGCCGTAGAGCTGAGTGCGGAAAACAAACATCAATTGTTTATTCCAAAAGGCTTTGCCCACGGCTTCTCAGTACTCTCTGATGAGGCCTTGGTATATTATAAATGCAGCGATTATTATTATCCGGAGGGAGAGCGCGGCCTTTATTGGAATGATTCCGCACTGGACATCGACTGGCGGGTAGAGAAGCCTATTATTTCAGAAAAAGATCAGCAACAGCCACGGTTAGAGGAAATTCCAAAGCAAGATCTATTCTATGAGTAAGTCGCTAAATTTGTTTATTTAAGTCTGTGAGAGGCTTATCCAATCGAAGAGTTGTAGTGGTGGAAGCGGGAGCTATACTCAACCTCTTTTGGGCTCCTCGTCTTGTTTCTTGCCCCGAATATCCGCGTGTGTTACGGTGTCTTGTATTTGCGTTTCGCTGGGCATTATTCGTTGTCAATAGGAACAGAAAACTACCTGGGAGTGTGCAGGATAATAGTTTTTAGAGAGGGCAACTGTCGGTCGATTATTTATATTTCGACCTATTGCGAACCCTCTTAGCACCTTATATCATTTGCTGAACAGTTAGTTTGCCTCTGTTAGAACAAATATCATTTATTATGAGCTTTTACTGGTTTCCCCAAACCCCTCATAAAGACCTAAAAGGAGTTTATGAAGAAGTGTTTTAAAGTTCACTTATTTATAAATTTATATGAAGGAAAACTATTCATTAAAATAAGCTCTTTTAATTACTATATTAGGTCACATGAGTAATAATGACCTTATTATATTGGCAATTTCTTTTGGATTAGGACTTCTTGTAGGGATACAGCGCGAGAAATCGATCCACAAAGTTGCGGGTGTACGAACGTTCACGTTAATTGCCGTTTTGGGAACGGTCTCAGGGTTTATAACCCGCGATTACGGGAATTCCTATTTTCTACCTGTGATGGGGTTGGCAGTTACTGCTTTTTTTGTAATGGCCAACTATATGAAACAAAAGAAGCAAACCACTTACAGTATAGGACAGACGACCGAAGTCGCTATCTTACTGATGTTTGCTATCGGAGCTTATCTGGTATTAGGCAGCAAAATAATTGGGATAATTGTAGGAGGAGCCTTAGCTGTATTACTTTATCTAAAAGAGGTATTGCACGAATTTGTTGATCGGCTGAAGGATAAGGATATATCAGCCATTATGACTTTTGTCGGCATCACGCTGGTGATTTTTCCCATTTTACCCGACCAAACCTATGGGCCTTATGACGTATTAAATCCAAGAAATATTTGGTTGATGGTCGTGCTTATCGTGGGTATAAGCACATTGGGATATTTCGTTTATAAATGGCTGGGAAAGGAGGTGGGTATGCTCAGCAACGGTGTTTTAGGCGGGGTTATTAGCAGTACTGCCACAACGATAAGCTATGCCCGAACCACTAAAAATAACAAATCACTTGCTGAGGTATCGGCATTTGTTATCTTTTCTGCAGTTACCATTTCTATTATACGAGTTGTCATAGAGGTAATCGTTGTAACTCCTCAAAATGCAATGGAGATTATAATACCCTTTTTAGTATTATTCGGTTTTATGAGCGTCTTATCTGTGTTATTGTTTTATAAAGCATCGAAGGGTACAGAAAGCGAAAAAATGCCCGAACCTAAAAACGTTGCTCAATTTAAAAGTGCATTATTCTTTGGGATACTCTATGGGCTGATACTTTTGGCCGTAGCATTTACAAAAGATACTTTTGGCCAAAAAGGCCTGTATGCGGTCTCTGTGATTGGAGGATTAGTGAAAAAAGATGCCATTACGCTTTCACTGGCCCAATCGATCGATAGTGGCCTTGATGTTGGTTTAGGATGGCGTTTAATAATGACCGGAGTATTGGCTAATTTCGCTTTTAAGATACCAATGATTTATGTGATTGGAGATCGTAAATTGGCCAGATGGGTGGGGATAACCCTTTCCATATCTGTTGCTGTTGGTATCTTACTTATCATACTTTGGCCATAACTGTAATTTCTTTCCATTCGTCTTATTTTCCTTTCATTCAATACCGGTCTTAAACGTAATATAAAGCCGGCCATTATTCGAGCTTTATCTTCAAGATCTTCCAGGTAGGAACATCTCACCTCTATTTATGAACAGTTTTTTTTAAAGGTTGAACCCAGACTGATGGATTGCCCGTAGCCTTGCATAGTGGTGGGTAAGTATTGAAATATAGATTGACATAACAGAAAATAAAGCATAATATACATAATTAGTTAGCGTTGACTAACAAATGCTAAAATAAATTCGACCAAGACGAAAATGGAACAGCGTATTACCGTTAAAGAGTTACAGGTTTCCTATGTGGGAGACACCGTTTTAGATGGAATCCATTTTTCGTTTAGCGGCGGGAAAGTAATCGGTGTGATAGGACCAAACGGGGCTGGAAAATCCACGATGATAAAAGCAATATTGGGATTAATACCCAAAGATAGTGGAGCAGTAACGATTTCCGGGCAGCTGGTGGATAAGGTTAGAAAAGAGATTGCATATATCCCACAACGTTCGAATATCGACTGGGACTTTCCAATAGTAGTGAAAGATACTGTATTACTGGGGACCTTCCCGAAAATGGGATTAATCAGTCGTCCTAAAGAAGCTGACCATGAATGGGCGTTAGAATGCTTGAAGAAAGTAGGTATGGAGAAATTTGCTGATCGCCAAATTGGAGAGCTGTCAGGCGGACAGCAGCAGCGCGTGTTTATGGCAAGAGCACTTGCACAGAACGCAGATCTGTATTTTCTGGATGAGCCCTTTGTGGGCATAGATATAAGCAGTGAAGAAATTATTGTAGATATTCTAAAAGATCTGCGTAACCAGGGTAAAATGGTATTTGTTGTTCATCACGATTTAGCCAAAGTTTCCGCTTATTTTGATGATGTGCTGTTGTTAAATAAAGAACTTATAGCAAGCGGTCCAGTTGATCAAGTCTTTACTAATGAAAACTTGGCGGAGACCTTTGGACGACCAATGGCAATAGATTTAGATGCCGAGGTTGCAGAGTGACTCCCTTTTTTCATGATATTGCCGAATATGCTTTTCTCCGCCGAGCGCTATTTACTTCCATTATGGTTGGTATCATTTGTGGGGTTATTGGCCCATTTATCGTCTTGCGCGGTCTATCGCTGATGGGAGATGCAATATCTCATGCCGTACTGCCGGGCGTAGCAATTTCCTATATGCTGGGCATCAATTATTTTTACGGAGCTGCATTAAGCGGTATACTATCGGCCGTTGGGATAGGAATGATCGACCAAAATAGCCGAATAAAGAACGATGCCTCTATTGGAATCGTCCTCTCTGCAGCCCTTGCACTGGGGGTTATTCTAATTACAAAGGCCCAATCGGCCCAAGATTTAACCAATATTTTATTTGGCAATGTTTTGGCTGTTCAAGCTATTGATATGTGGATAACACTAAGCATTGGCCTCCTTGTGCTGGTGGTCGTCATTCTCTTTTATAGGAACTGCTTATTTCCAGTTTTGATCCGATTATGTCAGCCGCGTATGGGTTGAATACTAAGGCAATCCATTATCTTATCATGGTTCTGCTAACCCTGGTAACTGTTTCTTCTCTGAAAACAGTGGGCGTAATTTTAGTGGTTTCCATGCTGATTGCCCCGGCCTCAACGGGCTATTTATTGACGGATAATTTTGGGAGAATGATTTTTATTTCAGCGGGGATTGGAGTGTTGTCCTCTGCGCTGGGCATGTATGTTAGTTTTCGTAATAACCTGCCTACAGGACCGGTCATTGCGCTGACTGTAACCTTTTTCTTTGTATTAGCATTTTTATTTGCTCCCAAACAAGGGTTAGTCTGGCGTTCGCTGAAAGAGCGAAATCACCAAAAGCGAACTGACGCTATTAACAATAAATAGACATAAAGGACTGATGGTTAGAAGAATAAAGAACTTATTATTGCAATCTTTCGGATTTGGGCTTCTTATAACGTTAGCAGTGGCCTGTGGGAACAATTCAGATAAGTCTCAAAATAGGAAAGAAGGTTTTAAAAGCCTTGACAAGTTGCATGTGATATCCTCTTTCACCATTCTATCGGATATCGTTCGTCAAATTGGAGGGGAGCGCGTAGAGGTGTATAATATGGTGCCAACCGGCACAGATCCCCATGATTATGTGCCGTTTCCAAAGGATGTAAAAGCTACAACTGATGCCGATCTGCTGGTAAAAAATGGCCTTAACTTGGAGGGCGGAGATAATGGATGGTTTGCTAAATTGGTGCGTACAACGAACCAAAATAAAGATCGGGTTTATCAGCTAACTAAAGGCGTGGAGCCGATGTATCTGAAAAGTAAAGATGGAAGAAAAGAGGAAATTAACCCGCACGCTTTTCTTAATCCGGTTGTGGGTATTCAAATAGCAAAAAATGCCCGTGATGCTTTAATTGAAGTAGATACTGATCACGAGGAAGGATATAGGCAGAGGGCAACAAAGTATATTGATTTACTCAAAGATTTTGATGAGGAATATCAAACTAAAATTAATGAAATTCCTGAAGAAGATCGGATTTTAGTTACCAGCGAGCGAGCCTTTCAGTACCTGGCCGCGGAATATGGGCTGAAAGAAGGGTATATATGGGCCATTGATACACAGGATAATGGTACTCCGGAACAGATTAAGTCGCTGCTTTCTTTTCTTAAAGAATACAAGCCACCAGTATTGTTTGTTGAAACCAATGTAGACAAGCGCCCAATGCGGACTGTTTCATCGGAATCGGGAATTGAAATATATGGCCCAATTTATTCCGATGAGATTGGTGAGCCCGGTGAGGAGGTGGATACCTACGAGAAATATCTGCGCTATAATCTTAGGCAAATATATAACGGTTTGGCACAGAATGAATAACGACTATTTCTGATTTCGCTGCTTTTCGAACTCTTCATCGGAAAGCAGACCTTGTTGCCATAGGCCGGTTAAATAGTCTACTCTTACCATATCGCCAGATTGAAATTTGGGCTTTCTGGGCTCAGTGCTTTTCTGTTCCTCACGGAGACGTTTCTTTTCAGCGGCAATTGCCTTTTCCAGCATCCCTTTAAGCTGATAGGGATCTTCTATTCCATATAAGGTCATATCGGATTCGGATATCTGCAGGTGTATATCACCCACCGAAAATTTTTGTTGCGTCCAATTCTGCTGGACCTCTACTCCTCTGATGCTAAATAGGTCTACATTGCGATGGTATTGATTATCAACAGAGGTAATTTGGCGATCAGTAATTTCATAACGTTCGCGATGCTGACGTTTCCATATTTTATAAAGACCAATGAGCCCAATACCGAAAAGGGGAATAAGCAGGATGGAAATGAGATAACCTAAGGCATGATTTTTCCAGCTTATTTGCATCGTTACCATCTTATTAGGAGCTGATTGGTTCATAACAATTGAATATTTAATCTATGTAAGTGAACACATTTAAAATAAGAAAAATTAGTCGATAAGAAGACATAATCACTAAGTATTTCCAATCAATTTTTGTATATTAAAATCTCTTGCTGAAGGCTTTTAGAAAGCAGTAAAAAATGTGAATGATGAAACTTAAACTTTGGAAATATGCGGTTGCAATTTGGCTTACGATAGTCATTATTGCCGGTTTCCTTATTCCGCTTCCTGAAATAGACATTTTAAAAGAAACGGCCCGAAACCTCTTTTTACACGTGCCTATGTGGTTTGCAATGACCATATGTTTTGTTGCCGGATTTGTGTATAGTATCAAATATTTAAATAGTCGGAATCTTGAAATTGATCGCAAGGCTGAATCGGCTACACAGATTGGAATATTGTTTGGTCTTTGTGGTTTATTTACCGGCTCATTGTGGGCTCGCTTTACCTGGGGAACTTGGTGGACTTTTGCTGAGCCTCGAATGAATTTGGCGGCTCTTGGAATGCTGATTTATGTGGCTTATTTTATTCTGAGGACGGCCTTTAACGATCCTGAAAAGCAGGCGAAGATAGCGGCTGTATTTAATATATTTGCTGCTACTACAATTCCTTTCCTGTTCTATATTATTCCGCGTCAGCTTCCCAGCTTGCATCCGGGAGCAGAAGGAAATCCGGCATTCAGTGAAATAACAGCTCCGCAACTTCGATATGTATTTTATCCCGCAGTAATAGGTTTTATTGCCCTCTCAATTTGGTTATACGATATTTTGTTTCTCTATAAGACTGTAAAGCATCAACTTGAAAACCAACAATCATGACCTTTTCTATAATTCAGGCTCAGGCCGATACCACTGCCTTTGCTGATACGCTCACCCAGTCTTATTCGAATACCTGGGACGGCAGTACAGGGCTCGAGCATTCTGGGCCAATAATGAAGGCAGCAGCTTCACATGACCTGATATTTATCGTACTTGGGGTAAGCCTGATAATTTGGTTTCTCCTGCTGTTCTTTATTATTCGTGTAGACAAGAAGGTAGGTAAGCTGGAAAATGAATTACAACAAACAACAAAAAAACAAGATCATGAAACCTAAATTAGTAATAGGCATCGTTGCTATTGTCGGTTTTACTTCGCTGTTGATGTATAACTTTGGCAATAGCATCAGCACTTACGTAAATTTTGATAAAGCTTCTAAAATGGATAATGCCCATGTGGTAGGTGCCTGGGTAGATTCCAAGGATTATGGTTTTTCCATGGAGACCAAACAGTTTTCATTTTATATGGAAGACGAGGCCGGTAATGTTCGTCGGGTTATTTATCCCAGTTCAAAGCCGAATAATTTTGAGCAGGCTAATCAGCTGGTTGTTATCGGAGAGATGAAAGGCGATATATTTTATGCAAATGATATGCTGATGAAGTGTCCTTCCAAATATAATGATACAGATGCCTCAGAATTCCAAAAAGTCAGTGCGGTTAATAATTAATGATTAAGTTTTTAGGTGAGCTTACCGTTAATGGCGCCTTTTTGTGTGCCATTCTATCGGCGATTGGATTTTTTATCTATTCTCAGAAAGATGAAAATCGCTATTTCAATATATCTGGTTGGATTTACGGCCTACAGGGGCTCTTTCTGTTGGCTGCATCGGGATTGCTTATTTATGTTATTCTGACTCACCAGTTCAATTTTTACTATGTATATAACTATACCAGTTCTGACCTGCAGCTGAAGTATCTGGTTTCAGCCTTCTGGGGCGGACAGGAAGGAAGCTTTATTCTCTGGGTTATATTTTCTACCCTCATTGGATTAGGACTTATGCGCTGGACACGGAAACCTTACCGGGGGCCGGTACTCTTTTTTATGGCTCTTACTCAGGTGTTCCTGCTTTCTATGATTACCGGCATCTCTATAGGCGACTTTAAGATGGGAGCATCGCCTTTTCGATCGTTGGCAGAAGCGATGCCCAACGCTCCTTTTCTTCAATCGAACCCTGACTTTGTGCCGGCGGATGGTAAGGGGTTAAATGATTTACTTAAAAGTCCGTGGATGATCATTCATCCGCCCCTATTGTTCTTAGGTTTTTCAATGATGACAGTGCCGTTTTGTTTCTCAATGGCGGCCCTTTGGAAACGTAAGTACAATGAATGGGTTGACCCGGCCTTACCGTGGACACTCGGAGCTAATATTGCCCTGTTAACGGCTATCTTTTTGGGAGGTTACTGGGCTTATGTAACGCTGTCATTTGGAGGCTACTGGGCCTGGGACCCGGTTGAGAATGCTGCACTTGTACCTTGGTTGTTTGGTACTGCCGGTATCCATACGATGATCATACAGCGCAGAAGTTCAGTATCTCAAAAGGCATCTATCGTATTCGCTATATTGGCTTATGTGGGGATTGTATATGAAACCTTCCTGACGCGATCGGGAGTTTTGGCCGATGCATCAGTCCATAGTTTTGTGGATTTGGGACTATACGGGCAGCTGGTAGTTTTTATGGTGGCAATTGTTGTAATAGCCGCCGGCTTGTTTTTGTATCGTTATAAGGAGCTCCCAAAACAACGGAAAGAGTCCAAGCTTTTAAGCCGGGAGTTTATCACATTTAGTGGCTCCCTGCTGCTGTTTTTACTCGGGCTGGTTATTATACTGGGAACGAGCTCTCCGATTATCGGGAAATTATTTGTTGAAGCTCCAACACCGCCGGAAGTCAGCTTTTATAATGATTGGACAATGCCGATAGCAATGCTGGCGGCAATATTTACAGTACTTGGGCAGTATCTGTTTTGGAAGCGGCAGGATGCTGAGAGCCTTTCGGCCGATTTACTCCTTCCCGTTGCATTGAGTTGTGTGATTACCCTTATTAGTATCATTGCCGGAGATGTTAGAAATTTCTATTATATGGCTTATTTATTAACAGCGTGGTTTTCCGTGGTGGGCAATGCTATTATTATGATTCGCCTTATAAAGAAGAAACCTATGCTGATTGGCGGTACACTCTCTCACTTAGGCTTTGCTACTCTTCTGATAGGTATCTTAGCTTCCTCTGCCTACGACAGTCATCTTCTTGATGAACAAACTGAGCGTTATAATGAAGCTATTAAGGCAGGTACAATAAAAGATGACCAGGGTTTTCCAAAAACACAGCCAGTTAACTTTTTGGAGCTAAAGCTCAATGAACCCAAAATAATAGGCGATAAATACCGAGTAACCTATGAGGGATATACCTTGAAAGATCAGGTGCGGCCCGGCCAGCAAGCCTATCGAATTAAATTTGAACCTTTAGGTGATGAAGAGGAAGAGTTTATACTTAAACCTGTTGTGTATCCCATGTTGGCTTCATCAACCCCCCAGAATATTGAATGGTCGGTTGAGCCGGATGTTCGTACTGGGCTATTTAGTGATATTTATATGTATGTGTCGGGTAGCTCTTATGTGCAAGAGCGCAACGAGGAGGCCGAAGAAAAGACGGGGAAAAACCAAAAGATGGAACCAGTTGCTAATACGAGCCAGGAAGATAGTACCCAAGTGCAAAAGATTACTATAGAGCGGGGAAGTACTGCGCCTGTAGGCCCATATGAGATACATTTAGAAGGTTATGAACAGGAAGATGATCAAATGGTGAAGGATAGCACGTTAATTGCTGTAAGAGCTGATATTACGGTTACTCCCCGAGGGAGCGATAGCTCGGTAGAGATGCATCCTCTTTTTTCCATTTATCAGAAAGATGGTAAGAACTGGTCTTTTGCACCTCCTATGACTATTCCGGGTGACAAGGGTTCTGTACAGTTTAGCAGCATCAATCCTGAAACCGGTGAGGTTGAGTTAACGATTCGTGGGGTCGAAAAAAAAGCAGAGCAGCCCTGGGTATTGTTAATGGCTGAAGAAAAACCATTTGTATCTATTGTATGGATCGGAACGTTTATGCTTATGGCCGGTTTTAGCGTCTCCGTTTTCCGGCATTGGGATCGGGAGCGAAAGAAAAGCTGAGACAATAAACAAATCGGTATAATGCCACGTTATAAGCTGACGATAGAGTATAAGGGCACAAATTACAGTGGCTGGCAAAAGCAACCCGATGCTCGTACTATAGAAGAGGAGATAGAGAAGGCCTTTGATCGGGTTCATGACCAACATATTAGCATGTATGGACAAGGGCGAACAGACGGTGGGGTTCATGCTATTGGGCAGACGGCACATTTCGATATCCCAAAACCTATTGATATAGACAAATTAAAGCATGCCTTTTTAGGAGTACTTCCTTCTGATATTGCAGTTTGGGATATTAGGGAAGTGGAAGAGGATTTTCATGCTCGTTTTGACGCTATATATCGTCAATATATTTACCGCATAGCCCGTCGGCCGCGCCCTTTATTCAAGAGTACATCCATATTGGCGATGTACGAACTTGATATGGCCCGAATGAGGGAATGTGCAAAGTGGATAGAGGGGGAGCATAATTTTGATAGCTTTACCCGGGCTGACAACCAGAATCCAAGTTCCTTCTGTAACGTATTTGAGTCACGCTTTTCAGAGCGGAACGGATTGTTGTGCTACCACATTCGTGCAAACCGATTTGTCCGTCATCTTGTCCGTAGGTTAGTGGGGACCTTACTAATGGTTGGAAGGCATAAATGCACAGCAGAGGAGTTTGAAAATCTGTTACTTGAACCGGATAAACAAAAGGACGCCTATGGAGTGCCGGCTAAGGGACTAACACTTGAAAAAGTAGGTTATGAAGATTGTTAAATAATATTTGACTATGATAATACAAAATACATATATTTGTGCTCTGTTTGAAGGGCCAATCGTTGGTGATTTGTTTAGGTGAAAAAGCCAGATTAGCTCTTGTTATTTGATATATTTATTTTATCAAAAAGCATTTTAAATGCGTTTATCCTATGTTAAAGCAGTAAATAATAAACTTATAAATCTGGCGATAACTGGATATAAGCTCGAAATATTGATCATAGGATTAGAACGATCTAAGTAACGAATTTAATATTCCTCGGTAGCTCAGTGGCAGAGCAATCGGCTGTTAACCGATCGGTCGTAGGTTCGAATCCTACCCGGGGAGCCATTCAAAGACTGATTAGCGCAAGCTGGTCAGTCTTTTTTGTTTTAAGCTGCTACCCATATGGAATACTCTCTTTACATGCTTAGATCCAGGACAATGTAGAAATCTATTATATTGGTGTTTTGGATGAACCTGAACGCAGACTGAAGTACCACAATGGAAGAAAGTAAAGGATACACCCAGAATTACCATCAATGGGAGCTTATTTTACTTACAAATTTGGAAGTAAACTACAGGATTAAGCGTCAGAATAGCTCATGAAAGGCGGGAAGAGCAAGAAGATGGTCTGGTTTCTTATGGAAAGGAAAATTGATATTCAGGATTGTCTGTAATCTGTTGCGATGGGGGATCCCGATGGCGGTCGGGGCGCAGGCAGTCGGTCCGTAAGCAGGTATTAATAAAGGCCCGGTTTTCGAATGCCTTTAATCTCTTTCAATGGTTTCATGGGCTAATTAGATATTAAGTTGATTAGTAAGTATTACCGGTAATGTTACCAATATATTGCATTCTATTTTAGCCAAAAAGGCATTATATTCTGAGGAGCAGAGCACTTTTTGAAACCACCTCTTTTTTTACTCTGAATATTCTCATTCCTATCGTCTTATTTATTTTGTTTCATCTGTTCCTTTTCAAGGATCGGCTGTAATACCTTCCATACATTTTGTGCCACAATCCGATGACCTTCTGCCGTAGGATGGATACCATCCGACTGATTGAGCTCTTCACTTCCGGCTACCCCTTTTAACAGGAAGGGAATGAGCTTAGCGTGGTTTTTTTGGGCCAAGCGGGGGTATATTTTCTTAAATTGTTCAGTATAATCTGGGCCCATATTCGGTGGAACCTGCATCCCTGCGAGTACGATGGTCGCTTCCGGATTGGCTTTTTTAACCTTGTCAATAATATTCTGTAAATTATCTTTAGTTACGCTCAGATCGATACCGCGCAGGCCGTCATTTGCGCCCAATTCGAGCACGAATAGATCAACCGGCTGGCGTAACATCCAATCGATGCGCCTAAGACCACCGGCCGAGGTTTCTCCGCTGAGTCCGCCGTTTATGACCTCATAGTTCCAGCCCAGAGAGTCAATCTTCTGTTGTATCAGTGCCGGATAGGCTTTCTGCTCATTAATGCCGTAGCCGGCGGTGATGCTGTCGCCAAAAAACAGGATGCGATTTTTTTCCTGGGCCCGGGACGGCAAAGAAAACAACAGCAGTGTAACCAATAATAATAAATGTCGGTTCATAAATTGATCGAAATTAATGGTTTGAAATTTGTAATATAGGAAACGATAATCGCTGTATTATGATTTAGCTATCTTGGCATAATTAAAGATTTAAGTTTACAATGGACTGTAGGATTGACAAACTTTTATGTTGTATTTTTGGCATTGGCTAACAATGAAGCCAAGTTATACTATTTTTACTGGAAATAAAGGTTACTAAACGATTTTTAGACGATAGACGCCTTATCAAAATTTTCAAGCCTAATCACCCGGTATAAACGCTATGCCTATATTAGAAGCAACCAACATCACCCAAAAATTCCGCAGTGGTGATCGCAAGCTCACCGTGCTCGACCAAATAAATTTTAAGATCACTGCTGGAACTACCTGTTCTATTGTAGGTCCCTCCGGCAGCGGTAAGACCACACTTCTTGGACTTTGCGCCGGTCTTGACCGACCGACGCAGGGCGAAGTGGAGCTCAATGGTATCGCATTAGCTCCACTCAGTGAAGATGAACGTGCGAGGGTTCGGAATAAGTATGTAGGCTTTGTGTTCCAAACCTTTCAGCTAGTTCCGACGCTAACGGCACTGGAAAATGTGATGGTACCAATGGAATTGCGGGGACAAGGCACAAAAGTGGTCCGGCGAGAAGCTGCTGCACTTTTGACAGAAGTAGGGCTTAAAGGCCGCCTGAATCATTATCCAGCGCAGCTTTCAGGAGGGGAACAGCAGCGTGTGGCCATTGCCCGTGCTTTTATTAATAAGCCAAAAATACTTTTTGCGGATGAACCCACCGGCAACCTCGACGCTGAGACGGGGGCTACGATTGAAAAGCTGCTCTTTAACCTTAACAAGGACAACGGTACTACGCTTATGCTCGTGACCCACGACCTTTCCCTTGCCGAACAATGCCGGCGCACGATTTACATTAAGAACGGGCGGATTGATAAAGATGAGAGCAGTGAGCCGGTTAACATGGAACCAATCAATGATTAAACGGCCCGGTTTAAGATGAAATTTTATTTTACGAACTGGACCTGGAAAATGGCCTGGCGTGATGCCCGCTCCAATAAGCGGCGCCTTTTTATTTATATCTCCGCAATCATCATCGGTGTAGCCGCGCAGGTGGCTATTACTTCATTTCGGGATAGCCTGAATTCCACGATCAGCGATCAGTCCAAGGAGCTGCTGGGGGCCGACCTTGAAGTTGAGACCGATCAGCCCCCACCGGATATGCTAAAAGACTATTTTAAGAGGCTGGGCGGCAAACAATCCACCATTATCGAATTTCCGTCAATGGTGTTTTTTCCGGGAACCGAAGATGCGCGCCTGGCCAACGTAAGAGCGCTGAGAGGCAATTTCCCCTATTACGGAACCATTAAGACCCATCCGGCTGCTGCAGCCCAGAAGATTAGATCCGCCCCTGCGGCTCTTGTCGATCAGACGTTGTTGTCTCAGTTTGGGCTTGCCGTTGGCGACTCAGTGAAAGTAGGTCGCCAAACCCTGCCCATCCAAGGAGCAATTATTGAAGTGCCGGGCGAATCGGCAGCTACGGCTATGATTGGCCCTCGCGTCTTTATTCCACAAACCGTACTCGACTCGACGAATCTTATTCAGCGCGGAAGCCGCATTAAATACAAGCAGTACTTTAAGTTTAGCGACAAGCGCGATATTGGACTTATTACCGCACGTATTGATACGCTGGAAGACCAGCTGGGTATCGATATCGACTATGAAACCGTTGAGAAGCGGCAGAAAGAGATCGGTGAAGCTATTAGTAATTTAGGTAGGTTTTTGAACTTGGTTGGCTTTATAGCCCTCCTGCTGGGTGGGATTGGGGTGGCTAGCTCTATTCATGTTTATATAAACAAAAAAATAAGTACGGCCTCGGTTTTGCAATGTTTCGGTGCTTCATCCGATCAAACGATGGGCATATTTGTGATTCAGGCCGTAGTATTGGGATTTTTGGGCGCTTTGGCGGGGACGGTGCTGGGCATCGGGATCCAGTATCTTCTGCCTTCGCTGGTTGGTGATTTTCTTCCGTTAGACATCCAGTTGACAACCTCGTGGCTAGCCATCGGGATGGGGTTGTTTACGGGCACGGGGGTGGCACTGATTTTCGCTTTACTGCCGCTGATGGCCCTGCGTAGGGTCTCCCCGCTCTATGCGCTCCGAACGATTAATCAGCCGGTCACAGCGCTGCTGGAAAGAAAGGTTAAGGTGATTGTTTATGCACTAATCACTATAACTATATTCGGCTATGCTATTTTACTTACCCAAAGCTGGCATGTGGCGGCCGTTTTCACCATTGGAATTATAGGTGCATTTGGTCTTTTGTTAGTCGTAGCAAAGTTGCTGATGCAAACAGTCCGACAGTTTTTTCCTTCCGATTGGTCCTATGTATGGCGGCAAGGTTTGGCTAATCTGTATCGACCGCAAAATCAGACTTCTACGCTGATGCTGTCGTTGGGAATGGGAGTGCTGCTGGTTAGTACGCTTTATTTTAGTCAGGGTATGCTGATGGAGGAGCTGAGTTTTGCCAGCCGCGAAAATGCACCCAACCTGATATTTTTTGACGTACAACCCGATCAAAATGAGCGGCTCAATCAATTGCTGGAAAATAAAAGCCTTCCCGTCCTTCAGAACGTTCCCATGGTAACTATGCGGCTTGATTCCCTGCGGGGACGCAGCGCAAGGGCTATTGCCGATGATAGCACTAACGAAGTGCACAGCTGGGCCCTGGAGCACGAGTATCGCTCTACGTATCGCGACTCCTTAATAGATTCGGAAAGGCTCAAAGAAGGCCGGTGGATCGGACAGGCAGGTTCAATGCGAGGTGCCGTTCCCGTTTCGGCAGCGCAGCAGGTTGCCAGTGATCTGAATCTTGAAATAGGAGATTCGCTAACCTTTAATGTTCAGGGAGTACCTGTTCAGGCCTGCATCGCAAGTATCCGAGAAGTGGACTTCCAGCGGGTGCAGCCCAACTTTTTAATGCTTTTTCCAGAGGGGATCCTGGAGCAGGCTCCACAGATCTATGTAACCGTCACCCGCGCACCCGATCGACAGAGCGCGGCTGATATCCAGCAAGCCGTTGTGCAGGAGTTTCCCAACGTTTCAGTTATTGATGTGCGGCGCCTATTAGAAACGATCAACCAGTTTATCGATAAAATATCTTTCGCTATACAGTTTATGGCTCTTTTTAGCATTTTGACGGGCCTCATCGTTTTGGCAAGTTCCGTTGCTACAAGCCGTTTCCAGCGAATCAGGGAGAGTACGCTCTTGCGGACGATGGGTGCAACTAAAAAGCAGATTATAAAAATTTTGTCTATTGAATACTTGTTTTTAGGACTTCTATCAGCCTTCACCGGACTCATTTTGTCAGTTAGTGCCACTTTGCTGCTCGGTTATTTATACTTCGATATCGCTTTTGTCCCCAGCGGATGGGTAGTCATCATCGGTACCTTAATTGTAACCGCATTAACCATTCTTATTGGAATAGCTAACAGCCGAAGTATCTACCGTAAAACACCGCTGGAAGTGTTACGTGCGGAGACCACGTGAAAAGTATATATAGAAAGTAATCCAGGCAGATTGAAATTGGCGCTGCCTGCAATTTCAGTTATCTTAGATCGTTATTCTTGGGTGCTAATCGGTAAACTTTATTTTGGTATTATATGATTTGGCAAGACGCCTCGTATTTGTGGCTTTTAGTGACCGTTCCATTATTAATAGGAGCTTTTTACTGGTATAATAGCAAGTTGTCCAAAAAGCGGAAGCAGTATTTTGGAACAGAGCTATTTGAAAAACTTAGAAGGGGATTTTGGCCGCTGGGAAAGAGGATACAGCATATTTGTCTGTATATAGGAATTGCAATGCTCATTATTGCTGCGGCAGGTCCCAAAATAGGTACCGAGGTGCGCGAGGTAAAACAGCAGGGCGTTGACCTCATAGTAGCCCTGGACTTATCCGGAAGCATGAATGCTGAAGACGTCAGACCGAGCCGATTAGAAAAGGCAAAGTACGAAATCAATAGGCTTATTGATCAGCTACAAGGGGATCGGGTGGGGTTGATTGTATTCACTGGTGAAGCTTATCTGCAAGCGCCTATGACGCTGGATTATTCGTCTTTAGGTCTCTTTCTAAATATTGCTGAGACCGATCAAATGCCAAGCTCGTCCACGAATTTTAATGCGGCTATGGAGACAGCACAAAAAGCATTTGAATCAGATGATAACCAAAAAAGCCAAGCCTCAAAGGTACTATTAATTATATCAGATGGCGAAGATCACGGCGAATCTTACAGTGCAGCGTTGAATGCTTTGATGGACCAAAATGTCTCAGTGTATACTATGGGTATCGGTACGTCTTCTGGTGGAACCATTCCAATTTACAATGACTCCGGCTCATTGAAGGGCTATAAACGAGATAATGAGGGGGAAGTAGTGACCACACGCCTTATGGATGATATACTGCTTTCCATCGCTGATGAAAGTGGAGGTAAGTATTATGAAATTAATGGCAGCAGTAATGGGATTGATGCTTTTTTGGGGCGCCTGGATGAGCTTGAGCAGGGCGAATTTTCCAGTAAAGAATATGCCGATTATAAGAATCAATATCAGTGGCTGGCTGGTATTGGGCTTGCCTTTTTAGTGGTGGGTATGGTATTTCCCTATCAGCGATATAAATAAATATATTTAAAACTCTGAATATAAACGAACACTTCATATATGATTAAGCTATTTATTACCGATTTGGATGGATGTATCTCAACGCCATTTAAATCGCCGGATTGGGAGGTGCTCACCGAAATAAGGAAGTTAAATAACCAGCATCGTACTAATGAAACTGTTCCTCCATTATCAATATGTTCCGGCCGGCCGTTATCCTATGTAGAAGCTGTGGGACAGTGGCTGGATATTTCGCATCCTGTTGGCTTTGAAAATGCGGGGATTTACACCATACCCAAAAATGAACTACTGCTTTTGCCCGGTTTTGATGAGGGAGCAGAAAAGGAAGTACATGAGCTTAAAGCCTGGCTGCGTTCTGAGGTGGTGCCTCATTATTCAGACGCCATGATTGAATTTACAAAAAAGATGGATGCTGGCTTTATCCATCCCAGCAAAGATGTGATTGATGAAGTCTACCCAAGGGTCGTCAAATATGTAGGCAGACACTACCCGAGATTCGAAGTTCATAAAACAGAGGTGTCCGTCAACACTATTCTGAAGGAGAATAATAAAAAACAAGGAATTTTAAAGCTTTGTGAACTAACGGGTATTAGTCCCAAGGAAACAGCCTATATTGGCGACAGCAGCGGTGATATTCCCGGACTGGAAATTGTGGGCTATCCTTTTGCTCCTAAAAATGCGGTTAACGAAGTGAAAGAGCATGCCCAGGTTTTAGAGAAGGAGGTGACCAACGCTGTGCTGGAAGGCTATCGCCGAACTATTGAGATTAACAGGGCATTGAAAAGAGATGAAGGGGGGACAGCTGATTTAATCCAAAATAAGTGAGTGTAATGAAAAAGGGTTGCCTCCTTTTGGAGACAACCCTTTGCATATAAGGAAGGATTGTTACACCTTACCGGTGTTTTTCCATTCTTGAATCTCCATGCGAATTTCTTGCGCTTTTTTCTTCATTGCTTGAAGAGTTTTGCGAGCACGGGTGCCGGCGGCTTTGTTGCCTTTTTCATAGAACTTATTAATATCAGGTTCAAGCTGATCTACCAGTTCGGTCATTTCGTCGTATCGGCTCATTATATAACTCCGTTTTATTTGGTATTAATAGTTAAAAATCGCTGATGCGAATATTAATCTCGCACCGATAGGTCGAATCTATGTATATGGAAGTGATCTGTCAAGTAAAAATGCCTATTTTGATGCAATTAATGGGGTTTTTTTCTGTTTTCACCGGATTTTTACTTGACAGAGGCTCACTTTTTAGTAATATGAGTACCTATTTTACCAGAATGGTGTGGTCCAGCGTTGGTAACTGATTGAAATCGCGTGCATTAGTAATCCGGATACGTCGGTTCAGATGATCAAGTTCATCAGGTATTTGCTCTTCTCGGAAGTCCTCCGGCATGTGCTTCCATGACAGAGCTTCATCTATGTCATCGGGCGTAAATACCTCAGACTCATCAGACTTCATGAAGATGAATAGCTCATCATGATCAAGTTCCTGCTGAAGGAAGTCAATCATTTGGGGCAGGTCAATCGGTTCTACTTCATTCGTGTCAAGGTTTTGTACTAATGAAGAAAGTAATAGCACCGGCCGGCGTGGCAACCCTTCTAAAATAGTATGGTCCATTTTCAGGTTGCCGTTCGCCAGTGTAATGAGGTTCTTTTTATAAGGGTTGAGGCCAATAGTTGATACTCCTTCGTCAGCGAAAAGGGCGACCAGCCTCTTATTAAGGTCTTTCATGCTTCGAATAGTCGCTTCATTACGCATAACGCCCGTTTGGATGATACGGTCCGTGTAGGCGCTGTCGGTATGCAGGATTATCGGTTGTATTTGCTTGTTGTTTTGTTGTTGAGACAGCGAATGGGCAAATGAATTAAGGAATACTCCATCGTCAAGGTGATCGTGGTCTAAAACAGCTAAATAGCGCATGCTAAATATTCGTATTTATAGATTCTGAAGTGATGATGATTGAAAGCTCAGGGGGAGCAGATCGTTGCTAAAGTGAACAGATTGCGAGCCATCAGCATGATACAGGTATATTTTCTTCTTTGGTAAGTGCTCACTGATAATCTGGCGACAAGCTCCGCAGGGACTGCTGAATTCGCCAAAGCGTGTATGAATATGCAGCGCATTGATGTTAGAAACTGTATAGGTTAATGCTTTACTGATCGCAATCCGTTCAGCACAAAGGCCCATATTCCAGGCTGAACACTCAATATTTACTCCGCTGACAAAGCCCTCCTTCGTTTCGGCTATGGCCGCAACAGGGAAGTTCGACTCTTCCACTTTCGCTCGGTCAAGTAGCGATTTAAGCAGGTCCAACGGTGAGGATGAACCCGGTAGGGTAATATTTTTAAAATCGAAGGACGCCTTAGACTTTTCCGGTAGCTGACTTACTTTAAGGTTGTACTCTTGTTTCCAATAAGCAATGAGTGGCCCAATGGGTTTGCTAACCATGAGCTTTTGCGGCTGCTCCCCTTCACTGATACAGCAAAAAAGTGCATTTTGAGCAGCAGAAACCGTAAGGGGATAGGATATATTTTCGATACGTTTACCGGCAAAATGATGCCCCTTGGCACTTTGTACGACGGCTGCAGCCGGCTGGCCAGAATAGGGGGTATAGTTATGGTTGTATAGTTTTTGAACCTTCATTATCTGCGTTAATTGATGAGACTACAGCATCGGCTACTGCAGCTCTTATTTTTCCAAGATTATGACCATACGAACGGTAGGGATTTACTCGATTTGTTAACAAAACTATTGCTAAATTCCGTGTAGGATCGATCCAGAAGCTAGTGCCGGTAAACCCAGTATGGCCGAAGGTCTTTTTACTGGTTAGCGTGCCGGCAGAACTGAAGTCTTTGCTTTTGCGATCAAATCCATACCCCCGATTGGCAAGTTTTGATTGTCGCTGGGTAAACATGCTTACGATAGAAGGACTGATATATCGTTTGCCGCCGTATGAGCCTTTGTTTAGTAACATTTGGGCAAAGACAGCAACATCGGAGCTGCTGGAGAAAAGCCCGGCATGGCCAGAGACCCCATCCATATAATAGGCGCGCTCGTCGTGCACTTGGGCTTGTATGAGTTTATTTCTATAAATGGTATCTTGTTCTGTTGGAGCAATACGTTCGGTATATGAGCCTTCTACGTGCTTGGGCCTAAAATAAGTGCTGGACATCCCCATCGGGCTATAGAAATTCTTACGCATATACTTATCCAGACGTAATCCTGTGATTTGCTTTACAATTTCTCCCAATAAAATGAATCCAAGGTCGCTGTATTTATAGGTTGTCCCGGGAGCATTGATTAAGGGTTCGTTCTTAACTGCCTCCACGATGGCTTTGCGCGTTTTCAATTCATCTACGTAAATACGAAAGGGCGGGAGTCCGGAATCGTGCCTGAGCAGATGGGCGATCGTTACGTTACTTTTCTGTCCTTTCCTGTATTCCGGAAAGTAGCTGCCTACCTTGTCGCTGAGGCTTATCTTACCTTTATCTACCAGCTTCATGATGGCCGCAGTGGTTGCCATTATTTTAGTCATGGAAGCTAGATCATAGACTTCATTAGAATTTATTTCCTTCCTTTTTTTATAGCTTTCATACCCGAAGCCTTTCTGATAGGCAATGATTCCGTCTTTAAGTACAGTCACCACTCCACCGGGAAAGGTAGAGTCATAGATTGCTTCCTTCATGATACGATCCACTTCTTGTAATGAGTCGGCCGATAATCCGGCTGCAATAGGACGATCATAGCGTATCGTGGATTTAGGGTTCGAAAGACCAGCGCCAATTTTATAGGTATGAGGTATATTTATAGGCAAATGCCCGTTAATAGCAGAAGCTCCAAAGAGGGCAGGAGCAATATTCTCCAGCTGATGTTCAGCATCGTCCCAGCCAATAAGCTGTACTTCAGCTTCGGGTATATCAGTTACGGCATAAGGGTTATCAAGCGCTATCAGTACCTTGGGGGTTTGTTTAGGAAGTTTAGCTAACATCTGTCGCTGGGGCTTTTTGAACTGATGATTTTCGTCGGATCGGATTCCGATACGCGAATCCAAAACTATGAGGTCAGCCCAATGTGCAGTTTGGATAATATTTTTGCGTTCTGCTCTGCTCGTGCTGCGATTAAATACACGGTGCCGAATGTTCGGATGGTAGCGGCGCATCGTTTGGACCAGTGCGTTGCCTTCTCGTTCATTGTTTGTATCCGCTATGGACAGCACTAATATGTGAGGGAACTTATAGGTAGAGACAGGTAAAATTTGATCATCATTCTTGAGCAGCACGAGAGATCTTCGACTTATTTTATCCGATATAGCTTTATTCTTTGGAGAAGCTATTTTTGAATTTAGTGCACTAATATCAACAGCGGCATGTTGGAATAATCCAGCGTCCTTTTTAAAGTTTAAGAGCTTACGTACGGACTGGTTGATCCGCTTTTCTGATATTTTCCCTTGCTTCACTGCGCGTTCAACTTCTTGGATGGCCGTTACTTCATCGCTGCTGAGCAGCATTAGATCGGCTCCGGCCTTCAGGGCTAATACTACCGCTTCGCCCGGTGAATAATGCTCGGAAATGCCTTTCATCTCCAAACCGTCTGTTACCACCAGGCCATCAAAATTCAGTGAGTCTTTAAGAATACGATGGAGTATAGAAGGGTCGAGAGTACCCGGAAGTCCCGGCTGGTTACTTATTTCGGGAAATGAAATGTGAGCGCTTAACACACTTGGAGCCCCCGCTTCAATAGCCGCTTTGAAAGGAACCAACTCTACCGAATCAAGTCGGCTGTAATCATAAGGTATGACAGGCAGTGAAAGGTGAGAATCGGTATCGGTATCCCCGTGGCCCGGAAAATGTTTAATGGTGGGAATAACGCCTTGTGAGCGGGCCCCATACATAAAACGAAGGCCATAACGTGCTACTGTATCTGGATTACTGGAAAAGGAGCGAACATTGATAACTGGATTATTTGGGTTATTATTCACATCAAGTACAGGTGCAAAAATTTGGTTAACCCCGAGTGCTTTTGCCTCATTGGCTGTTATTTGACCAGCCAGATAGGCAAATTCAGGATCTTGAGTCGCTGCTATTCCCATTGCAGGGACAATTCGTGTAGCATCTTCTACACGCATGGCGACTCCAAATTCCGTATCCTGTGTGATCCAGAGAGGTATTTCGCTGTGTCGTTGAAGGCTGTTTGTTAAGGTAGCCTGCCCGCAAACAGTACCGTTAGAAAAAATAATCCCACCAATATTAAAATTTTGAATGCGAGATATAAGCTTTTGATATTTTGGGTTGGCTCTATTTTTAAAATATCCATATGCACGTATGACAAAAAGCTGACCTATTTTCTCCTGCAGGGTCATAGTTTGTAGCAATGAGTCTACGGCAATGCCGTCATTTTCATTATTTATATGTACTTTATTGTTATTTTGGCTGGCATAGGATGATTGATAGGTGCAAGCTTCTGTCCAAGTAACAAAGCTTAGCAGAAGTAATGAAAAGAGTACAAGACTTTGACGTTTAGTTTGGATAAGAGGCTTGGGCATTTTTCCACTTTATAAATTTTATTTTTACAATGTTACAGACATACTTGATAGCGGCTTTTCAATCAATATTTATTGTCTGATATACGAATTTATATTAGGAACCTTGAAATACTTCATTACGGACCCTTCTCAATTATTTAAGGCAGGTTAACGGATCTGTAGCTGCGGAGCACAGTTGGTGTTCATGAGCTTAGCGACACAGCGGTTTGTCTGCTAAACAAAACGCTAACTCAGTAGAGGGAAGTACAAAAACACAGGTATTTCAAAGCACCTCGTTAACCGGGAATAGTTGTTTTGAATACTAACGGGCCGATAGTTTCATGTGGTCATATTGTCGGGCATTAAAGGAGGAGCGCTTGCGATACAAAAATTTATACTGCCCGTTCAGCCAACTGTCCAGTTGATCACTGTAGTATGGGGAGAAAGGACGTTCTGATTGCCCTCCAGGGATAATAGATAAAGAATATTCCGGTTCCGAGAGGTCAATGATGCGCCTGATAGATGGCCCCAGGATCATTTTAAAAGGATCATTCCAGCTATATTCTCCGTTGTTGATAGTAAGCCCATGTCCGCTCACAGGGTAAGGACCTTCGCTCAGTATATTATTAACAACAAGTTTAGAGGTTGCGGAGGACTCCGATGATTGTGCTATTTGCCCGAAAAGCGGAGGTTGAAGCGTTAAGGTATGAAGTTGTTCCCAGCGCCACTCAAAGGGCTCCTCTCCAAACTTATTGCGCAAATATGTAATAGCTTCGTCCATACTTTTGAAGATGATTTCAGTTCTTGCTGCTTTATCTTGCGTGTGTTCCTTACTAAAAAATGAGCTCCCATTTTTTAAAAAGCGAATAATGGCTCGTTCCGGAATCGTAGAAAAGCGGATAAATTTGCGGTATAGTCCTTCTGACATTTCATCTTTAAACGTATTTTCCGACAGTTTAAGAAGGAATACCTCCATTATAGAAGCGGCCGTTTCAGAATTCTGATAAGAATAGTCCCAATTTTTGAGATAAGCTATAGCCGTTTCAAAATGATCAGGTCGCTGCTTCAGTACGGGAAGAATTTGTTGAGTCAACTTATGGGCATAAACGGAGTAGGTATCATTTTGCATCTGTTGGAAATTTTCAGGAGATAGCTCTTCATCAGCTGACAGGTATTGATCAATGCGTTCATAGCGTGCATCAGGTTCCCAGTAGGCTGATAAATAGTAGGGGTAATCCTTGTCAACTGGCTTATTATTGGCATTTGCTACCCAACCGTATTCCGGATTGATGACTGAAGGCTGCTCATCGAAGGGGACATAACCTTGCCAATCCTGCGAAGGATCCCAACCATCGCGCACCAGGATGGGATTGCCATTGCGTACAGGGATATTAGCCACCGATAACCGGGCGATGGTACCAGAGCGATCAGCATAAATAATATTTTGGCCCGGGACTTTAAAGCGTTTAGCACCTCGCCTGAATTCATCAAATGACTGTGCCCAATTCATAGTCAGGAGTGCTCCTATTTCATTCGACGGCTCAAAGCCGGTCCACTTCATAGCAATGACGCGATCATTGATCAGTGATGGGTCTGGATGGATATCTGAAATAATAGGTCCATGACGGCTTACTCTGCGGGTGATAACAGTATCGGCTTCATTCTTAATGCTGATTACTTCTTTTTGGAGCTCAAAATTTTCATATAGTGGTTCGCCGGCCAGGGTGTCCAGCAAATATTGTTGAGAACTATCAGGATTGACTGCCTCACGAAAGAAGTCGGTATCGTCAAGCATCAGGTTAGTCGTAGACCAAGCCAGATGATCATTTCGGCCAAGTATAACGGCCGGTGTGCCGGGAATAGTGGCTCCGGAAAGGTTTTGGCCGTTCACATTGAGATGAACCTCGTACCATTTGGCGGGTATATTAAGTCCCAGATGCGGGTCGCCGGCCAGCATAGGTGCTCCGGTAGTCGATTTATCGCTGGCAATTGCCCAGGCATTGCTGCCGGTGTGGCTGCCTTGATACCCTATAAGTCCGCGAAGGTTATGATCCAGCTCCAATAGTGCAAGCAGAGAGGCGGTAGTATCATTTGCTGTATCGGCGGGAACGGTCTTTTTAAGGGCAGGATGATCGGGCACCAGCTCGTTGAATTGCTCGGCCGGTAATTCTTTTTCCAATGCAGAATAGACCAGTTCTGAGCGCCATGCTATATTTAGCTCCCAGGCCATCAGCCGCGTTATGGCAATAGTGCTTGTGGTGGACCATGGGATTGGTTCCATATTAGCCAACGTAAATTGGATAGGAAGGCTTTGAGGATGGCTGTTTGCGTAACTGTTTATTCCCTGGGCATAGGCTTGCAGGTATTGCTTAGTGGTGTCGGAAAGTTTTTTTTCAATATTTTGTGCAGTACGCTGAAAGCCAATAGTACGTTGCATAATATCCAGCGGTAGGAATTCCTCCCCTAAAAACTCAGAAAAGCGTCCTTCTGCAGCCATTTGACTAATCGTCATTTGCCACAGCCGATCTTGGGCGTGTACATAACCTAAGGTATAGTAAAGGTCATGCTTATTTTGCGCATAAATGTGAGGGACGCCAAAGCTATCCCAGTAGATGTCAACGGATTGCTTTAAAGCGGGTTGTATGAGGCTGGTCTCATGATCGGGGAGTGGCTGGTAGAAGGTCCAATAAGTACCGAGCCCAATGATACCTGCAACAATAATAAGCAGGCCAAGTAAAAAGCTCAAAATTCTTTTCATACAGTATTTTTAAATATAGAAAAGTGGCCGTCAAAGTGCATAATATAAGCCAATAAAATAACGATTCGGAACGAACCTATCCTTTTGGGTATTAAAAGAATGCAATGACTTTAAACGGACCTATTTATTGAAAATGCCGTATAAATTCAATAC
>Ga0079226_10000282_pt1 | contig 34031 bp, 48 predicted proteins | sample Poulit2014_FD_76345 | JGI IMG/M metagenome (GOLD analysis project Ga0079226, IMG submission 76345) | Agricultural soil microbial communities from Georgia to study Nitrogen management - Poultry litter 2014 | ecosystem: Environmental > Terrestrial > Soil > Agricultural land | place: USA: Georgia...
ATGTGCTAGCTCCTATGACGCCAACTGCTGATTGCGCCATAGTTTTTAAAACTTTGATTCCCAATTTTTCAAAATAATTTTTCATTTCTCAACCTCGCTTTCCAGACGTGCGAGGCGTTCATCAATATACTTACTGTGTTCTTCCAATTTAAAAGTTCGTTCGATTACATTATTGTGCTTATCGACACGATTTTTCAACTCATTGATTTGATAGTTGGTCAGCTTAGTACTCGTGACAATACCGCCAAACGTGCCGACCAGGCTAGCAATCAACGAAAATATCCCTGTCAAAAATTCACCCTGCATAATCCCCACTCGCTTCCTAAGCTTTATCCAGCTGGTTCTTCGTCTTGCAATCCTGCATGAGACAAATCAAGCAAATCTTGCACCTGCTTACGGAAACGTTTTGGAACTTGCTCAATAGTGATCCAGCCTAGTTCAATTTGCATTGCAAAATAGTTAATCATCATTGTTTTACCTCCTATGATTGTATTTTTAATTTTCTTTAGTAGTTTCATCTGTAGCACCGTCAGTGGCTTCTTCAGGGTACACTACGCCAATCAATTCATTAAGTGTAGCAGTCGTTAGTTGAGCTATTTTTTCAGATTTGTCAATGGCTGCTTGCATTTGGTCGATGGTTTTTTCATATTCAGCAGTTTTTTTGCTAAGTTCATCAACCTTTTGAACCGCTTCTGGCATAGCTTTATCTGCATATTCAGATTTGAAATAAGCATCACGAGCTAATTTGATAAGCTCGTCGTTGGTTTTGCTAGTTTGGTCACCAATAACGCGTTCAGTAAATGTGCCGTAACTTCCTGACATAGTAGCCAATGTAATTTCTGTGTGTGTGATTTTACCATCGGTATAGATTGGATATTTTCCGACAACGTACCATGCTCTCATTATTCATCACCCCCTTTCAATTCAGATGCTGTTTCAAGCTGAGATTCCAAATTTGCAATTGTTTCTCGTGCTTGTTCTAGCTCAGCTTCTAAACCTGCAAGCTGAAGTGTTTTGTTTGCAATTTCTAACGCTAGTTTTTGTTGAATTAATTCTTGAGTTTTATTCATTTTTATCTTCCTCTTTTTTATTTTCCTTCACTAAAGCCACATAACACCAGCTTTTTTGCATAGCCTTTCCAGGATAACTAAGAGTGTTTCCGTATGACCTCTAAGTCCTATGTCTTGAGCTAGGAATCCACCGTGTACCTGAGCAAAAGGAATATCTCCCCAATCTCGAAAATTAAAATTACTCATATAAGAACTTTTTCCATACACAGTGAATAACCTTGTATATTGAGAATCGTATAAACTAAGAGCGTCAGCGTGCATGTTAGCTTCGGCTGTGGGTTTGTCACTTAACGTGTTATAAAGAGTGAATTCTATCCCAGCACGTCTACTGTTATCACTTTTTCTAACGTTAAAAGCGGAAATCAGATAATCTCGGGAGTTACTGTTCGTACCCAACCAAGTTGTAATTTCAAAAATTTTGTCACCCGCGACACGTTGTATATATCCGTAGTTATTATTAAAAGTTAGCGTTCCTGCGTTTAGGTCGAATACAGTCGCTCCGTTTGTACTCCTTAGTTGTCCCCCAGTAATCATATTCGCTGTGATAGCATTAGCAGCAATCTTACTAGCATCAATTGCCCCTGCCGCAATCTTACTAGTGGTAATCGCTCCAGCAGCAATGTTTGCAGCACTAATGCCACCAGCCTTGATTTGGTTACTTGTAATCGTACCGCTTGCAATCTGACTAGCTGTAATGCTACCAGCCTTGATTTTTGCAGCGTCTAAAGTGCCAGCTGTAATACGGTCACCATTGATGCTGTTTGCGCTCATTTTATCAGTGGTGACTGCACCAGCTTTAATAGCGTCAGCTGTCACGGCATTACTTGAGATGACATCAGCGGTAATGATTTTACCGTTTAGATGCGCTGTGTTGATTTGTTTGCTGGCGATCTTATCACTAGTAATCGCTCCGCTAACAATCATGTTGCCTTTGACATTGATTTTGTCAGAGAACAGGTTGATAGCGTTTTGATTAACGCTGAAATAAGAGCCGACCGCGTTAGCAAAATCACTGGTTGACTTGCCAGCCTTAATTACCACACCGTCTGTGTTAATGGTCAGACTAGAACTTTTGACTGTGTTATTATCAAGACTTTGTACACTTGCCTTGATTGAATCTGTTGTTTGTTTAAACTCAGATTGTGCAGTCTTTAAGTCTTTACTGCTAGCCAATTCAGCTAACGAAGGACTCCAACCAGAATTTGATTTGCCTTTCTTAACCGAAACATCACCGAAATACAAGTCAGCTGAAGTACCTGCGTGCCTTGTACCGTTGTTGTCGAAACGAATATAACCCTCATCATAGTTACCAGTATTGAAAGTTACTGAAACATCTTCTGCTCTTGAAACTGATAATTTGCGATCAGTAACTAACCGTTGTGATGAGTCCCAATCATTCTTACTTCCATTAACACGTTTCAAAAACCAGACGTCCATATTAGTAACGCTACCATTATTAAAACCTTTAAAATACAAAGTATAATCGGTATTACGTTCAACTTTAAAGCGATTCATACGAAATATTTTCTCACTGGTAGCCGTATTTCTAATAATATACATTTTAAAAGAGCCATTGTAATAAAATTCATGTGTTGTGTATTCCACATTACGATATGGACTGTAACCATCAGCTGGTCTGCCGTACGCAACAAGGTTTATTTCACCGCTTGGCAATTTCCCTTCGACGCTCGTAATCTTGCTGCTCAATTCGTTAGCTTTAGCTATGATATTGTTTTCAGCAGTTGTCACACGACCGCTTAGTGTGTTGAAATCAGATTGTGATACTTTAGCAGAAAGCCCAGTATTAAGTGCTGAAATTTGAGTTGTATGCGTACTGATTGTTTGTGCGTTGCTGTTAGCTTTATTGGTAGCTGTGGTAATGCCACTTTGCAACTCAGCTTTAGCACTGTTAACCTCTGTTTTCGTTGCAAGCAGCGTCATGCCGTCTGCGGTTTGTTTGATTTCACTAGATAGCGAGCTGATTTGTTCGGCTGTGTCTTCTGGCGCTGGTGACCAATCGCTTGGCAAAGTACCAGTAGTTAATTTTGGCTTGTAAAACGCTAAATATGTTCCGCTATTACGAAAATCTAAAACTGTATGTAAGCTGAACCAGTCAAACGCACGAAGAGCAATGTCCTCTAATTGCCACGTACATGTTGACCAAAAGCGATAAGTCGTTTCGCTAAGCTTCTCGAAGTAACCTCGCTTCTGATTGTGGCCTTGACTAGTGAACCAAGAGTTATTAGGCTGTCCGTTCGGGTTAAACGTTGCGTCTGTATCAATCAAAATAGACTGCGTGTAAGTCATGCCCTTAGTTGGCTTAAAATTATAAAACTGGCCTTGTGGAAGGATTTCCCTTGCTTTGGCTGTATCAGTGTTTGGGTCTGTTAAATCAAGATAAGCCCACTTCTTATCATCATCCCAAGTTGTGTTAGTAATGCCATAGCCCATAGTGAATGGTTTATCGGTGTTCTTGATTAAGTTAACAGTATCTACACTTTTCGGAATCTTCCCTTCAACTGCTGAAATACTGCTTTTAATCTGGCTAGCTGTTTGGTCGAACTCTGACTTGTTCTGCTTAACCGTACCATCTAAAGTTTGCAAATTAGATTGTAAGCTTGCGTAGTTTTGGTCGGCGGTTTGCTTGTATTCAGCAACCTTTTGCTCGATGTCGGCATCGGGTGTTTGATAATCAACAGGTATATTTGACTTAGCGACCATAACCTCTTTGATTTCAACAGTGATTGGTTCGGTATTGTTGACAATACCAAAATTAGAATTACATTCTGTAATTGGCACGTTGTTTTTAGCAGTATAGCTAAACCAGACCCTCGTCCAAACATTTGCTGGAATGCTTTTGTTGGATGGAAAATGCGTTCGCTTACTTGTATCGTCATTATCATTTGACGTTGTACCAGACAGAACATTGTTAACGTCGTAGTTAAAAGAACATGCCTTGTTTGCCTTTATCATCAAGCCAAAGAATAGCGTTTCGCCACCATTTAAAAGAATGTCAAGACCACTTGTATTGAACGCGATACCATTACCAAAAGCTGTTGAACTTGCTGGTGCTGTCATTGTCCAACTATTAGATGTATTACTGTAATTGAAATTACTACAACCACGATTGACCACTCTTGAAGTAGGTAGATAGTTTTTATTACCAACCGACAAACTATTAAACTTCGCACTTAACCCATCCAAGCCAGTTTCTAAAGTAGCTGTTTTTTTACTGGTACTGTCGGCTGTCGTCTTAACTTGAGATAGCGTTGTTTTAGTGCTAGTTAAGTCATCTTCAACTACTTTAGTTCGTGCAGTAACGCTAGTAATATTCTTCGTATTACTATCTACCGTTTTGCTTAACTCGCTAACAGTCGTCTTCGTACCGTTAGCGGTCGTTTCAACAGTTGTCACACGTTTAGTCAATTCCGTTTGGGCATTGGCTTGCGTCTGCAATTGTTGGGCGTGGCTCACCAAGTCTTGCTTAGCAGTGTTCAACTCGTTAGTTACATTGGTCAAGTCTTGCTTAGCTGCATCAACTGCTGCTTGGGCATTGTTTGCGACAAGACTTGTTTCAGTTAAGTTGTTCTTAACGTTCACCAAGTCCGCCTTGATTTCGCCCGCTGCCGCATTGGCTAGCTCTGCCACTTTAGCTGTTTCTTGGTTGATCGTGTCAGCATACTCTTTGGCATTGCTTTCTGCTTGCGTTTTGGCTGTTTCAATCTGCGTTTCAATCTCCGCTTTTGAATTAGCCAATTCCTCAGAAATTTTGTTTTCAAATTCCTCGCGGTTTGGTACGTCTTTTAGTTCCTCAGCTATTTGTTCCTTGAACGCTTCTACGTCATCAAGAACTGGATTGATTACCCAATCTGCACCGTTCCAGTAATACTGCTTGACTTTATCACCAACTGTTAAAAAGAGCAGATCTCCTTTTTTTAGCGTGCCTTTTGGGTTATCCACTGGAAAAGTATCGCCGTAATAGTTAGTGTTTTTACCGTCTGCAGAAACAAGCGCTTTGTTGGCAAATTCATAAGCCGTATTGGCATTTGCCTCAGCATTTGCTGCTTGGTGTTGGGTATGCGTGTAGCTAGCTGATAGCTTTTTAACTGAACCAATATCGTTGCAGGTCACTGTGTGCTTGATAAGTTTCCCAGTCACATCATATTCACTCGTAAACGAAACAATTCGGATTTTTTCTTTAAACCCAAGCGTTTCGTTGATTGCCATGATGTAATCACCCGCAACAGGTTGTGTATAGCGATAACCTGCCCGTGTTAAATCTTCCATATCTAAACTAACTGAGATAGTGTAAGAATTATCCACGGTATTTTTTAAGGCATTTAACAAGCTTTCCGATTGCTTGTAGCGTTCATCTACGAGCGGGTCTGCTTCTAATTTCCCATAAACGCTTGCCAAAGGACTAGTGTATTCAACCTCCAGCCGCCCCTTGGAGTGGTCTTCTTCATCAAAATAAGCACCAAAACCTTTTTGGTAAGTGACAAAATCACCGATATTCTTTTCAATTCCAAGCTCGTTTAGGTTGAAATTTTTACGGACAACCGTTGATAAATCAGTACCGACCTTGGCTAGTATCCGCACCACTTTTCCGTTGACTTGAAATTCAACACCTGATGAGGTGATAATATCGTTGAACAAGCTCAATCGGTTTTTGTAGCCAAATGATTGTTTCTCAAACGCTTTAACCATCAAAGAAGTCTCGATGTCATACTTATATCCGCTGCCGTTGAAGATAAAATCAAGATAAGCTCTAAACGTATGAGAACCATCGTTCAGCTGGTCATAGACTGATGATTTTCCAAAATCCCAAAAGAACTGATGAACAGCGTCAAAAGACACTTGTACATTTTTTCCTTCGTCAACTGGTTTAGCAAAAGTCACGACATAGTATTCATCTTCAAAACGCAAGCGCCAACCACGTTCGATGCGGGAAAGTACAACATCCCCTGAAATGATTTCACCAGTTATTGACCGTTCGCCATTCACTGCATTGGTTGCTTTGATAGTCGCCAAAGCGCCATATTCCACATCGTTTTCATCTAAAAATATAATCAATCTATCACCTCCCTACTTGTATAATTCCATAAAGTTCAAAATTTTAATAGTACCCAAAAAATCAGTTTTATAACTAACTGTATTTGTGGCGTTTGGTTTAATCACAAAATAAGCGTAATTAGTTTTTGCGTTAACGTTAACTAAATCTTTTCTTGTTTCAATTCCTGAGATTTTAAAAACTTCTCCTGAATTGATATTTCCCGACTGCGAATAGGTAAAGCGCGTGCCGTCAATTTCTAGATAAAAACTAGACTGACCACCAGACGATGTCAACTCCACGACATAAGGCACTTCTAACTGCGATAGATTAGCAGTGCCGCGATATTGGAAATTCCCGCCGCTTAATGTGATATTTTTAGGTTTTGTTTCTCCAAACGGCATCTCAGCAGTAGTGAACGTAACTGAAAAATCATATTTCAATCCCTGCCCTGAATTGCCGACAAATTCAAAAGCTGGACTACTGCTTGTGACTTTCCAGCGGTAATGCCATGCCGTGTGCGGTTGCCCAGCGATATTTAATTCTCCAGTAGTTTGCCCCGGTGTTTGGAAGTTGTAAAAATCAGCGTTATCAGGGTACATCTTAGTGATATAAAACGGCTCATCACTTAATAACAAGCCAGTCACATCATCTTGTTTTGCAAAAAAATCTTGGATAGTCGCAACAGATACACGCCCCGTCACTTTAATCTGTTTAGTGGTAAAAGTAGCACCTCCAAACACCATCCCGTTTCTTCCCGTCACGGAACGGTGGTCCAGTGAGATTTCAGGAGCGCTTTCTTCAATAGCAATATTATAAAAGCCATACTCAGAAAGTTTGACTGATGTCGTACCTTTTTCAATCAATAAGTCCATTTTTTCGCCCCCTTCCTAGTAATTAAAAAAGTCATTTTTAGCGTGTTCACGAGCTTCTCTTTCTTTGACAGTCGTATAAATCTTGTCACCAACCATTTCATTGTGCACCTCGAAGACTGGTTCTGACAAGCTAGTATTTTTCACTTCGTCTGATAAGCTATCAAGCGAACTTGAAATACCTGAGGTGCTAACACTTCCAGCAATTGTCATAGAGCTGCTAACGCCCCATTTTTGGTCAGTAACTGCTAAAGCATATTCTTTGCTGATGTCGTTGATTTTACCTATCCAGCCAGACATACCAATAGCGAATCCTTCACCAGTATATCCACCGAGCGATTTCATCACACGAGATGGTGAGTGGATGTTTAATGCTCTACGAATTGTTGCTTGTACTCGGGCAGCAATGCCATTTGCTACTGCATAAATTGAACCTGCTGAACTAGAAAGACCACTAGCAAAGCCAGCGCCTGCATAATAACCAGCTGAGCGCATACCACCGCTTGTGCTCTTCATAATAGAGACCATACGATTACCAGCGCTGCTTGCTACTGAAACTGCGCCATTCATGCCACTTTGAACTGCTGAACGAACCCCATTCATGCCACTTTGCGCTGCGCTTTTAGCTTTGTTGAATGAGTTTTTAAGCGTTGAGCCCATCTTACTTCCGGCAGATTGAACAGTACTGTTAATTTTATTCATTCCGCTGCTTACTGTCGAAGCCAAGCTATTCATAGCTGATGATGCAGATGACTTAGCCTTATTAAAGTTATTAGTGATGCTTGACGCCATTTTTGAAGATGCTGAGTTAGCAGATGAAGCTGCTGAATTAAGCTCAGATGTCACGTTGCTTGATAATCCGCTTGCTGAGCCGCTCGCATTTGCTTGCATTGCGTTAAAGTTTGAGCTGACACCACTATTCGCTGCTTGCGCTGCACTTGTAGCGTTTGCTTGCGCATTTTGCATATTGCTAGATACTCCAGCAGATAAGCTAAGCGCTTGGTTAACAGCACCAAGATTCATACTAGATGTTGCAGCATTAACACCATTAGCCATGTTCTGTGCGTTGGCTGTGGCATTGGCGCTTGCTTGTGCTGTATTAGTATTGATACCATTAGCCATATCAATGGAATCATTAAGGGCTTGAACGCTCATGATACCAGTCTGTGCATTAACATTCGAAGCCATTTGAGTTGCGTTGTTAGTTGCGTTCAAATTGGCGAGACCAGTATTCTGACTAATACTATTTAGCGTTGCCATTGTATCAGCACTAGTTTGTGCGCTCATTTGACTAGTTTGTGTGCCTACCGCTGTAGTCATTTGAGCTGCATCGCTGCTAACTTTTGCAGTCGTTTCAGAACTCTTGCCAGTAATTGTATCCCATAGCGAACTAAATCCGTTCTTAATACCGTCCCAAACACCCTTCAAAGCGTTAGGAATAGCCTCAAGCATTGCCTGACCAAGCCCAACAATCAATTGGATACCAGCAGCAAGAATTTGTGGGATGTTTTGGATAATTGTAATAGCCAACTGTCCGACAAGTTGAATACCTGCTGCAATGATTTGCGGTAAGTTTTGTGCAATTCCTTGAATAAACGATTGAATAATTTGTACTGCTGATTGAACAATATTAGGTAAGTTCTGAAGAATACCCTGTACCAACATTACAATGATTTGAATACCGCCTTGCAAAATTTGTGGTAAATAACTAGATAACCCTGTGATAAATCCAGTAATAACCTGCGTCGCAATCTGTATTATCGTTGGCAAATTTTGGATAATTCCTTGGACTAAGTTAGTGATAATCTCAACACCTTTAGAGATAATGTTTGGCATGTTAGCAGACAAACTTTGACCAAAATTATTAACAATTTGTTGAGCATATTGCAAAAGTAAAGGTAAATTTTGAACTAAACCATTTACGACATTTGCAATGAAGTCCATACCAACAGACAAGAGCTGCGGTAGTGCGCTAGCTATTGAGCTAATAAACGTGCCGACAATTTGAATAGCTGACGATATTAAACTATCAGCGTTTGCACCCACCCCTTGAACAAGGCTTGAAATTAAATCAACACCAGCCTGCACAATCACTGGAAACATAACGGTGAATGCATTAGCAAACTTAGCGATTAAATCCGCACCACTAGCAATTAACGCTGGAATTTGACTAGTAATACCAGCAACTAAATTTTGAATGATTTGTGGCCCTTTAGTTGTCACCGTAGCTAGTAACTGGTCAATCTGTGCGCCAAATTGGTTATTGATTAAACCAACACCCGCAACGACCAAGCCAAGAATGGCTGCGGGTCCGATAACGGCTAATGCCATGCTAGCAACTGAAGTAATACCATTTGCCATAGTGGACATTGCAGATACCCCCTCGCCAGCTGCTTTGCGAAATCCCTCAGCAGTTGCATTTCCATCATCATCTAGTTTTAACAATCCAGCAGAGATATTCTCAAAAACATTGCCCATAACAGAACCGGAAGTTTGAGCTTCAACAGCAAGTTTTCCCATTGTAGTTCCTAAACTTCCTAAATATTTCAACGCAGGACCAAAGGCGAATGCACCAACTAACCCTGAAATGGCAGGTGTTAGATTACTTACGGCATCTTGTACTTTAGACATTTGGTCAGCTGTTAACTTAGTACCATTCAAAACATGGTCAAGAGCAGGCTCTAAAGCTGTTAGTGAATCTAAGAACTTTTGCAATCCAGCTGATTCACTAAATTTGCTAACTAACTTATCTAACCACTGAACTAATTTTGTCAGAATTGGTAAAAACGCTGTCCCAATTTTAATTTGTAATGTTTCAAATGAACCACTAAGATATTCAACAGCACCTTTTAAGTTATTAAGTTTTTCTTTAGCAACATCCGCTGCAGTTACCTTACTAATTGCAGCTTGCATAGCATCTGCACCAGCAGCACCCTCTTTCATAGCAATGTTAGCAGCACGAATGGCGTCAGTACCAAACATTGTCTTAAGGGCGTTCTGTTGTTGCTCAGCAGTCAAACCTTTCAAGCTATCTTGTAAGATTTGTGAGATTTCACCAAATGACTTAAGCTTACCTTCTGCTGTATAGAATTTATTAGCTCCATCGGCAGTAATAATGCCCAATTGTTGCATTTGAGCTGTCGCAGCTTTAGTTTGCGGAGACAAGTTCAAAAGCATTGTTTTGAGAGATGTACCAGCATCAGAACCTTTTAAACCGTTTTGGGCAAAGACTGCAAGAGCGTTAGTTGTGTCATTAAATGACATACCAACACCAGACGCAACCGCTGCAACGGCAGAAAGTCCGTATTTTAACTCGTGAACATCTGTTGCTGAAGCATTCGCTGCACCCGCTAACTGGTTAGCTGCATCGGTAACACTTAAATTATCAGATTTGAAGGCGTTAAGCGCTGTTGAAGCCACTTCCGCTGCTTCCGTCAAACTAAGCTCACCAGCAGTGGCTAAGTTAAGAGCACCAGTCAAACCACCATTTAAAATAGCCGATGTATCAACTCCTGCTTTACTCAGTTCAGCAATGGCATCCGCTGCCTCACTAGCTGAGAATGCAGTATCCGCACCAGCTTTTTGAGCAGCAGCATTAAATTGCTTCATTGTTTCAGAACTAGCACCAGTAAGAGCCTTTATATTGCTCATTTTTTCTTCAAATTCTGCTGCTTTTGAAATTGAACCACCAACTGCAGCCTTAAACCCTTGGAAAACTGCGAATGCCGCACCGAGAGCTGTAACTGTCATAGTAGTTTTAGTAATACTATTTCCCAGCTCTCCCATTTTTGAACTAATACCGTTTAATGCAGTAGTGGCCTTACTAGACAAATTTGAAAAGCCAGAGCCAAGCGAACTAGTCATTTTAGTCGCAACACTTGCAGCTTTACTACTTAAGCTAGTAAGACTGCTTCCTACTTTCCCAACAAAAGAATTGCTGATTGTATTTGAAGCACTGCTTACTTTTGAACTAATCGTGCTAAACGCTGAGCTAACCTTGCTAGACGCCGATGTAGCAAAGTTAGAAACTGAGTTAGTTGCTTTTGTAAAAGCATTTTGAATAGGCTGAGGGATTTTATTAGCTAATGAGTTGACACTATTCTGAATAGATGCCAAAGCTGTATTAAACCCATTTTTTATGGGCTGAGGTATTTTTTCACCAATCGATGAAGCTATACGTTGAATTTCACCAATGGACAAGTTTAAGCCTGTGCTAAATGCTTTTCCTAAACGGCTACCAAGCGATTCCCCGTTGTTTGCCAACTGCGCCATAATTTGACCCACTCGTTGGACTAAACGATTAGAACTATTCACAGCTGCATCTTGTGCTTTCTCAAAAGCACGCTGTGTTGCAGTTGTAATCTTATTCATTGCCGCTTGATAATCAGCAATATCAGCGCCGACATATGCATAAATTGAACCATCAAATTCTGCCATATAACCCCCTCCTTTCTGTCTTTTTGTGTTATCTGTTCATGAAATAGTCATTGACCTTCTGCAGACGCTCAGCAAGACTAGTGTTAGTTGTTTGCTTATTGTCTTTTGCATGAAAGGCTTGCTTGACTTTATTTCTGTCTTTTTTCTTGCTAAGCTTATTGGCACTAGCACGCTTAGCGTTCATAGTGTAACGCATTTCCATAGCAAGCTCTGAAAGATTTTCACGAAAATCAATTTGCCTGTAATGAAGACCCTCTAAAATTGCGTCAAGCTCCCACTTGTTGCAAGAGTAGATTGTTTCTAAGTCTGTTAAGCCAAGACGTGCACACTCCGTTAAGATAGTGCGCTTTTCATCTTGCCAATAAGTTTTTCTGTGACTTCGACTTGAAGCGCTTCGCTGTCCTCTTGGGCTTTCATGTATTCGACTGCTGTCTCCAAGTTTTCGATATATTTCAAAATCTTGTTTCTGAAAAAACCAGAGTCAACCATTTCTTGTTGGATTTCTTCAAATAGAATTTCTGTATCTGCAGCGTCATGCTCCACCAGCCAATCTTCAATAGCTGTAATAGCATCATCTTCTGAGATAGCTTTACTAAATGCTTTGTTAGCTGATAAAAGAATTAAATCGACGATACCTTCATCGTTACGGTTTAGAATGTTGTTAAACAATGTTCCGACACCATCGTTGTTGCTTGCACCAGTTTCTTTGTTCTTAGTTGCAAGCTGTTTGTCAACTTTAAACATTGTGCGGTAATCAAATTTAATTTCAATGATTTTATTTTTTACTTTAAATTCCATAATGTGAGTTATCTCCTAATTAAAAAATAAAGGCTGGATGTAATATCCAACCTTCGACATGTTATTCTTCGCCTCTTTGAATGTTATCGTAATCACCCTTAGTTTCGCCTGGGTTTTGATATTCGTAAACTTCATCAAGCAAAGCGATTTCTGCGGTAGTCAATGGGAATGTACCATCTTTTAGCTTGCCAACAATTGTTGCTGTGTAGTTAGCTTCGATAATATCTTCAATACCTTCGCTGTATTCAATATCACCAATCTTAGCATAGCCAAACTTCGCAGGGTAAACATCTTTTGGAGGTGTGCCGCTTGTTTGCGTTTTCAAGCTTTCATCGACAAGAACACGCCAAATCTTAATTGATTCTCCTGTATCGTTCGCTTGCTCAATAATTTTAATTGAAGGGTCTTTTGGTGCGAACTTAGTTGTTAATTCGATTTCGTGGCTAGTGCTTGTTTTATCAAGCAAAAGCCCTTGTTGTGTTTGTTCGTCTGAATACTCAGCGCCAAGTGTTAAAGTACCGTCAGTACGATAAGCTGGTAAGATTGCAGCGCTGCCAAGGTCGGCATGAATAGACTGAATGAAATAAAATACTTTTTTACCTGCTAATGGCTTAGCAGTTGTTACTGTAATTTGTCCTGCCATGTAGTAGCTTCTCCTTTAATAAATAGTATCAGATACAGTAATAGAAACGTGATACACGTCACGCCCTATGCTGTCATCTGGAATAATGTTAGCTGTTGCGTTTCTACGTCCTAATGCCCTTAAAGATTTTGCTTTAACTTCCTCAGCATCGGTTCTGCTTGAGCCATCTAAAAAGATGTCAATATTCACCGTAATATCTTCAATAATAGCCCCTGTTTGAGCCGTTTTAGATGTGTCCGATGAATTAGACCCAATCACAATAAAAGGCTCTAGAACGTCAGGTTTTGGTAAATAAAAATAGATTGGAATAGCTAACACTTCCAATCTGTCGTGCAGCTCTTTTAAAAATAAAGTGGATGGTGAATAGGTCGTCATATATCACCTATCTTTCGTATATTTTGCGTAAATTACTGAGTAGTTTTGGTCGCTCAGCGTCAAGTGCTGGTCTTAAGAATGGTTGTGCTCGCATTTTTCGAGTTCCTTTTTCAACGAAAACCGCGTAATGTTGAGGTGCGGTGACCTTATAAGTTAGTTTTCCTGCTTTTGCTGAAAAAATTGAATTTTTCAGTGCTCCAGTATCGACTGGCGCTTTTGTTTTTGCCATTCGCTCAATTCGTTTACTAGATAAATCCAGTTCACGATTTGTAGCGATACGTGCTTGCTTTCCTTTATTAGCAATCGTTCTAACCATCCTGTCAACACCGCTCACTTTGAATTTGATACTCAAATGTAAATCACCGTTGAATTTTTGTGATGTTTTTTACCCTTTATTTTGCGATTTTTACCATCGTAGATGATTTCAGAAAAACCATCGTAGTGCCCTTGTAAGTGCAGTTTAAAGCTATCAAGGTTATATTTTCCAAAGATGCCCATCTGTTCTGCATTGGTCAAATTGTCTTCCTGACAAGGAATTGGCTCAGATTGTTTTTTAACGACTTTATCGCCTAAAAAATCAGATTCAGTCGTTTCAGTGATTAAAATAACACGCTTGTTATAAATCATATAAACCTTGTAATTCCTTTCGCTTGATAGTTTCGACCAATTGCAGCACTCCTCAATGTGCTTTCGTATTCATCTAAATACTTATCCCAGTTAAAAGAACGACCTTCTTCGCTATCAGCATTAGCACCTTCCGAATTCAAACGATTGTAGCGTTTAACAGCTACATCTCGAATAATGAAAGTTAAACGATTTGGAATTTCTGCTAACTCGTCCTCGCTAAACTCATTGAGCTTAGCCAAAACACGGTCAACACTTTCATTGATTGCTAGTTCAATCAATTTATCCTGCGTTGTATCTTTAGCAGGAATACCTTTGAAAAGTTTAACTTCCTCTAAAATCAACGCTTTGTCCATAATCTAGGTTACCCTGCTCCTCCTTCTCCACCTCCTGCACCAGGTGCAGCGGCTGGTGCTTTGATTGTAGCTTCAATAACACCTGTAGGAATTTCAGCAAACAATTTAAGAGCGCCAAAGAACACTGATTCGTATGTAAGGTTGTTAAGAGAACGATCACGACTTGAAGCAATTAAACCAGTTTCGTCAGTATAATCAGCAAACATTCCGCCAAGGTCAGAACCGTTCACATCAAGATAAGCAAGCACAAGGTTTTCAATAGCAGTTGAGTAAACTTTACCTTGTGGTACGTTTGGCAATACAATAACGTTTTGCATACCTAAAAAGTTTTTAAGTAATGTCATCCCAAACACATTAGATGCGTCAGCACCAACTGCCTTATCGCCAAGATAATCAGCTACATCAAGTGAGCTTACGAATGACACGATTGGTGAGCCATCAAATTCAGAGAATGTTTGAAGTTTGCCCCAAGATTGAGCAAGCGCACCTTGCAAGCCTGTTCCATTAACTTTAGTTGGGTTTGTTTTTAGGAAAGTAAAGAAATCGGTTTTGATTTTGTTTTGAATTTCACGCATAACACGTTGGTCTGCTTGGTCAATTGCCACAGAAGCACCATGACGTGCAATCGCTTCGGCAGATACGGCACGACGTTTTTTAAACCATTCAACTTGATATTCTTTATCAGCCGTACGTGTCACTTTAGAAAGTGGAATTGTTTCACCTTCGCCAACACTTGTTTGGTCAATATCAGATGTCCATTTGTAAGTTTTAATTTTCATATCGGCTGACAACGGTTCTTTACGTGTCACACCGAGTAGTGTCAATAGTTCAGAGATATTAGTACTAAATTTGTTGACAAAATCAATTGTTTTGATTTCGCCCAAGTCGTTCATAACAGTTAGTTTTTGTTCAGCAGCCATAGATTAACCCTTTCTAAATAATTCCAAGTTTTCTGCAATGAGTTTTTGACGTTCATTTGCATCTTGAATAGCCATAATTTCAGCTTTACTCATTGCCCCCGCTGTTGTTCCACGGCGTGGCTTATCTTGCGTCAGACGCTCATTTACGCGCTTCTCAACAGCTTCATCAAATACCTTTCGAACACTTGCAATGTTGTCTTTAACAGATTCTGCAGTATCTGCCATGACCACATCAAGAAATTCAATTGGTAAACCTTCATCTGACAAAAGACTTTGTGTTTCGATACGCAATTCTTTAACTGCGATTGCTTTCTCACGAGCTTCGAGGTCTGCTAAGCGCTTAGCTTCCTCTTCTTTCGCTCGTTCATCTTTTGTCAATTTTGCTAAACGCTCACCTTCAGATTGTGCTTGCTTAATTTTGTCTTCAGCGTCTTTTTGTGCTTTGGCCACTGCACGTTTAACACGCTCTTGGACAATATGGTCAAGTTCATCTTGAGTGAATGTTTTATCCGCCTCAGTAGTTTCTGGATTGTCGACTGTTTCAGTTTCAACTACTTCAGTGTTTGTTTCTTCTGCCATGTGGCTACCTCCGTTTTTAAGTCTGAGTTAGACTGATAACCTGCATCTTTTAACGTCTTAAGCAGTTTTGGACAAAACTATTATATTTTATTGATTTCGCTTTTGTTCTCCAGCTCTTCTTCGTCAGGAATAACAGCAGAACGGCAATTGTAGTGGAATGGTGGCGCAGTGACACCCGTTTCAAACTCATCAATTCTATAACGCTTATCTTCACTGTGGATTCTCTTACAAATCTGTGATGTTCTATTGTCCATCTGTACAGAAATACGATAGAATTCCAAACCAGACTCTTCATAACGTTTGATAGCTGAGCGGTTGACAATAGCCGTCCCATCTGTCCTGATAAGTGTTTGCGCTCGTGCTCTTGCTACGTTGTACTTCTTAGCAAGTTCACTAGCCATGCTCCGAACATCATCACCACGAATAAACCCACGCTTTAAAACTTCCCTTAAGTCTTTAGCTAAAGTGTCTGTATTGCCCCAAACCTGCTCAGAATAGTTGTAACCATTGAAAGGAGTATTGATAAGCTCTTTTAATGCTGGTTCGTTCAATGCACCACCATTGCCGCCCATAATTTTCCTGTAAGCGTACTTGGCGGTTGATTTTAAATAGTTTTCGAACGACTTTTCAATAATGCCTTGCATAACACCGATTTTATAGGTCATCTCAAGGTTTAAGGCATCAAAGCGCGTGACTTTTGAGCTGGCGTATTGCTCATTTAATCGTTTGAGCAATTCAGGGTCTTTCTCAGCCTGTTTGCGGTACTTCTTAGCGTTAGCTTGATAATCTGATAGGTCAACACCTCTAAGACGCTGTAGAGCTTCAGAATAGCTTATTTTGTTATCGTCAGCATATTTTGTTACAAATGCAAACAAGTCACGTTGAACTTCTGCGCTATGCTCGATGTATATTTTTTGCAATTCTTCAAAGACATTGATATCAGTTGAATCAACATAGCGCATGATATCTTCTGTCCGCTTTTGCCAATAATTATCGTGGCTCTTCGCTGTTCTCTTCGTCATCAGCATTTACCTCAACGTCAAAGCGTGGTTCTGGTTCTTGTGGTTCTTCAGCTTTCAGACGTTTCAATTCATCTTCCGCATCAATACCAGTTACTTGTTCTAGCAACTCATAAACCGTTTGGTCGCTTACCACACCAAACAACGACTTAGCGATGTTTGCAATTTCAGCATCGTTTTGTGGTAAGTTAGGACTAAAGATGACAGCAGTTTTATTGATAGCTTGATAATTCGTTGCTTCATTGCCTTTCACTTTCCAGATGTTTACCGCTAAGCGTAACCGCCGCATAAGCCCTTTTTTGAACAAGTTTTCTTGTTTGCTGCGATAATTATCAGATGCCATGAGTTTATATTTCATGGATTCACCAGATTGAATGCCACTGAAATTGTTGTCAAGAATGTCAGGTGTGAATGTGAAACGTAAAATGTCGTTAACTAAACGTTGCTTGTATGCTTCAGCACCAGCTGAGTCATATTGCTTAACTAAGTATTTTGCATCTGGCTGTGAACCGCCAGGATTTGGATTGTCATCAAGCACTGCAATTTGTGCTTTCTTAAATCCAATCGCAACCCCTAACCGCCCGTTAGGGTTAACACGACCATCTTCAAGATAATCGTTGTCGTCCGAACCAGTATAAGGATTACCAGTGATTAGCAAAATAGCGTCATTACTATTTTGTTGAAAGTTAGCCAGTTCAGATTGTGATAAGTCGTAAGCGTCAATGTCATCAAGTACTGACTCATAAGCGCCTGTGCGGTCCTCGTTATTCTTAAATTCGTTGATTGGAACACCTTTAAGATAATGTTGTACTGGTTCATCAACTAAACGAAGACCAAACTTATCCTGATTGTCATCAACATACGTGTAAATCGTGTCATCTGAATAGACACGCACTACCGTTTTACGGTGACCCATGCCGTAGTCAACTTCGTAATAATTGACACCTAACAACGATTTTTGCTGGTAGGTGTCATCATAAATAACAAACGTCTGCTCTGGCGCTAAATGATATAGCTTTAAAACGACATTCCCGTTTTCATCTTCTTCAGGATTTAACAACTCATAAGCACGCCCATAAATAGACAAGTCAGTCTTAATCAAAATATTATGGTAAGCCTCGTTTGTTTGCTCAGAGAATGCATCAATCAATTCTTGAAGCGTTTTATCCTCATTTGTATACTTAACTGGATTTCCAAGCATATAACCTTGTTCAAATACTGTGATGTACTTTGCGAAGTCGCTTGAAATACGATTGTCGGCCGCAAATTCATCTGTTTTATCAGGACGATACTTGATATTGTTATCACCTAAATAGTACCGCTTAAGCTCTTTTAAACGCGCAACTTGTAGCTTATGTGTATTGATGTATTGTTTTAATTGTTCAATCCATTTTTGAGAGCCAAAATCGATGCTTTCATAATCTTCAGTTAGCATGATGATTTGGTCGTTACTGTGTGGATTGAACCTTGTTTTAGATAAAAATTTTACCATATGTTACCTCAAAATAGATAGCTTGCTTTTTTAGCTTTTTCTCTCATGTTGCTGTTCGCTCTCATATCATCAGCAAACGCATATCTTGTTGCGTCAATCGTGTGGTTATCCTTATCTTCCAATCTTGGTTTTGGATTACCATCACGGTCAACTTGATAGTCAATATTTTCAAATTCTCTTGCGATGTTTGGCGTTCGTTTTGGATCAATACAAATGAAGTCCAAATCATCAAGCCAACGTTCACCAAATTCAACCGAGTCAGGACCTTTTTTAACACCGTACACATTAGGTAGGTTAAAATCACCATGAAGTTCAGCAATAGACTTAGGTTCAGCACTATCTGCGCCAATTCTGTCTGACTGATAACCTCGCGACTTAATCCAGTTAGCAGCTTGACGGTTGCTGATTTTTTGACCGTAATATTCGTCAATTGCGTAAATGCCATTGTGTTTCTTGTCATAATGCCAACGAACGAATGCTAAAGGGTCAGTAGCATAACCAAAGTCAAGACCGTTACGAATATTATCAAAGTTAGCTATTAAATCATCTGGTATTCTTTCAAAGCGTAAATTATCAAATGGGACGACACCAGAGCCAATAGCCTCTCCGAGGTATTCCCAACGGTAACGCCGCTCATCTCTAGCTTTGGTTGCTTCGGCTTCCTCGATAAACTCTTTAGCGATGTATGGATTATCAAGGTATGTCGAATGGTGAACAAATGTGTTAGCTGGTTGAAACTGTGTACCGTACTTCTTGTTAACCCAGCTTTGTTTTCGTTTCGGCGGGTTGTATGTATAGAAAAACTTATAAAAAAGACCACTACCCAACTCACCACGTAGCAATGAGTTAGTAATCGTCTTAACTTCGTCTTCAGTTTTAAACTCAGCTAATTCTTCAATCCACCCAATCGCAAACGGAAACTGACTATCTTTTAACGACTTAATACGTTCTGGATACTGTGCACCACGAAAGACAATATAATTCCCTCGTGGCAAGTATGTAATCCGCAGTGGTGACTTATTGAACTTAAACAAGTGTGTCACTTGCTGCTCACTAATTGCCCATTTCAACTGCTCATAAACTGACTGCTCAAGTGTGTTATCTGTCTTACGAATACACACAGCGTTGACAGCATAGCGCATAATCAGCTGGATGATGATATGTGCCACATCTGATGACTTACCAGAACCACGGCCACCCTCGCAAACAACATGTAGAATACTTTGATTAAGACTAGCACGCCAGACGTCATGAAACTTTGGCGGTATCAAACTTGAAAGCTTAACTGATGTCATCTTCAAACACCACCTGTTCAACAGTTGCATCTAACTCAACCTTATCAGTAAACAACCTATAACGTTTTCCAAGTAACTCAGCTGCCTTAGTTCGTGCTTGAACTGGTGGAACAGCATTGACAACTTTCTGTGTGCCTTCACCATCCAAAACAAGCAACGGTTCAGTCTTTTCACCACGCATGACAGCTGTCAGGTATTCCAAGACTTCTTGCTGGTCTGCCACACGTTCAGACTTTAATTTTTCGAGTTGCCCATCTATATAGGCTTTAACATTAACATTCCGTAACATTCTTGATGCTGCTGCACTTGCTACATTATCCTTTTTAACGCTAGGATACGCAGCTTTATAGGCTCTTGTAGCATTTAAGTCAATGATGTACTCATCGGCAAAAATCTTCTGTTTTTCTGTCATCCCATTTTCCATCACCTCCAAACATAATAAAAAGGCAGACACTTCATAAGTGCCTCCCCCTCATTTCTTGACAATACCATAATAACACATTTATAGCCTCATGCACGCTCAAATTCCCTTTTTTTGTGTCATTTGTTCTCATTTATTCTCACGCTTCCAAAAAAATATCAATTTCTTCAGTAGCGTGCTTGCGCAAACGGTAATAAGTTGATTGACTGATTTTTAAATGTTCCATAACGTCCTCAGGATATTGTTTCAAAATGTACGTCATACGTAAAATGGCACGTTCTTTTGGATTAGAAACTTTATTGATTAGCCTGCTTAATTCAAGCTTACGATTGATAGCTTCGTTCGTATCCTGTTCGATTGACTCTTTTAAAACAATAAGTTGCGCATAAACATCATCGACTTTTACTGGTTTCCCGCCCTTGATTTTGTCGCTTGACCACTTAGGGCTAGATAACAAACCAGCCTCTAGCGTTCTTACCTCGTCAATTCTGCTTTGGATGTCTGCGTCTAGATTTTTAAGTTCGTCAAGTAATTGTGATGCCTTCCCCATTCCCTAGCTCCTCGTGATATAATGTGGTATAATAATGTTAACGTATTCATACCACGAAAAGCCTTGCGTAAGCAGGGCTTTTTTTTCTTTTGCAGGCAGGCGCACGACCTGCAAGAATTATCGTGATTCACGCCTTGCATAATAACAGTCGACTGATAGAACTGCGTTAGATTGTAGAAAGTAACACTTTTAGAAATGACTATCTGTTATTGATATTTTAATCAGCCTCGCCAGCTTGCGCCTAGTGACAACTGACTGTTTTGTACTTTTAGAAAACAGAAAAGGAGTTCCTCCGTTCTTTTTTTTTAAATTCTAGGCTATACCCATGAACCGAATTGAACGGTTCTAAATACCTTTATGGGTTGTCATCTTCGCTATCCGTCTGATAAACAATAATCTGATTATCCTCCAGCTTTTTTATTTTTGCTTTTGCCTCTTTCAACTCAGCCTGCAAGTCTGCAACCTGTTGTGCGTAACTTGATTTAACGCTCTCAAATCCAGCGTACATACTAGCTCCAAGCACACCTACACTTATGCAGACCGAGAGGGCGAAGAGCCAGTTAAATTTCATTTTTCTACCCTCCTAGCTCTAAACGCTCAATTCCTTCAGCGCGTTCAATTTTGCGGCGCTGCCTACGGAGTCGTTTAGTTTCCTCTGTGTCAAATTTCTTGATAGCGTATAAATACACTTCCGTTTCATGCCCCGGCTTAATGCGATCCGATTTTGCTCTAAGTGCATCCAGTGCAATATCGGCTGGGATATAATCAAGTAATTCGATTAGAATATCGAACGGTGGCATTAATCCTTTGATTTTAGCACATCGGTAACGTTTGCGGTCATAATCATCCAAAACTAACTGCAGCAATACATCTTCCATTGCTTCATAGAATTTTTTTGTTACTCTATCCATCTTATCCCTCTTTTTTGCGTTCTCTACGTTCTTTGTGATAGTTTTGATAGTACTCTTTATGTTCTTTATAATAGTTTCTGTAATATTCTTTCCTATCACGTACTTTTTCTAAATCGCTTCTATAGGCTCTCAGAAGCTCTCTAAGCCCCTCTTTTGCTTCCGCGGTAAAATCTACGTCTCCTTGCTTAACGACGCTTATAAACGTTTCTAGGACGTCTATAGTGGCTCTCAGTTTTACAGCTTTCCCGACTGGCTCACCCGTATAGTTTTTGAAGGTGTTTTTTTCTACCAAAAACTTGAACCTGTCCTTATCACTAATCGAATTTATCAAGATAGCTTGATACTGCTTTTTATCTAGTAGGTGCATTCATTTTCTCCTTTGCTTTACTTTATAAATATATTATAACTAACTTGTTTTAATTTGTCAACACTTTTTATTGAAAAAGTTTAAAATATTTTTCGGCTTTTTTAATCGCTTTGTCCACGAAATATTCCATACGTTCCTTGTCCGAAATTCCAGCTGCATCAGCTTTCTTGTTGTAATGCCATAATTGTGTTGCTTTACCCAGTTGCTCGTCAATCTCCATGGCAAACGTTAATTTGATTTGTTCGTTAAGCTCCTTAAACTCTTCACCAGTTAGTTTCCTTGTTTTGCTTTCAGTTAAGATACGGTTTTTTAAATACTGTTTAGTGCGTGTAATTTTACGTTGCATACTAACCAAGTTGCCGTCAGTAGCAATCCAGGTGTAATTCGTAATTACTTTAGCTAACTCTTTCCAAGCCTCAGCCTGCCAGCAGCGTTCCAAATATTCCTCATCTGTTATCACAATCATTTTATCCATGTCTTTTCTCCTTTTTGTATATTTGCATATTTTTTATTTTTGACCACATGACCACTATTTTTTCTCTATATAAATAAAATAAAATTAATATATAATAATTAAATATAATAATTAAAATATATTATATTATATTATTTTAATGGTAATTTATATATTTTATATAGCTAAACCCTTGATATTACTGCATTTTTGGATTACCACGTAAGCTGGTAAGGTATTTTTACAGAAATGCTCTAAGCCCTTGATACAACTGGATTTGTGATGTTACCACGTAAGCTGGTATGTTTCTCATTTTGCTGGTAATTACATGGTTTTTCCCACAAAAAAGTTAAATTATTACCACGTATTTGGTGGTAACTTTTACGATTACCACCACTTATATGGTAATATTTTTATACATTTTAATGCATAAATGAATACTTATTCTTGATTACTGTTTGATTCGTTTATAGCCACGAACTAGTGAACCATGGACTGACTTGCGTGTGTTCTTGAATTCTGGGTTGTTATCCATCCAAATTTTGATTCTGCTGATTGTTTTTTTGTCTGTCGCTTCTTTATTGAATACGTTGTAAGCGATTTGTTTCAACGTGATAAAATCCTGTTTGGTTGTTAACTCATAAGTGCCGTCTTCTACCAACTGGTATCTAAATCCATAAAGCTGGCTTTGTGTTAATTGTCTTTGCTGCGTGATATTCAGCTCGCTGAAATTTTCTGGAAGCAACAAGTCAAGGTAGCGTTCGATTTCTTCCACCATCGGGTCAATGTATTTGAAGCTTTCTTGGTACTCGATACGTTTTTCATCAAGTTTGTCGAAACTATCTAAGTCATACCCGTTTTTGTAAAGAGAAACAGCCTCACCCCACAGTTGGATGATGTCGTCTTCTTCCATCTTCATTGGGTGCTTCTTCTGCTCTTCTGGGTTTACTAGGATAGGCATAAAACGTCGGTCGCCTGTGTTGTCTTTTAAGTATTCAATATTGTTTGTTGTTCGTGCGATAACGAAGTTCTTCGCATATGAAGCGCCCCGTCTGTCATAAGATTTTCGGAACTCTAAAACGGTTTTAGAAATAAATGCTTTTGTTTCGTCAAAGCTCATTCTTTTTGAGGCTGTCATTTCATCATCGTTCACGATTAAAGCTTTAAGCATGACGTTATAAGAATCCTTATCTGTAAAGCTAACAGCATTTGACGTGTACCAGCCGCGGGCAATTTTAGATAGAAATGAAGTCTTACCAACCCCTTGACCTCCTACTAGGTCTAGGACTGTATCCACTTTAGTGAGTGGTTCGTAAACTTTAGCAACTGCACTTGTGAAAAATACTTTTGCAATGGTTTCCGTGGTTTCGTTGACCTCTGCACCTAGCCAGTAATTAAATACTGTTTTTAGTCGTTCCTTGCCGTCCCAAACCTTAAGAGCTTGCTCCATATAATCCTTAACTGGATTGTACTTCTTAGTGTCCCAAAAGATATTAAGCGCACCAGTGATTGCAGCTGGTTTAAATACCACATCAAGCTCTGTCTCAAAGTATTCAGAAAGAATATCCTCAAAACTTGGCTTGATTGAACCTTTAGGTATCAAAGTGCCATTTAAATAGAAATCGTTGATAACCTCAGGCTCTTGTGTGAACTCGTTAAATGCTAGGTTATCAGCGAATACGTCTGCGTTTAAAAGTAATGTTTTAACGTTGTATATTGAGTTACTTACTGGAATTCCGTTTTTATCCAACTTTAAACTTGTACCATTTACTGTTTTATCCATTTTTATTACTTCACCCATTTTTTAAAACTCCTCCGATACTTTAATTTCGAGGTCGTAACTCCAAACGCCATCTGCATGAGCTAGGTCTTCGGCGGTTGCTTTTGCTTCTTCAATGTTATCTGCATCAATGATAAAAGTGTCAATTTCTTTTCCGTTTTTAATAAATTTTACTTCAAATTCTTTCATGTTTTTTCTCCTTTATTCTTGTTTATTCGTTATTTCACTTCTTCGGCATATTTCCAAGCCCATGCAAAGTCTTTTTTGATTTCTGCTTCAGTTAGTTGATAGCACTCGTAACCTTTCCAGTCGTCTGACTCAAAGCACCAGATGCATACTTGACCTTCTGCGTATTTACGTAATACGTAGTGTTCTGGTGGCGTTTGGTTAGGAATTTCAACTGTGTAACGTTTTTCTTTAGGTGTTTCTTGTTTAATCATTTTTTTTGGTTCTCCTTTATTCTTTATATATATATTATATCAAATTTTTGGGCATTGTCAACACTTTTTTGAAAAAAAGTTTAATTTTTTTTACTGTATCTTCTATCTGTATTGTACATAGACTCAATCGTGGTGTGCAGCTCCCTAGCACTCAGTGGTTGTGGACTCTTGTCGTTCATAACATTGACTAATAAGACAACGATTTCTTTTTCAATCCCCATTGAAATGAGTTTTCCAGTGTAACTTGCCACCGTGTTATTCCTAGCTCCTTCACCGCCTAAACCTTTTAAACACTCATTGACAGCTTGGGTTACTTTAGAAACTTTGGGAACGTCTCTTTTGAAGCAACTGAGAGCGCCTGTGTATCGTGTCTTATCGTCTTCAATTCCAGCTGTTTCTTTGATAGCGTTGGTAAATTCTTCTGTAGCCATTGCAAAGGCTAGATTTTCAAGAGACTTCTCAAAGTCCCATTTATAAGCTGCTCCATCAATCACGCTTGGCGGAGCTACTACGTAATTATTGACGTGGAACTTAATGTCGACACCATCTAAAAAATCCACTTTTTGCGGCATTGTAAAACCGACTGGCTTTTTGAAAAACAAGTGTTTCCCACCGCTGGCGGTCAAGACTTGGCTGGTGCGTGGTATTGTTCTGACGTGTTCCCATTCTTTCAACGATTGATAGCCATTATTTTCACCGTGGACGTCAATATCAATCACGAAAAAGTCCCTTGTTTTCAGAGCAATATTTGCGTTCGGTGTTTTTGTCCAAACTTCTACAATCTCGCTCTCGGTCATCGGTGGTCTATCTGCGAACTTCTGCATAGGTCTTTTTGTGTTTGGTATTAACGGAACAACGTCAAAGCCTCTGCGTGCGTATCCAAGTGCAAAATGTAACATATTTTCCATAATTTTTTCTCCTTTATTTTTTTTGCTATTCTTAAATTATTTCAGTTGTCGAGTAGTCTGCATCGTAATACTTTTTAAGTGCTTCAGCGATTGTTCTAGCATCTGACAAGCTCATAGTTTTTAATAAGAACAGTTTGAAAGCTTCTTCACATCCCTTAGAATATAGCGAAATCCTTATATTAAATTCTTTTAGTTCAAACATAAAAAAACCTCTTTCAACTTTTTTTGTAATTAAATTATACAACATATTGTGTCTGATGGTCAATAGTAAACACAGAAAAAGAGAAGTTTTTTTACTTCTCTTATTACTGTTTTAGAACGGCATATCAAGGTCTGAAATGTCAACTGATTGATTACCGAATGAATTTGTTTCAGCATCTGTCAAAAAGTCTGTAATGGCGATTTGTGGGTACACTCCTTTTCCGTCAGCTTTTTTGTGAGAGTAGCGCCCTTTAACCTCGACAAGGTTACCGATTGAGGCTTCTAGCTTTGGAATGTTGTCACCGAAAGCAACAACGTTAATGTAGCCATTCACCCAATTGCCTTGCTCGTCTTTCCCATTTGAAAAAGACATACTTGCTGTCATAAATTTGTTAGTCTTTTTGTTGTATTGATCATTAAAATTGATCCATCCACGGTTTTGAATATCCATAATTATTTTTCCTCCATTGTTTCGTTTTTATATTTCCAAATGTACCCACCAGCTGTTTTGTATACACCCTTGGCGCATTTTGTTATATTAGACACATGAGTGCCTGTTGCATTACAAGCCGACGACAAACTTTCGTATTCTGCAACTAGCTCACCATCTATAGATAGCTGCCGCACTGCCCTGCCTTGTGCTTCAACTATTGCCTTTCTCGCCCGTTCTTGACGCGTGCCGTAATTTAAATTTTCTTTGTGAGTCACCCATTCTAAGTTGCTTGCGTGATTGTTGCTTGGATTTTCGTCCTTGTGGTTCACCTCTTCCTTTTCTAAGGGGTTAGGAACAAATGCTTCGGCGACAATACGGTGAATATTAGCGGATTTTGTACAACCGTCTTTGTGAAGAGTGACTCCGGAATAACCACCACTGTAACTAGAGCCCTTGAGTATTCTATCTTTTATTTTACGCTTGCGGCCGTCATTGCATTCAACGATTCTGGCTAAGCTCCTCACTCTGCCAATGTTTGATACTTCATAGAACCCCTCATACCCAACAACTGGCTTCCAAATTTCTTTCATGATTATTTTTATTCTCCTTTTTAATTCAGTTTTACAGTCCAGCTTTCACCATCAATTGCTTAACAAGTGCGTTCGCTTTTGCGTAGCTAGACTGGTTGATTGCCTCAAAGTTATCAACTCCAATCCGTTGCGCCACCCAGTTCTCTAGCTCGTTTACGTCTTTACCTGTTGCGGTTGCTAATTTAACCAAGTCGAGTCGTAGAGCTGTCACATCGTCTTTAGAGAACTTCCTATTTGAACCTTGTGACCCCCCGCCAGTAATCTTTTGGTGGCTGTCGCTATCTGGATCAACCGCATCATCGATAAGGAAAAGCCCATTTAACGCATATTTACGACTGTAAGATGATGCTGTACCAGTTGACTGGCTGTGGTCCATCCCTTTTTTTTGCTCCGCTTCCCTAGCCATCGCCTTAACGCTGACAGATTCGCCTGTTTCGCAATCAATGAATGTCGCCGTTGAAACAACATACGACCAAAGGCACTCGCTCACTTTAATCTCGTCACTTAATAGCACGATTGCATTATGCTCTTTTAAAATAGGTTTAAGGGCTTCTAATATATCTTCGCAGCTTCTATACATATAGTTACCAAAATTATTCTTTTTATTTTTTGGCGCTTTAAGCTCTGATTGGACTGCTAACAATTTTTTATAAACTTCTTTCATGTTTTTTACCTCTTTTTTTATTAACTTCTAACTACTTCTTCTTTGTATTTCCAAATATATCCGCCAGCCGTCTTGCGTTTTCCACGTACACAAGCAGAAATATTTTTGAAAGTTATTCCGAGTTTTCTATCAGCTTCGTGTATGCTCCAAAATTCGGCTACGATTTTACCATCTCTAGTGAATTGTTGAATTGGTTTTCCTTGCGTTTTCGCCATGCGTTCGTTGTGTGTCCCATGATTGTTATTTTCTTTGATAGTCATCCACTCTAGATTTTCTACACGGTTGTCAGTTTTAATCTCATTGATATGATTAACTGTTGGTTTATTCTCTGGGTTAGGGATAAAAGCTGTAGCAACTAAACGATGGATTGTCGCAGTTTTATGTCCTCTATTGTTGCAAAGAGTTACATATGAGTATCCGTGAGTGTTATTTCTTGATTTCAACACTTTCCCCTTATACTTGTGTTTTGCTCCATTGCTGTATGTAACAATTCTGTCGCAACTCCTAACCCTACCAATGTTACTAACCTCATATATCCCCTCATAACCGCTTATCGGTTTCCAAATTTCATCTGTCATGTTTTTTCTCCTTTTGTTTTATGTACTAATTATACAACTTACTTTTCTTTTTGTCAACACTTTTTTTGAAAAAAGTTTAAATTTATTTCACCATGAACAATTTCTCTGTTTTGTCGCCATAACCTTGTGCGGCGAGTGTCGACTTGGATTTTTTAAATTCGTAAACACATTGGAAACGTTCGTCAGATATTTCATAACTTGAAATTAAAACAATGTTTTTCTTACTCATTTCATAAGCCCAATTATAAAATGATTGACTGTTAAATCTATCTATTGAATATCCTTTGAGCGTTGTTCCTTCATATGGTGGGTCAAGATATAAGATAGCGTTTTCTACTCTAGAAAAAGCTTTATAGTCTAGGTTTGTTACTCTTAAGTCCTCAAGTTGTTCAAATTGTCCGAGTTGCTGAATCCGCTCCAATTGCTGAACCTGCTCCAATTGCTGCAAGCGTTGTGACTGTTCTAAAACTTGAGTCCTATCTACTTTCCCAACATCAAACGGACGGTAGGCGTTCTTATAGGTGTCTGTTTTTTTATACCCGCGGAAAGTATCGTGGTTTTTAATTATTTCAATAGCTAAGTTGTATTTAATATCTGAAAATTCTTTGCTATATAAGTATCCTATTTTATTGTTCCCAAAAGAATTAACCAAAAGTTTTAAATTATCATTAACGGATTTTTCTTGTTTGTCTCTAATCTTGAAAAATTCTTCTCGTCTTATAATGAGTGTCTTTAAGTATTCCCTATCTGATAAAATAACCTTTTTAAACATTTCTGTTATTGTTTCGTCTAAATCATTATAGTGTACATCTAATCCATTTATTAAGCATTCAGCAGTGATTGCGCCACCGCCACCGAAGATATCATAAATTGGTTTATCAGTGCCGAAATTCTGTTTGATAATCTCTACAATCTTCTTGCTGATTTTCTTTTTAGAGCCTTGATAAGGAAGTCCAATAGCCTTCCCTTTTCGCACTTTCTTTTCATCCAGCGTTAACACTCGTTACCTCCGAAAAATAAAATTCAATAATATTTACGTCATGTTTTTGACGGCTTCCTGTCACTCGCCAAAGCAATTGGCGATAGTCGTCATATTCCCCACTGTTCTCATCTACTGGGTCAAGGACTGCAAGTGTTTTAAATTTATCCTGAAGCCCATCGACCCCAACACCTAGCGTCTGCGCCGTAGCAACGACAATAGGTGCAGTAAGTAGCTCTTTAGTAGTACCAGTCCAAATTCCAATCTGTGGATTCCTCTCTTTGATAATATTCGCTATTTGAACGCTTTTAGTCACGATAAGCATTTCGTGCGGCGCTTTAGCAATAAGCCTGTCCACCTCTTTTAGTAGCGGCGTGTCTTCATTGACCGCTGTTAATTTTGGAAAATCAATATCAAAGCCCGTTTGGTTAAGAATCCGCTCAAATGCTGTTTTGCCAAAGGATAGCTTACTCATCGCTGTTTTCCCGTTCTTGGTTACAACGTTGTAAGTGTTCAGCATTTTCAATGCATCAGGGTTGGCGCATGGTAGCGTGTTTTTGAAAAATTTAATCTTAAAGCCGTTGTTTTCTTCGGCATTTTCGATTTTTTCTATTTCTTCCCACCGCATGAAGTTTGGCAAATTAGAAATATAACTTTCATAGTTTCTAAAATCCGCCCACTTGGTTTTGGAGTATGAAAACGCATCGTACACCATTTTCCCGTGAGCCAGTTCCCAATCAAATTTTCGGTTCGGGTTTGCTCTTTTCCAAAGGGTTTTTTCAAGTGGATAAAAGTTCTGCCCTTTTTTTCTAATTGGTGTGGCACTTAAGCCGATTGTGTACCCTCTTTTTACTTTCTTATAAGCGTTGACACAGTTTTTCGAGCTGACATTTTGCCACTCGTCAATAATAAGCACGTCACAAGCCATTTTAGAGCCCTCTTTGACGATGTTAGAAAGCTTCTTATCTGTAAGTGCTACTAATTCAAACGACTTATCGTACCCAAACTCATTATAAGATTTTCCCCAACCGCTCAGGATACTCACCCTGTTATTTACAACAATGACCTTCTTAGCCTTCCTTTGTTTAGCGATTTCTAGCGCGCACAAAGTCTTGCCGCGACCCCCAGCCGCTTCTAAAAAGATGCCTCCTCTCTCGTCATTGATTGAACGCTTTATCGCCTCTTCTTGCCATTTACGAGCCTTGAACTGTTTCATTCAATAATTCTCCTACTCCATTTATAAAGTCTTCAATATCTGACCTCATAGCGTAAAATAAAGCCAATCTTGCTGCCGCCCTCACGTCATTGTGGTGGCTTTCCCCGAACTTCCAAAGTCCGAGCGCTTTTAATAGCTCGTTAGGTACATCAGTCTGATAACCTCCGTTCCTGAAAGGTTCGGCGCATGGTATCAGTCTTTGTACTTCAGCTATTGTCTCCAGTACAGAATTGTCCTTAGATTTTGAGTTGTCTCTGGCTTCAAAGTGCTCAAAAATAACTTTATCACATTTTATTTTATTGAATTCATCTTCAAACCACTTTCTGAACCCTTTTACGCCAAACGATAAGCACCAGTGGTCTAGTAGCTTGCCATTTTCAATCAGTACGATGCCGGTATTTGATTTTGTAGCCTTGTTGGAGCTCGGGTCAATAGATAGTATTTTCAATACAAAATCTCCTTAATTTTCACCATTCTTTAGCGCCTTCCAGGAACATCATGTTTTCAAAATCAGCCTCAAGTGTCAAGATTTGGTTAGAGCCGATGTCTATAAGAACACCGTCATCGGTGCGCATATAAAAAATAATGTGTTTTGGGTTAATGTATACGTATTCACTTGTTTCAATATCTAATAGTTTGTAAAACTTCATCTAAATTTCCTCGATTTTAACATTTTCTATCTTACAATGATTGTTTAAATTTCTCAAAACTTGCAGCACTGTCTCAAAATATCTAAATGTTTCAACGCAAGTGCGCTCGCCTAGCTCAGTGTGCAGCGTATAAGTCAGTCTATATTTTTTTATTCATTTGTTAAACACTCCAATTCGATAGAAACTGTTTTATCTTGTTTAGCTAATTCGTCATACAAAAAGTTGGCTGAACGCTCATAATTACAGACAATTTGTCGTTCGTCAATATACCCATCATCTATCTTAGTCTTCCACATTATCAAAAATTTCTTGTCTCCCATTTTAATCCCTCGCTAAACATATTCAGGCACAACTTCGATTCCGTAAGCGTCTTCGTCCGTTAACATTTTTACAAATGTTGCCAATTGTTCTTCGTCTTTTGCAACCATCTTAAAACGGTGGGTGTCGCAAGGCACTGAATAGTAAATGGTATACTTCATGTTTTTTTTACCTCTCTTATAGTTCGTTAAATTTCTTTTCTAACAAGTCAGTCAACGTTGTTTCGTAATCGCTAAGCGTTCTAATTTGTTTTTGTTTCTCGGCAAAGAGCTCCTCGGTTGGGATGCTATCAAGAAACGGTTGCCAGCGTTCTATAATTTCCTGCATCGCTTCGTTTACTTCTCTCTCGATTTCTTTTGTAAATTCGCCGCTTTTGATTTGCATGGTTTCGTTACTTACACCGCCGTATTTTTCATATTTTTCTGGCGCTAAAATCAATTCTTTGTGCTTATTGACATAGATTTTCATGTGTGCCCTCCTCAATTTCTTCTGTGTGTGCTTTTTTAGCTCTCTTGCCTACAAATGGCAATGTAATTACTTCAACGAACGCTAAAACTGTGACTGTGATAATTAAATGTGTCATGTATTATCCTTTCTAAATTCATCTAAGCTGACTTCTAAAACGTCAGCTATTTTGACCATATTTCGAAATGAGATTTTACTATTTCGAATATTTTGGATTGTGTTTTGACTAATTCCTGATTTTTCCGCAAGTTCTTTTTTTGTCATTCCTTTTTCAATCAAAATATGATTTAATTTTTTCCACAGATATTCACCATTTTCTTTTCTTAGTTCTTTCAGTGTATCCATTGTCTTCCTCCTTTTTTTTACTTATCTTACAAGTATATTATATTATATATACTACAATATGTCAATAGTTTTTAAAATTTTTTTAAATTTTCTTTGATAAGTTCTTGTAATTCAAGTAAATCATCTTTCGTGGCATTGTTGCGAATAAACCCACGAGACGTTGACCTTTTAGTTAAATAATTTCTGTGCTCTCTATTTCTTGCGTTCCATTTTTTGTTAGCTCGTTGTTGTGGTGTTAGTTGCTCGTTCATTGTTTTTTTCCTCTCTTTTTTTATTAGCAGAAAGAACGGAATTCACTGTCTTGAATACGTGCGAATTTAGCAGCAAGTTGCCAAATTGTTCCTTCTGAATTGTGTTCAGTAGCGAATTTTTTCCAAGCGTCAAAATCCCAGTTTACAGGTGTTTTGGCTACTTTGATGCGTGCCCATGTCATTGCTTTACCAAGCTCTTTATCTTCTTTTGAAACTTTTTCAGTTTTGTGTGCTTCGTTACGTAGAAATGTTTTGTAGATATTCCAAGCGTATTTCAACGCATCTGAAAAAGTGATTTTGTTAGCTTTAAACATTTTCCATGCTGCTTTGAAAAGTTCTGATTTGTTAGTGATTTTCATGTTTTTTTCCTCTTTCTTTATCTTATATATATATTATAATACATATAATACATATTGTCAACACTTTTTTAAACTTTTTTTAAACTTTTTTTTGATATTTGGGAATTTACTTGGAAAATAAAAAAACGTTGATATTATGAGCTTTGTTGGTATTTGGGAATTTACCTGGAAAATAAAAAAAGAGCCAGCAAAAGCTAACTCATTTTCCCGACAGAGTAACCAGATGAACCCAGCCAGCGATGTAATAATTTTTTTAAGTGTGCAAAAGAGTGTGTTAATCACCTCTATTCTTTTTATTTTTTCTGGTTAATAGAGAGGGAGGGAGTCGAACCCTCAAAGCTTTACGCTCCCTGATTTCAGGTAAACATCTTCCAATTCTGAGACCTCTCTGAATACCCACGCAAGGACTCGAACCTTGCCAGATACCGTTGTGGGTTACCGATTGTTTGTAAAATATCCTAGCAATGTTCCAAAGGTCACACTTACTATACAGATCATTACGATTACATACTTCATTCTTCCACCTCTTTAATTTCAAACGCTGGGTTATTCCAAATTCCAACACCTTCCCACACCTCCTGTGTTTGTTCCACGCCTGACGTAAAAGGACTACAAGACATAAACCATTCACCTAGCTTCTCATTCCAACCTAGATATTGGTTTGTGTCTCTAAAAGAAGCGAGATACAGCTTCTCTTTCTCAACCTCATATCCGAAAAGATTCATCTTAACAAGTGTCACAATTGGTTTGTTTCTATTATTAGTGAACCAGTCGTCCAGGTCTCTTTGCAATCGTCCTTCATGGAATAAAAGAAAAAAGTTGTACAAGTTCCGTTCAAAATCATCTTTATTTTCTTCATACCAGTCGGCTACAAAATGTGGCACTTTTGGTTTCTGCGGTTCGCCGATTTGGTTGATGATATCTAATACTTGATTTTTAATGACCATCTCAACTTGTTGACATACAGTCTTATCGTTAATGTTCAACGTGTCCATGTAGTTTATTTGTTCAATTGCTTCTTGCTTATTCATTTCATCCTCCTAACAATTTTATCAACAAAACTAAAATGATAGTAATCACAATCCGCATAATGCCGCCGCTTTCATCGTGATGTATTTCCGTTTGCGTTGCTTGTCTTCTTTATTAGATACAACATCTGCAACCTCGATTTTATCTTCAGGCGGTTCTTCATCACAGTTAGCTTCTTCCATGTGCAGTTTTACTCTTTCAATGCCGTTTCGTTGTTCATACCTTAAAGTTCTTTGTCATAGTCATCTTCTCCATCAACTAATTCTTCTACACTCATATTATAGTATTCAGCCAGCGCCATCGCTGTAAACACGTCTGGAACTGAGTGGTCTAATTCCCAATTTTGGACGGTTCTAAAATGTCTTCCAAAATTATCAGAAAACTCTTTTTGCGTTTCTCCGTTGATTTTTCTCAGACGTCTTAAGCGCCTACCCAATGTTTTTGGTCTCAATATTCTCCCTCCAATAATTCTGGATTTTCGTAAATCCTCGCCTTAACAGTCGACCAATCACATTCAAAGTAAGAAGCAATCCAATTTATTGTTTTACCATCAGAGAGCAGTTCTCTAAGTTTATCCTTAGGAATATCCACA
>Ga0079226_10000283_pt1 | contig 33974 bp, 31 predicted proteins | sample Poulit2014_FD_76345 | JGI IMG/M metagenome (GOLD analysis project Ga0079226, IMG submission 76345) | Agricultural soil microbial communities from Georgia to study Nitrogen management - Poultry litter 2014 | ecosystem: Environmental > Terrestrial > Soil > Agricultural land | place: USA: Georgia...
AGACGAGTTTTCTCAGAAGGATCAGCCATTTAATCTCACTATGTTAACAGTGGACACTCATTTTGAAGATGGCTATGCTACGGATGAAACGCCAGATTTGTTCGGAGACCAATATGCCAACGTGATTCATGATTCAGATCGACAACTTTATGAATTTTTACAATGGATGAAACAACAACCTTTTTATGAAAATACAACGATTGTCGTTTCTGGTGATCATTTAACGATGGACAGTGACTTTTTAGAAGAGATTGATCCTGACTATCAACGAACTGTTTTTAATTTAATTTTAAATGCGCCACAAAAAGTTACGAAAGAAAAAACAGAAAATCGTTCTTATAGTGCCATGGACATGTTTCCTACAACGCTTGCGGCTTTAGGAGTTACATTCGATCAAAATCGATTGGGCATGGGGACCAACCTATTTTCTGATCAGCCTACCATTATTGAGGAAATCGGTTATGATACGTTTGAGCAAGAATTGATGAAGCAATCTGATTTTTATGACGAAAAATTAATGCAAAAAGGTCGTACGAAATCAAGTAATTCTAACTAAATTCGTGTAGGATAGCCTTGATCGACTAAGTTAGTCGAGAAGGATAAGATTGGCAAAGAAATATTTAAAACTAGCTTATTTGTTCCAGTTCTGTTAAAATGGGAAAGGATATTTTTAATGAAAGGGTGAAAAAAATCGCTCAGTGCCTTCTAGTTGGCAACTAAAGGCGCTCTGATTTTTTCTGTCCAAAACTAAAGGAGACGTTAAATATGATTGCAGCAAGTGATTTAAGAGCTGGGATGACTTTTTTAGAAGGAGATAAGTTAATCAAGGTCTTAGAAGCAAGTCATCATAAACCAGGTAAAGGAAATACAGTGATGCGTATGAAATTACGTGACGTTCGTACGGGAGCGACTTACGATACAACTTATAGACCAGAAGAAAAATTTGAACAAGCAATGATCGATACAAAAACGGTTCAATATTTGTATACGATGGATGGCATTTCTTACTTTATGGATCTTGAATCTTATGAACAATATGAAATTCCAGTAGAAAATATTGAAGACGAATTGAAATACATTTTGGAAAATATGGAATTAAAAATACAATTCTTTGAATCTGAAGTGGTTGGTGTCCAATTACCTACTACGGTTCAATTAAAAGTTGTTGAAACGCAACCCTCAATCAAAGGGGCAACGGTTACTGGTTCTGGTAAACCAGCAACAATGGAAACAGGATTAGTTGTCAATGTACCAGACTTTATCGAAAATGATGAAGTTCTTGAAATCAATACAGCTGAAGGTACTTATGTAAAACGTGCTGGTAAATAATTCGATTGGATAAAGACTTGAACTTCTGTATGCTATTTTTAGGTGCAGAAGTTTTTTGATAGGAAGTTGTTGATAAAAATGACAGAAGAAAAAATAAAAAGTTATTGGCAGCAATTTAAACAAGAAGAAAATTCGATGGTTGAAAATTATAGTGCCTGGTCCTATGGAGATAGTCCCGAGATGGCAGATGAATTAGCTCTTTTGACTGTTCAAAAAATAAAGACGGCAACTACTTCAGCTTTAGAATTATATGAAGAAGACGAACCTGTCCCTCAAGTCGGTGAGTATAACATTATTTTAAACGGTTCCGGTCTTCCAGTATGTATTACGAAAACAAAAAAGGTAGAAGTGGTCGCCTTTGATCAAGTGAGTAAAGAACATGCTTATAATGAAGGTGAAGGAGATCGTAGCTTGACTGATTGGCGAAAAGTTCATCAAGATTTTTTTGAAAAGGAATATGCCCAACAAAATAAGACTTTTTCAACAGATAGTGCCTGCCTATGTGAAACGTTTGAAGTCGTTTTTATTTGATCAACTAAAAAAGATGAAAGTGAAGAAGAAAATGAAAAATAAGATAAAAGAGACAAACTTGTTATTTATAGCGAGTGGTTTGATTGGCATTATTGTTGGGACAATTGATACGATATTTGGGCGAGGATTACTTTGGCTCAGTACGTTTCGTCAAGCACATTTTCTACTCTTGATCATTTTTTTAGCACCAATTGGTGTTATCTTTACTTATTTCTTTTTAAAGTATGGGAAAAATAGTGTGCAAGGGATGGGATTGATTTTTCAAGTGGGTCATAATGAGGCTGATACGATTCCAAAACGCATTGTGCCTTTTACGATTTTAGGGACTTGGTTGACCCACTTATTTGGTGGAAGCGCAGGACGTGAAGGGGTTGCTGTCCAAGTGGGTGCCACTGTCTCCCATTGGTTTCGTCGCTTTTTTCCAAAGCAAGAGGCCAGTCGTTTTATTGTAATTGGAATGGCAGCTGGATTTTCTGGTTTATTTGAAACTCCGATTGCTGCTACATTTTTTGCAATGGAAGTATTGGTCACCGGACGCTTACGTTATGATGTTTTATTACCGACTTTTTTGGCAGCTTTTACAGCTTTTTTTACTTCGAAAATTCTGGGACTTGAAAAATTTTCAGTTCCTTTAAATGTTTCTTTGGAATTGACACCTAGTTTTTGGTTCAAATTATTACTATTTGGTGTTCTTTTTGGTTGGACGGGACGATTATTTGCAAGATTATTGCGCCAAGGAAAGCAATTTTTTGAAAAAATCATTCCTGATCCTTTGAAACGAATCGGAATAATTGGATTATTTGTCAGCTTATTGCTTCTGTTATTTTTCAAAGGACGTTATTCAGGGCTAGGAACGAATTTGATATCTGCTAGTTTTGCAGGAGAACCAATCTATTGGTATGACTGGTTTTTAAAATTGGTATTGACCGTTTTAACCATTAGCGCGGGATTTTTAGGAGGCGAAGTGACACCTTTATTTGCCATCGGTTCTTCATTAGGCGTTTTATTAGGAACTTGGTTCAACTTTCCTATTCCCTTAGCGGCGGCTTTGGGGTATGCTAGTGTTTTTGCTAGTGCAACAAACACGCTGATAGGTCCAGCTTTGATTGGCGCCGAAGTGTTTGGTTTCACCTATTTTCCAGTCTTTTTGCTTGTCTGTGGTTTGGCATTTTCTTGTAATGGGAATGAAAGCATCTACGGGAAGCAAAAAATAGTCGACAATCAATTAACTAGATAAACATTTTTACTCTTTGACTGTTGTAGATAATCTTCTTTTTGCTTACGTGATAGCTTTTTAAAAGCATATTCAGCTTTTGTCGCTTGGCTTCTGGTGTCAAAAGCTTCTGCATGAATCATTTGAAGAGGCCGTCTACTTTGGGGATGGGTATATTTAGCACCTATCCCTTTATTATGTTCTTCTAATCGTCGTTTCAAATCGGTAGTATAGCCCCCATAAAAGGTGCCATCTTTACAATGTAGTACATAAAAATAGTGCTTAGTCATTTCCATAAAGTAACCTTCTTGTTTCTAAACTATAGTTTCCTGTTTCATCATAAGTAAACATTGGAGAAGCAACTTTGAAGCCATCCAATTTTCCATCTTTGATTCCTTCAATGAGTAAAATATTGGCTTCTTTTCCTTTTTTAGGATAAACAAATTGGATTCTTTTGGGAGCCAGACGATGTTTCTTCATGACTTCGATTATTTCTAAAAAGCGATCAGGTCGATGGACCATCGCAAAGCGCCCATTTGCTTTTAATAATTTACTGGAAATCATAATTACTTCCTCTAAGTTTGTGTGAAGCTCATGTCGTGCAATGGCTAAATGAGGATTTGGATTTTTGACACCTGTCGAAATATTTTTAAAATAAGGAGGGTTACATAAAACTAAATCAACCGAATCACTTGAAAGTTTGGTAAATGTTTCTTTGATATCCATTTGATACATGGTCACCTGTTCTTCTAAGTGATTTAATTGAATACTGCGTTTTCCCATATCTGCTAGTCGTTCTTGCAACTCAATTTGATAAATAGGGGCTTTGGTATAGTCACTAACAAAAAGTCCGACAGCGCCATTTCCGGCACATAGGTCGACGATGGTTCCTTTTTTAGGAATTTTAGGAAAGTTGGCTAATAAAACAGCGTCTAAAGAAAAAGAAAAAACACTTGGACTTTGAATGATTTGAATATTATTGGCGTATAATTGATCAATACGTTCATCGTCATAGATTTGCATAAATTGTCTCAAACTCCTCTCAATGAGTTCCATTATACCTTGGTTTGTTGTGCAAAAAAAGGAAATTTCCATTTGTAAAGAGAAATGATAGTAACTAATTGTTTTTTACCGTTATTTTTTGCATAATAGAAATAAGAAGAGAAGGGAGAAACCATGTTTTATTCATTTGTACGAGAGCTTTTTAGATTAGTAACGTTTTTGTTTAATGGAAAGGTGCATGTTCAGAACAAAGAAAAGTTACCTCAAGGAGAAAATTATCTTTTGGTAGCCCCGCATCGTACACTATGGGATGCTTTATATCTAGCTTTGGCTGCTCGTCCTAAAAAATTTGCTTTTATGGCAAAAAAAGAATTATTTACGAAACCACTCATTGGTTTCTTTTTGCGCCATGGCAATGCTTTTGCTGTCGATCGGGAAAAGCCAGGACTGAGTTCAATTAAAACAGCCGTAAGTATTTTAAAAGAAACAGACCTTAGCTTGATGATATTTCCTAGTGGCGCGTTACATTCTCAAGATATTAAGGGCGGAGCAACGTTGATCGCCAAAAAAGCCAAGGTAAACATTGTACCAGCAGTGTATCAAGGCCCCTTGACTTTTAAAGGGCTTCTTTTACGACGTCCAGTCACGGTGCGTTTCGGAGAAATAATCACTGTTTCAGATAACTTGGATAAGTCAAAACGTACAATGATTGAACAAAAGATACAAAAATCATTTCAGGAATTGGATGAAGCGATTGATCCTACTTTTGTAGACAAAAAATGATAGAATGCTACCATTCACGACTGACTTTAAGCAAAACAAACTCGAAGTGAAAGGGTTGATTCAACTGTGAATGGGAACGATAGAGAGCCAAAAAGAATGAGTTTTTTCTAAAAAAGCTTGTTTTTAGCAAATGTTTCTTGCATACTAATTTTATCAGATGTTGAAAGGACGAAGCATATGTTTTTTACCTTTATGCGTGGACTTGTCCGCGTGATTTTATTTATTATTAATGGTCATTCGGATTATCAGAACCGTCAAGTACTTCCCAAAGATAAGAATTATATTTTAGTTGCTCCTCATAGAACCTGGTGGGATCCTTTATATCTTGCTGTTGCAGCTCGACCTAAAAAGTTTTCTTTCATGGCAAAAGAAGAGCTGTTTAAAAATCCGATTCTACGCTTTATCTTGGTTCACTGTAATGCTTTTCCTGTAAAAAGAGATAATCCAGGACCCAGTGCTATCAAAACACCCGTAAAATTGTTGAAAAAAAGTGACCTAAGCCTGATTATGTTTCCTAGTGGAACTCGTCACTCGACAGAACTAAAAGGCGGCTTGGCAGTAATTGCTCGCTTGGCAAAAGTACCTGTTGTTCCTTCGGTATATCAAGGTCCTCTCACTTTAAAAGATTTATTTAAACGAAAAAAAGTGACGGTGCGTTTTGGAGAACCAATCGATTTGAGTGATATCAAAAAAACAGATGAACTAGGAATAAAAGAAGTAGAAAGAAGGATCCAAACGGCTTTTGATCAATTGGATAAAGAAGTTGATCCAACGTTTCATTACGAAGTAAAATAAGAAAACTCAGCGTTCCATCTGCTAAAAGCAGATGGAACCTTTTTTTTGTTTTTGAAAAAAAGATTTTAAGACTATGTGAAAAATCAGTTTTAAAATGAGGGGGTTAAAATCAACAGCCATCTTTTTTGTGGAACCTTTGTTATCTAAGCCTAAAAAGTGGTATAATGATTGGAAGGACTTTTTTAGGAGGAAAAAACGTGCGCTTTTTACATACAGCAGATTGGCATATTGGAAAAAAACTACACGGATATGATTTATTGAACGACCAAAAAGAAAGTATTAACCAAATCATTGAAATCGCTGAAAAAGAAAAGGTTGAAGCCATTGTGATCGCAGGAGATCTTTATGATCGTGCTGTACCAGCTGTTGAAGCAGTTGAATTGCTCAATCAAAAATTGATTGAAATCAATTTAGAAAAAAAGTTTCCCTTGTTAGCTATTTCAGGAAATCACGATTCTGCGAGTCGTTTAGCTACGGGACAACCTTGGTATCGGCTAAAAAATTTTCAATTGCATACGAAAATGACGCAAGCTTTTGAACCGATTGAATTTGTAGATACGCAATTTTTCTTGTTGCCTTATTTTGAACCCATGGACGCTTCTTTTTATTTTCAAGAAGAAATAAGAACTATCCAACAAGCGTTTGAAAAAGTGATTCCGGAAATAAAAAAACAGTTTGATCCTCATAAAAAGCATGTGTTAGTTACTCATTTTTTCATCACAGGAAGCTTAAGAACAGAATCAGAAACAACAATCGAAGTTGGCGGATTAAACGGGCTTTCAAAAGAACTATTCAAAGATTTTGACTATACAGCTTTGGGTCATCTACATTCAAAAAATGCGATAAGAAACGGCAAAATTCGGTACAGTGGCTCGCCTTTAAAATTTTCATTATCTGAGACTAACGATGAAAAAGGGGTGTTTATTGTGGACACGTTGACAGAAACTGTTGACTTTCATCCTCTAAAACCTATACGTGATGTCAAAGTCTTACAAGCTTCTTTTCAAGAGTTGCTCACGCCAAATTACTATCAAAAATTAGACCGAACTTGTTTTTGGCAGTTTGAATTAAAAGATCGTGCCATTATTCCTAATATGATGAATCAATTACGTAGTCTGTATCCATTTGTTCTGGGTGTACAGCGAATAAATGGACGGAATGAGTCAGTAAAGTTACAAGAGTTACAAAAACGTAGCGGAAAACCTGAAGAAATGCTAACTAGTTTTTTTGAAGATATCACTGGTGATTCACTTACAAAAAGTCAATTGAAATGGCTTCAAGAAGGGATTCAAGCCGCAAATGATCAGGAAGTGAGGGATTGAGATGCAACCACGGAAATTAACCATCCAAAACTTTGGTCCTTTTATTCATGAAAGTGTCGATTTTGGTGATTTTCAAGAAGCGGGGTTGTTTCTTATCACCGGAAAAACAGGTGCAGGCAAGACGACGATTTTTGATAGTATCACGTTTGCTTTATTCGGAGAAACTTCCGGACAAATTCGATTGGGAAAAGAAATGCGATCGACATTTGCTTCTCTTGAAGAGGAGACCAAGGTAACTTTCGGCTTTGAACATCAAAGTTTTTATTATGAAGTCTGTCGTTCACCAGAACAAGAACTTGCTAAAAAAAGAGGCGAGGGAACACATATTCGAACTGCCAAAGCTCGTTTGAGAATTTTTAATTCTTTTCATCAGCTCCAAAAAGAGGTAACAAAAATCAGCGAAGTGGATCGATTTATCAAAGAACTATTACACTTGAATGCCAAACAATTTTTTCAAGTTATTTTGTTACCACAAGGAGAATTTCGAAATTTTTTGATTGCTTCAAGTAATGAAAAAGAAAAACTTTTGCGAAATATATTTGGAACAGAAATCTTTCAACGTCTTAATGAGTGGTTAAAACAGCAACAAAAACTTGCCAACCAAGACAATGATGCATTACAAATTCAATTGACTAGCTTACAACATCGTTTTGTAAATTCTCAACCAGAAACGATTTTATCCACGCAAGAAAGTTTACTGTATCGTAAAGACGAACTTAAAAAAATTCATAAAGAAATTGAACAAATCAAACAAGAACTTTCTCAATGGAAAGTAAAAGAAAAACAAGCACAAGATGCCTTGTATGTTGCCAAAGAATTAAATAAATCTTTGGATGAATATGAAGCGCTGAAAGCAACAGAAAAGAAACTGTTTCTAGATGGAAAAAAGAAGCAGCAACAAAACGAACAGGTGAATGCCTTAGTTTGGCTTGAAAAAAATCAAGGACTTTTGGAAGAAATTCAGCAGTATGAAGCAGAGTGTTCAGAATTAGAAAAGCAATTAAAACAAGGGAAAAAAGAATGGGACGTCCTTCAATCACAAAAGGCAGAATGGAACAAAGAAAAAGAACAAGTTGATCAATGGGAAAAAGAAAAAGAAGAAAAGAAACAAGCACAACAGCGTCTTCTCGATCTTCTACCACTTGCTAAAGAATATCAAGAACTAGCAGAACGAAAGGTAAAAGTCGATGGGCAACTAAAAAAGAATCAGAAAGAATTCTCTGTTTTAAAGAAGCAGCATGCTTTTTTTGAAGAAAAGGAACAAAAAGTAACAGACATCTTATCGAAAGAAAGTCAAATTTATGAAGATGAGATTCAATTGATTGGTGCAAAAGATGCCGTCGAAAAATTAGCAAGCGTAAGAGCTGAAAAGAAACAAAATGAAGCAGACATAACGAGCAATCAACAAACTATTTTTCAAATTGGTGAGCAATGTAAGCAAACAAAAGATGCTTTAGAAGCTATGAATCAAAAGATTGCTGATTTAAAAAATAAAAATGCTAAAATGCAGATTGCGCGTTTAAGTCTAGACTTACAGCCTGGTGAACCTTGTCCAATCTGTGGATCTGTGACACATCCAGCACCGGCTCTGGAACATGAGCTGTATTCAGTTGAAGAAATTAGAGCTATTGGAGACCAACTGGTAGAGGCCGAACAACAAGGAACAAAACTACTTAGCGAAAAAGAACAAAAAGAAACACAGTTAGCATATCTAAAAAAACAGCAACAAACTCTTAACAAAGCGCTTGAGCAAAAAGAAATCGCCTTTATTGAAGCAAAAAAAAGCTGTCAAAGCTTCTTTGATGAAAAAGAGGAAACAGTTGAGACCTCCATATGGGAAAATCAGTTACAAAAAGAAAAGAGAGAATTACAATCTGCTAAAAAAGAGCGAGAGCTTATCCAAAATGAAAAAGAAAAATGGCAACTTCAGTTTGATAAACAAGCAGAAAAAGAGCAAGAACTAAAAAAACAATCTGAAAAATTAAACGTGCAAGTGGACCAACTGAATAGACAATTGAATGGTCAAAGCTATGAAGAGTTAATTAGAAACGAAAAAGACTTGGCCCGTACGCAAAAGATAGTTGAAGAGAAAATTACTAATTATGCACAAGAAGGTCAACGTATAAAAGAGGTTACCTTTACATTAGAGGAACGTCAAAAGCAACAAGCTCAGCATTTACAAAGTACCCAAGAAAAAAAAGAACAAGCACGGCGTTTGCTCACCCAAAAACGGACACGTGAACCTTTTTATGCCTCTGAAAATAAAATGCAAGAAGATTTGAGCAAACTTACCGAACTCCCGCAATTACAAGCGGAATTAAAGAGCTATCAAGAAAAACTACAATTTACTCAAAAACGTTTAGCCCAATTACAAGAGGTAAAAGACAAAGAAAGACCAGAACTAGAGAAAATTCAAGAAAAATATCAACAATTAAACAATCAAGTAGACCATAGTCAACATGCCTTGTACCAAAAAGAAGCAGAACAAAAGAATAACGAGACACTCATCGAGGAAATGGAGAATTTATATAATAAAGGACTTAAAAAAGCAAACGAACTTGCTGAACTTCAGCAACTTTCGGAAACGATGAACGGAAACAACGTCAAAAAAATAAGCATTGAACGCTATGTTTTACAAGCTTATCTAGCTGAAATACTAGAAGTTGCCAACCAGCGATTAGTAAAACTCAGCCGTGGTCGCTATCAGTTTTTATTAAAAGATGGTATGGGAAGTTATAAAAGTTCTACTGGTTTGGAAATCGATATTTATGATGATAATGCTGGGACCAGTCGTCGAGCGCAGACACTTTCTGGTGGAGAAAGTTTCATCGCCGCCCTGGCTTTAGCCCTTTCTTTAGCAGATGTAATCCAAAATCATTCAGGAGGTGTTGCTATCGAAGCATTATTTATCGATGAAGGGTTTGGTTCTTTGGATGAAGAGGCATTGGATATGGCTTTGGAAGCTCTGGAAATGGTAGAAAACGAAGGAAGAATGATTGGAATTATTAGTCATGTACGAAGTTTAAAAGAACAAATTCAACAACAGATTGTCGTGGATGCCAAAGGAAATGGGCAAAGTAAAATTATAAGCAAACCACAAGAAAAAAGGAGGACTTCTCTATATGAAATGGAGTATACCAGAACGAACGATAGATAAAGGAAGGGATTATGTTAATCAAGAACGTGTTCTTTCGGTTACAGCGGATCCTGAAAAAAATGTTTGGCATGCTGAAGTTTTAGGAAGCGAGTTGTACCGTGTTGAATTAGATGCAACTACAAAAGAAGAGGATTATTGTCAATGTCCTTATTGGGAAGAACACCATTACTGTAAGCATACCGTTGCTGTCGAATTGTATTTAAGAAAACAAGGAAAATCACGAAAAATCACAAAAAATTCTCTTCCTAAACAAACCAAAGTTTCTCCTTCAAAATTGTTTTCGCAAGGCTTTCAATATATTCAAGAAGAACATGATCGAAAGGTTCAACCTTTAAGAATTCAATGTCAACTGGAAAGTTTAGCAACCAATCCTTATCGCTATGAATTAGATGTTTTAGGAATTACTTTAAAAATTGGTAAAAAAGATGCTCGAACTTATGTAGTGAAGAATATTTATAAATTTTTACAACAATATAGAGAAGAGGGAACTTTTTCTACTAATTCTCAAAATAATTTTTTCTTAACACCTGAGGCCTTTACAAAAGAAGAAAATGAATTATTTACCCACTTCTCACAGTTAGCCCAAAATCAAGAATTAATGGGATATATGGGAATCCAAGTCAATGGGAAAATGGACAAAAGATACTTGATGCTACCCGTTGATTCAGGCAAAAAATTGATTGAAAAAATGTTGCCTTATGATTTTTCTTTCCAAGGAAAACATAGTCAATTAAATGACTTAGTTTTCTCAGATCAAAAACAACCTTTAGCTTTTCAAGTGACGAAAAAAGACGATAAATTTGAACTCCAGGTCAAAAAAGATTTTGATCAAGTGTTTAAACATTATGGTTGGGGGTTGATTGATTCTACCCTTTATTATCTGTCAGCCCAAGCTTTTGATAGCTACATGATCATGGAACAATTGTTAAAACGTTTAAAAACGAACGCCATTTTTTATCCTAAAGATGAATTATCGGTTTTATTCAAACAAGTGTTGCCTAAACTGCGACAAATTGGTGAGGTTCAAATAGATCAAGAAATTTATAATTTTATCAGTCAAGAACCCCTATCCATCGTTTTTTATCTACGGAAACAACGTGGAATGATCGATTTACGAGCGGATCTACTTTATGGGCAAACTGTATTTTCTACTGACCCCAAGCATCAAAAAGTAGAAAAAGACCATCCTGAAATCTTAAGAGATTACAAAAAAGAAAAACGGATGGAGGATTTGATTGATACTCTACATTTTGAAAAAACAGCGAAAGGTTGGCAAAAACCATTACCACAAGGACAAGCCTTGTATCATTTCTTCACTCGGGAATTGGCCTATTTACGACAATTTGGAAAAATTCGCATGGGCAAAAAATTGCGAGAACTTTATTTAGACAAAGAGCAGGAACCGAAAATTCAGGTTGATCGTTCGGACTCTTGGCTAGATGTCACTTTTGATATCTCTGGAATTAATCAGAGTGAAATTGATGATGTCTTGCAAAGTTTATTAAACAACGATGCCTTTTATACTTTGAAGAATGGTCAAGTATTATCGTTAGAATCAGAAGAATTCCAAGAAACTAGTCAAATTTTATCTTCTTTACGAAAAAATATGACTTTAAAAGAAGGAACAGCTCAAGTCCCTTTGTATCAGGGCTTGCAATTACAAAATGAATTAGCCGATCAAGCACAATTTACTGACGATTTTAAACAAATGACTACTGATTTGATTCATCCTGAACAATTTGATGTGGCCTTACCAAAAAATTTACAAGCGAACTTGCGTAATTATCAGGTAGTTGGTTTTCGATGGCTAAAAATGTTGGGACACTATCAGTTTGGTGGCATTTTGGCCGATGAAATGGGTCTGGGAAAAACCTTACAAATGATCAGCTATTTGCTCTCAGAAAAAAATGAACATCATAATTTACAAGCTTTGATAGTAGCTCCGGCAAGTTTGACTTATAATTGGCATCAAGAGATTAAACGGTTTGCACCTAGCTTGAAATCAGTAGTGGTCAGTGGCAATAGAGACCAACGCGATCAATTGCTCCAGGAAAAAACAGATATTTGGATTACTTCTTACGCTAGTCTACGTCAAGATGTTGATTTGTATAAAGAGCTACCTCTGAACTATTTAGTATTGGATGAGGCCCAAATGGTAAAAAATAGTAGTACCAAAACAGCGCATGCCTTACGTTCTCTAAAAATAGACCGTCGCTTTGCTTTAAGTGGCACGCCTATTGAGAATAATCTAGAAGAACTTTGGTCATTGTTTCAAATGATTATGCCTGGATTTTTTCCAACCAAACAAGAATTTCGCGAAATATCAACGGAAAGAATTGCCAGAATGATCCAACCATTTGTCTTACGTCGTGACAAACGTACAGTTTTACAAGACTTACCAGAAAAACTAGAGACCAATTATTATAGTGCTTTGACTGACGAACAAAAAAAGGTTTATTTGGCTTACCTCGGACAAATGCGCGAAGAAGTTTCAGGAATGAGTTCAGAAAGCTTTCAAAAAAATCGCATAAATATTTTAGCGGGCTTGACTCGATTACGTCAAATTTGTTGTCATCCAGCCTTATTTATCGATAATTATAAAGATGGTTCTGGCAAATTAGAACAGGTGAAAGATCTGATCCAAGCTGCCAAAGAAAATGGTCGTCGCGTCTTACTCTTTTCTCAATTTACTAGCATGCTTTCCATCATAGAAGAAGAACTAAATGATCTGGGACTTAAAACTTATTACTTACGGGGAAGCACGCCTCCTAAAGATCGTTTACAGATGGTGGAAGATTTTAATCAAGGCCAACGAGACGTCTTTTTGATTTCTTTAAAAGCAGGCGGAACGGGGTTGAATTTAACCGGTGCTGATACGGTTATTTTGTATGACTTATGGTGGAACCCAGCGGTAGAAGAGCAAGCAGCAGGTCGAGCGCATCGAATCGGACAAAAGCATGTGGTTGAAGTTTGGCGAATGATTGCTGAAGGTACTATCGAAGAACGAATGGATTCGTTGCAACAAGAAAAGAAAGAATTATTCCAAAAGGTCATTCAAGGAAATGATACACAGTTACAAAAAATGACCGAAGAGGATATTCGCATGATCTTAAGTATTGGTGAAGACTCCTAAATAAAAAGCGTGGTGTTTTGGCATCACGTTCTTTTTATTTTTTTTCAAAGAAAGGAGCTGACTATTTAAAAAAAATTCACTTTGATTTTTGTTATCAGCTTCTATATAATTGAATTTGATTGTTTTTTAAGTAGCTATAAACAAGGATTTTTTCTTAAGAAAGGGGTCTTTTTTTGTTTAAACGTTTCTTTAGTTATTATCGTCCATATAAAAAATTATTTATACTTGATTTTTCTTGTGCCATTGTTGCCGGTGCTTTAGAATTAGCATTTCCAGTAGCTGTCAACCGTGTCATCGATCAAATTATGCCTCAAAATAATTTTCGAACGATTTTATTGGCTTGTTTGGGTTTATTATTTTTCTACGTTATCAATACTATTTTACAGTATATCGTTGTTTTTTTTGGTCATAAATTAGGGGTAAATATTGAAACAACTATGCGTCGTGAATTATTTGACCATCTTCAAACCCAATCTTTTGAATATTATGATGAACAACAAACGGGGAAATTATTGAGTCGACTAACTACGGATCTTTTCGAGATCTCAGAAGTAGCACACCATGGGCCAGAAGATGTTTTTATTACCATCATGACACTTTTGGGTTCTTTTTTGATTATGATGAATATGCATGCGAAGTTAGCTTGGGCAACTTTTGCGATGATACCACTTATAACGATTGCTCTTGTCTTTTTTAATAAAAAGATGACGGGGGTCAATACTGAAATTTATGAAAACTTGGCCGAATTTAATGCTGGTGTTGAGGCGGCGGTTGGTGGCATTCGGGTCACTCAATCTTTTGCCAACGAAGCGTATGAAAAAAAACGTTTCTTTGGACTAAGTGAACTATATCGACAATCTAAACTTGCTTTTTACAAAGTGATGGCTGTAAGTTCTACTTATAATTATATCATGATGCGTTTGATCAATTTGTTTGCACTTTTCTTTGGTTCTTATTTCACCATACGCGGTGAGTTGACGAACGGTCAATTTGTGGGTTTTATTTTACTTTCCAATGTTTTTGTACGACCGATTGAAAAAGTGAATACGATGATTGAAAGTTACCCGAAAGGAATTGCAGGGTTTAAACGTTTTATTGAAGAACTTGATAAGCCGTCACAAATCGTTGATGCTTCGGATGCTGTTGAGGTGGACCATCTTAAAGGTGACATTGTTTACTCGGATGTCTCTTTTTCGTATGCAGACCATACCAAAGTACTCAGTCATATCGATTTAAAAATTAACGCTGGTGAGACAGTCGCCTTTGTTGGAAAGAGTGGCTCGGGAAAAACAACCTTATGCAATCTTTTGCCACGCTTTTATGAAGTTACTGACGGCACTATCACTATTGATGGAATGGATATCAAAGAAATGACCTTATCTTCTTTGCGAAAAGAAATCGGAACGGTACAACAAGATGTATTCATGTTTCCCGGAACTTTACGGGAAAATATTTTGTATGGGAATTTAGATGCAACAGAAGAAGAAATTCAACAAGCGGTTTCCTTAGCTCACCTGCAAAAAGTGATTGATCAAATGAGCGATGGCTTAGACACAATAATTGGTGAACGTGGGGTAAAACTTTCTGGTGGTCAACGTCAACGAGTTGCTATTGCCCGAATGTTTTTGAAAAATCCGCCAATCTTGATTTTAGATGAAGCCACCTCTGCTTTAGATACAGAAACAGAGCAAGTCATTCAAGAATCCTTAGAATCACTAGCGAAAGGACGAACAACGTTGATCATTGCCCATCGTTTGGCAACCATTCGTCATGCGACACGTATTGTGGTGATGAGTGAAGAAGGAATCTTGGAACAAGGCTCTCATGAGGAATTAATGGCCCAAAACGGTGCCTATAAAAAATTATATAACGGACAATTTCATGAATGATAAAAAAATGAAGATAAAAAAATAACACGTGATTAGCCAATTTACTTTTAGTAAAATAATGAAAAATAAAATGAACATAATATTTAATTAGGTTGTCAAAGGGAGAAAAAAACTTGATAAAAGTAAGTTTTCTCCCTTTTTGAGTTTGTGAATTTTTTCAAATAAAGTTTTACTAGTAGAGAGACACCAGTTTATTTGCCGATAATTTAGTACAGATTTTAGTCTCTGTTATATAAAAATAAAAAAACAAAAAAAATATCTTTTTATTTTTTTTTAATCAGAAAGCTTGATAGAATAATGTTTTTAAATTAGAAAAAATAATAAAATAATTTCGTTTTTATCTACTAATTGAAAAAAACCACTAGATAATCAGGAAAACTTTTGTTATAATGGACACAGAAGGAAATTTTATTTCCTTAAAATCTTAAAGGAGTGATGCACGTTGTTGACACTATATACTTCCCCTAGTTGTACGTCATGTAGAAAGGCAAGAGCCTGGTTACAAGAACATGAAATTCCTTTTGTAGAGCGCAACATATTTTCGGAACCACTCACTAAAGATGAACTGACATCGATTTTACAAATGACAGAAAGTGGGACGGAAGAAATCATTTCGACTCGATCAAAGGTTTTTCAAAAGTTAAACATGGACCTAGAAGAGTTACCACTTAATGAATTATTGAATTTAGTACAAAAGAACCCTGGGTTATTACGTCGACCTATCATGATTGACGAAAAAAGATTACAAGTTGGTTTTAATGAAGACGAAATTCGTCGTTTCTTACCAAGAGATGTCCGTCAATTAGAACTTCGGAATGCTCAACTAATGTCAGGGTTATAAGAACAAAGGCAACGTGTTTCTTTCTAAAGAATGTCGTTTTTTTGCTAGAACGGCATGAAAGAAATTCGTTGTCTTTTGTAGATAAGCAAAATAGAGAAAAGAACTTCAAAAGGAGAAGTCTCTTAAGTTTTTCTTCAACCTTTTTAGAGAATCGACTTTTTTTTCTTTACATTTTAGAGGCTTTCGTTACAATGAAAGTATAGGAACAAAGAAGTGAGGTGTGGCTACTATGGAAATGGAACATATCAATGATAATACGATCCGCGTTTTGCTTAAGTCAGAAGATTTGATGGCAAGAGGCATTACTTTTTTAGACCTTTTAGGAAATGGAAAAGAGATTGAAAATTTTTTCTACAGTATTCTGGATGAGGTCGATGTGGATCACGAGTTTAAAGGAAATGATGCCATTACCTTTCAAGTGATTCCCAAACCTGAAGGACTTGAACTTTTTATCAGTAAGAATTTATCTTTGGAAGATATGAATCCCTATGAAATCTATGGCGATTACTTTTCACAAGAAGAAATTACAAAATGGTTGAAGACAGAAGATCCTGAACGGTTTGATAATCTATCGCAAGAAGAAATCGTCGAAGGTTTTCAAAAAGAAAAATCAGTTGAAAAAGAGGATGAAAAAGAGATATCAACTCTAGTAGAACTTCAGTATGTTTTTGAACTGGATTCTTTTGAAACCATGATTCAACTTTCAACTGAAATTTGTTTGGAAAATATTCGAACCAATCTATATGTGATGCAAGACAAGTATTATCTCAGTGTTTTCTTTTTAGAAGAAATGCTTACGAAACATCAAATAGAAGATCAATTAGCTACTGTTACAGAATTTGCAAATAAAAGTGAATTAACAACTGATTACTTGTCAGAACATGGTCAATTGATTATGTCAGAACATGCAATCGAATTGACTCGCGAGCATTTTAAGTTTTAAAGATTGATTCAGAAAAAGACTATCTAAAAAAGATAGTCTTTTTCTTTTGATTAAAAAACGATTGTCGAAAAAATCCGTACGTTAGGATAGGAGGCGATCGTATGTTGATAGCACAAAAAACAAGTGGAGAGAAAATTTTAGCACAAGAATGTTTAAAGAGTGAAAAAGACTTACTTTGTCCCTTGTGTAAGCAACCGGTTATTTTGAAAAAAGGAACTATTAAAATTCCCCATTTTGCTCATCTTAGAAGAGAAGATTGTCAAAGTTTCAGTGAAGGCGAAACTCAAGAACATTTACAAAATAAGTTGTTTTTACAAAAATGGACACAAAAGGGTGTATTAGAGGCATATTTACCAGAATTAAAACAACGCCCAGATCTTTTACTTGATTTCTTAGCAATCGAAGTACAGTGTTCTTCATTAAAAATAGAACGTTTCATGGAACGTACGAATAATTATCTCAAGCATGGCTATCATCCTTGGTGGTTATTAGGAAAAAAATTAGGACCAAACAAACTGCAGCAACCTTTTACCACTCTTCAAAAAGCTGTTACCTATTATTCTAAGCAAAAGGGATTTTTTTTATGGTTAATTCGAGCGGATTCAAAAGAAATTTGGTTATTGTATGACCTTCATTGGCATTTTCAAGGCAATGTTCATTTTAAAATAAAGAAATGGCATTTTTTAGAAGTACCACTCTCGCAAATGTTCCAATTTCAAGTAAACAGGACACCTTTTCAGTGGGGGCAAAACGATTATCGTATGCATTTGCAAAAAAAATTAATGACCGAGCAGGAAGGGGCTCGTCGTTTACAAGAAAAAATATATCTTCAAGGTGGAAATTTATTAGACCTACCAAGCTGGTGTTATGAAGCCAGTCCTTACCAGTTTTTCTTTGAGGATCAATTATTGTTTTTGCGATTTAGTTTTTTACAAACGAAAAATTATCAAGAATGGTTAGAACAACTAAAAAATCTAGAATTTTCATGGCTGTTTCCTTTAGCTTCTCAAAAACTTATTTTAGAAGAAATTTATAATGAATGTATTTTTTTGAGTAAAAAATGACTTTTTCATGAGTTTTTAAAAAAGAATATGATACACTATATTATAATGAAAGGCGATAAATCTGATTTATTGCAAATTAAAAAGGAGGAATAGTGAATGTCTGAAACAAAACAATTACCAAAACGTGAAGCAGTAACAGAAAAAATGACGTGGGATTTAACGAAAATATTTTTAAATGACGCGGCTTTTGAAACAGCTTTTAAAAAATTACAAAATGATCTAACGAGTGCTAGTCAGTATAAAGGAAGTTTGAACAAAGGGGCGAGTGAATTTTTAAAGGCTTTGGAATGGGTTTTAGCTGTCTCACGTGAATTAGAAGCAATCTATGTATACAGCCATCTGAAAAATGATCAAGATACCTCAAATACCACCTATCAAGCTTTACATGCTCGTGCAAGTAGTCTTTTATCTCAGACCAGTGAAGCTATCAGTTGGTTTGAACCAGAAGTTCTTTCGCTTAGTGACGATACGATTTGGGGCTATTTTGACCAAGAACCAAAGCTTGCAGTTTACAGACATTTTATTCAACAATTAGTAGATAATAGAGCCCATGTATTACCAGAAGAACAAGAAGCGTTATTAGCAGCTGCTGGAGAAATCATGGAATCGCCTGGATCCACTTTTTCTGTTTTAAATAATGCTGATTTAGCTTTTCCAACGATTGACGATGAAAATGGAGAAAAAGTTCAACTTTCTCATGGTGTTTATGGACAAATGATGGAAAGTACTAATCGACGTGTAAGAGAAGATGCCTTTAAAGGAGTTTATAGTATCTATAAGCAGTTTCAAAACACCTTTGCGACTACTTTAACTACTAATGTTAAAACCCATAATTATGAAGCGAAAGTACGTCATTATGATTCCGCAAGACAAGCTGCTTTAAGTAATAATCATATTCCAGAAAGTGTTTATGATACCTTAGTTGATGTTGTGAACAATCATTTAGATCTTTTACACCGTTACATGAAATTACGTAAACGTTTATTGAAAGTTGACAAATTACACATGTATGATGTTTATACACCTTTATTAGGAGAAGCTCCAATTAGCTATACTTATGACAAAGCGGTGGATAAAGCTTTAGAAGCTTTGAAACCTATGGGAGAAGATTATTTGTCTATTGTTCAAAAAGCCTTTGATGAACGATGGATTGACGTAGTTGAAAACAAAGGAAAACGTAGTGGCGCTTATTCATCAGGGGCCTATGATACGAATCCTTATATTTTATTGAACTGGCATGATACCTTAGATCAATTATTTACTTTGGTTCATGAAATGGGACATAGTGTGCATAGCTATCTGACTCGCCATCATCAACCCTACGTTTATGGAGATTATTCAATCTTTTTGGCAGAAATTGCCTCAACAACAAATGAAAATATCTTGACTGAACATCTCTTAGAAACTGAAAAAGATCCACGCGTCAGAGCGTATGTGTTAAATCATTTTCTAGATGGGTTTAAAGGAACAATATTCCGCCAAACACAATTTGCAGAATTTGAACACTTCATGCACGTGGAAGATGCGAAAGGCAATGCTTTAACAAGTGAGTTTTTAAGCGATGCCTATGGAAAATTAAATCAAAAATATTATGGCGAAGCTGTTGAAGACGATCCCGAAATCCATCTAGAATGGGCTCGCATTCCACATTTTTATTATAATTATTATGTATTCCAATATGCTACGGGCTTTTCGGCGGCTTCTTCATTGGCTAATAAAATTTTAAATGAAGGGCCAGAAGCCTTGGATCATTATTTGAGCTATTTAAAATCAGGAAATAGTGACTATCCAATCGAAGTGATGAAAAAAGCGGGCGTTGATATGACCCAATCGACTTATATTGAAGATGCCATGAAGGTTTTTGAAGAACGATTGAATGAGTTAGAAAAACTTGTCGCAGAATTAGAAAAAAATTAACTAACTAAAAAGACTTGCCACAAAACTGTTTTGTCAGTGGCAAGTCTTTTTCAACTATTAAGGAAATATATCTTTATAGTTTTATTAAAATTCATTTTTTTCTTTAGCTAAGAGAGCACGGGTAATTTTATTTTGAGCAGGTTGATAAGTAATTTTCCATTTTTGTAACAACTCTAGAAAGTCCTGTTTCCCCTGGGTAGAATCAGCGACTTCTAGTTCAAGTTCAAAATCATGACAAAGACCATACCAACTTTCATCGATTGCAAGAAGACCAGTGTTAATTTCAAATTCTGCTCGTTTGGTCGTTAATTGTGTCAACAGTATTAGCTGTGAGGGAGCAATGTCTTCTTTTAACAGTTTGTTTGCGACTGTTCCATTGGTCAAAATTTTTTCTTGTTGTATCAATTGTTCCGTTTGCTTCAAAGATAGGGAATCTGTGGTTTCCAATAAGCCGTTTTTAGCTGGGGTTTTAAGAGTGAGCTCTCCATGATCTGGGTAGCGACGAATTCGAAGGCCCCAGCCTTTTTGGTGTAATTTTTTATCTACTGTGTCAAAATAACAATTGGTTTGAAGCTTGAAATCTGTTTCAATGAGATGGTAAAAATGGCATATTTTTTTATGTTCTTCTGCCGTAAGTAAGGTTTTAAACTCAATTTCTTGTTGTTCACTCATAAGTTGTGCCTCCTTTTCTTTCTTTTTACAACAGTCTGTAGCTTTCGTCAATCAAAGATACTTAAAATGGTAAACGATTTAGTATCTAAACGAATTTATGCTACTATTTTTTCAAAGTCAGAGCTAAAGATTTCTGAGAAACTATGTTAAAATGGACAGTGGATATTGTTTTTGAAATGAGGGATTTGAAATGGATAAAGATTGGGAATTGTTCTTAGCTCCTTATCAACAAACCGTAAATGAGTTAAAAGTCAAACTGCGGGGGCTTAGAAAGCAATACCGAGAAACCAATCAGCATGTGCCGATTGAATTTGTGACAGGGCGCGTCAAGCCAATCGAAAGTATCGTAACAAAATCTAAATTAAGAAAAATACCTTTAGAGCGGTTAGAAACGGAAATGTCTGATATTGCAGGGCTACGGATTATGTGTCAATTTGTAGAAGACATTTATGAAGTTGTCGCTATTTTACGAAATCGAAAAGATATGAAAGTATTGATTGAAAGAGACTACGTGACCAATAATAAGATAAGTGGCTACCGTTCGTATCATTTAGTGATTGAATATCCAGTTCAACTGATTGATGGGGAAAAGAAAGTTTTAGCAGAAATTCAAATAAGAACTTTAGCCATGAATTTTTGGGCGACGATCGAGCATTCGTTAAATTATAAATATCAAGGAAATTTTCCCGATGAAATAGGAGATCGTCTTAAAAGAGCAGCGGAGGCAGCTTATCAACTCGACGAAGAAATGTCAAGTATCCGTGAAGAAATACAAGAAGCACAACATCTATTCACACACGGAAAAGGCTCTCCTAAACCAGAACTTACAAAAAGGAATGAGCAAGGAAAGGGCGAAGATAAATGACGGTATTAAAAGTGGCCATTGTTAGTAACCAAACGCCTAAATCGGCGGCGGCTAATGAACGTCTACATATTCTTTTAAAAGAAGCTGGACATACGATTGACCAAAAAGATCCTGATATTGTTATTTCAATTGGTGGCGATGGGACGCTTTTGTCGGCTTTTCACTTATATAATCACAAATTAGATCATATCCGATTTTTAGGGGTACATACGGGTCATTTAGGCTTTTATACTGATTGGCGGGATTATGAACTTGAGGAATTGGTTGAATCTTTGTGTAGAGATGAAAAACAACGGATCAGTTATCCTTTATTGGATGTTTCCATTCGATATCATCACGAGAAAGAAGATCGCCATTTTCTAGCTTTAAATGAATCGACCATTAAACGCGGAAATAGTACGATGGTTGCCGATATTTATATAAAAGATGATTTATTTGAGCGTTTTCGTGGTGATGGGGTTTCACTTTCGACGCCAACAGGTTCGACTGCTTATAACAAAAGTGTCGGAGGAGCTGTTTTACATCCTAGTATTAATGCCTTGCAACTTTCAGAAATTGCTTCGTTAAATAATCGAGTATATCGTACACTAGGCTCACCGCTTATTGTACCTGAAAAAGAATGGGTAACAATCAAGCTACCTGAAACAACTGATTATGCAATTACGGTTGATCAAATCAGTATTCGTGAAGAGCAGATTGATTCTATTTGCTATCAAATTGCTAAAGAAAGGATCCAATTTGCTTCTTATCGACACACTCACTTTTGGGATCGTGTTCGTGATGCTTTTATTGGGGAATTAGAGTAAAAATGGAATTTTTATTTCAATATAAGAAAAAAAGTGGCCAACAAGTCAAGTATTTTCTTAAAGAACAAGATATTTCTAAGGGATTATTGGCAAAGATTAAATTTCAAGGTGGCGATATTGTAGTCAATGGTAAAAGAGAAAATGTTTTATATGAATTAGTGGAAAATGATCATGTGTGTGTTGTGATTCCTGATGAAAAAGAACATGAAACACTTCTTGTCGATGATACACCAATTGATATTGTTTATGAAGATGATCATTTGTTAGTGGTAAATAAGCCGGCAAAAGTTGCCTCAATTCCAGCACAATACCATCCTAACCACACGATGGCTAATCGTGTGAAGGGTTATTACAAACGACAAAATTATAAGAATCAAATTGTTCATGTGGTGACTCGTTTGGATCGAGATACTTCCGGTTTAATGTTGTTTGCTAAACATGGCTATGCCCACGCTAAACTTGATAAACAGTTACGAGAAAAAACGCTGATAAAGACCTATCAAGCGCTTCTTTCTGGGGAAATGGCGAATTTAAAAGAACATGACCGAATTACGTTACCAATCGCCAGAGATCTTCCTTCTATTTTAAAACGAAAAGTAGCTGAAGATGGGAAATTTGCAGATACTGAATATTGGGTGGATGAAAAGGCGGCTTCTTTGGCTTTAGTGCACATACGTCTGCATACCGGTCGGACCCATCAAATTAGGGTCCATTTTTCAGCAATAGGCTTTCCTTTGGTTGGTGATGACTTGTATGGAGGTCAGATGGACTTACCATTAAAAAGACAAGCGTTACATTGTTGTGAACTTTCATTTATTCATCCATTTACCAATGAACATTTAAAATTTCAACAAAGTTTACCAAAAGATATGGAGGTCATCCAAAAAATATTTGCTAAGAGGTGAAAGAATTGGAAGAAATTCAAGAATTAGAAGTACATTATGGCCGATTGATTGAACTTTTGGAGGAAAATCAACTTCAAGAATTTCGAGAAGCATTTTTGGAGCTACATATATATGAACAAGGCCAATTCTATCAATCTCTTGATGAATCACAACGGCAATTACTATATGCTTATTTATCTCCAAAAGAAATGGCTGATATGTTTGATATCATTGAAGAAGACGATGAAAATATTCAAAGTTATCTCAGTGAAATGCGGCCGACATATGCCAGTGCGATGTTGGCTGAAATGTATACCGATAATGCGGTTGATATCTTAAATACCTTGCACAAAACTCAAGTTTCTCACTATTTGAGTTTAATGAATGCTACACAAGCTTCTGAAATTAAAGACCTATTGCATTATGAAGATGATACAGCCGGTTCGATCATGACAACTGAATATGTTGCAATTGTGGCAAATCAAACTGTTCGCTCGGCGATGACTGTCTTAAAGAGTAGGGCGGCTATCGCGGAAACTATCTACTATATTTATGTAGTCGATCAAAGACATCGCCTCGTGGGTGTTATTTCATTAAGAGATTTGATTGTAAATGAAGACGACCGCATGATATCCGATGTATTAAATGAACGGGTTATATCTGTTCATGTGGGAGATGACCAAGAAGATGTCGCCCAAAAATTTCGGGATTATGACTTTTTAGCTTTACCAGTTACCGATTACGATGAGCAATTGTTAGGAATTGTCACGGTTGATGATATCATTGATGTTATTGATGATGAAGCAACAAGTGATTACTCTGGATTAGCTGGGGTCAATGTTGACGATATTGCTGAAAATCCGCTAAAAGCGGCACTCAAACGACTGCCTTGGTTGATTACTTTACTTTTTTTGGGAATGGCCACGGCAACATTGATTGGTCATTATGAGAAACTAGTGAGTCAAGCAAGCATTTTAGCCGTCTTTATTTCCTTGATTACAGGAACAGCCGGTAATGCCGGGACACAGTCTCTAGCTGTAGCGGTTAGACGGTTGGCAATGGGCGATAATAAAAAAGAAAGTTTACTTCATACCATTTGGGGAGAAGTCTTCACTGGATTGATCACTGGAGCAATTACAGGAATCACCATTTTTATCATTGTTTCCATTTGGAAAGGAAACCCTGTATTAGGCTTTGTCATTGGCATGGCCATGATGATTGCAATCACTGTAGCAAATCTTGCAGGGAGCTTTATCCCTATGATAATGGACAAATTAGGCTTTGATCCTGCAGTAGCAAGTGGTCCATTTATAACGACCTTGAGCGATTTAACCAGTGTTTTGATTTACTTTCAAATTGCCAGCTTATTTATGAGTTATTTTATCGGACAATGACAAAAAAAGAAGACAAATAAAGACACTTTTTTGTTTTAGGAAAAAAGTGTCTTTCAAAACTATTTTGACCAATTAGGCTTGACTAAGGTCAATGATTTTGGTTCCGTGGACTTCATTTATAGAAAGCCTAGTAGCGATTTTTGTAGCATTTTTAAAAGTAATACCAGCTCCGGGTAAGATAATCAAACGATTGTCTGCATATTGAATCAATTGTTGTAAATGTGGATAATTCTCTTCGATTTTGGAATCTACACCGCCGCCATGCGTCAAAATTCTAGAAACTCCTTGTTCAGCTAACCAATCAATGGCTTCGAGTTGATCGTTTTCTTTTAATTGATCAAAGGCCATGTGGAAAGTGATTTGCAATCCTTCAGATAGTTGAATCAAGTATGTTAAAGCCTCTTTGTCAAGTTTTTGATTGACAGTCAAGCAGCCAAAAACAACACCATCCGTTTCTAGTTTTTTAGCTTCGATGAGATCAGTCTCCATTATACGTAATTCACTATCGTTATAAACAAAGTCGCCTCCTCTAGGACGAATCATTGTCATTACAGAAACATTTTTTTCATGTGCATATTGGATTGTTTCTTCAAGAACGCCTGTGCTAGGCGTCGTTCCGCCCACCGCTAGGTTATCGCATAATTCGATTCGTTTTGCTCCTAGTCCAATGGCTTGTGGGACACAGGTAAAATTTTCAGCACAAAATTCTTTAATCAACAGTTTAATCACCCATTTCGTTAGAATAGTTACTCTCATTTTAGCATATCAAAAAAATAAAGTAAGAGAGTAGGAGGACAAATATGTTAAAAAAAATTGATCGTGGCGCAAATTTCGTTCGAAACAATGGGGCCTTATTCCGTTGCCCTAAATGCCATAGCCAAATGATTGCTCAAAATTACCAGCTTCGTTGTGAAAAAGGACATACGTTTGACCTCTCCAAAAAAGGTACGCTATATTTTTTAGATCATCAAATCAAAACAGAATATGATGTTAAACTTTTTTTCCACCGTCAAAAAATGATAAAAAGTGGGATGTATCAACCATTAATCGATAAAATCATACCATTTTGTGACCATGAAAAAATCTTAGATGTTGGTTGTGGAGAAGGTAGTTTTTTGAATGAAATTGCGACTAAGGTTGCAATCGATGCTAGCGTAGGTTTTGATATTTCCAAAGAAGGAATTTATTTAGCAACTGAACAGCCCAATGAAGCTTTCTGGTGTGTAGCGGATTTAACCAATTTACCTTTTCAAAAGGAAAGCTTTTCGATCCTTCTAAATATCTTTTCCCCATCAAACTATCAGGAGTTTGAACGTGTTTTAAAAAAAGACGGAAAAGTAATTAAAGTTGTCCCTGGACCAAATTATTTACAAGAATTACGACAAGCCTTTTACCCAGAAGATTCAAGTAAACAAATTTATTCTAACCAATTAGTCATTGATAAATTTTTTGAAAACTTTTCGAATGTTACCCATCAAAAGATTCAGTATACCTTTGATATTCCTAAAGAAAATCGTGCTTCCCTGCTAGAAATGTCACCTTTAGAATGGAATGCGTCAGAAAAAATTAAAGAAGAGTTACAAAACCATCTCATAAAAAAAGTTACCATTGATTTGGAGCTTCTTATTGGATCTTTTTAAAGAAACAATGAAAAAAAGTGGTTTTGCTTAATAAAATTATGCAAATATGAACTTTTTTTGAATTTTTAGAGTTTTTTCACTTGCAATCATTTCTTACCAATGATATAGTACTTTTAAGACATATTTCATTGGTTTTTATCAGCATCCTGTTCTGATAAAAGTTAGTGAAAAGAGTTTCACTAACGTAACGACTTGCCGTGCTTGACACCGAGTTGCTACGTTTTTTTATTGTTTTAAAATGAAGATTTCAAAAAAATACTCCAACACTATAATGATAGTGTTTCAAAAGAGAAGAGTGAAAAATATGAACCATATTGCTTTATTTGAACCATTGATACCAGCTAATACAGGAAATATTTCTAGAACGTGTGCGGCGACAAATGCCCCCTTGCATCTGATTGAGCCTTTGGGTTTTTCTACCGATGATAAACATCTGAAAAGAGCAGGACTTGATTATTGGGATAGTGTTGATATTACGTATCATCCCAATCTAGAAGCCTTTTTAAAAGAAGTTGGTGACCGTCCGTTACATTTGATTAGCAAGTTTGCCAATAAGGTTTATACTGAGGAAAATTTTGCCGATGATCGTGATCATTTCTTCTTGTTTGGAAAAGAAACGACTGGATTGCCTGAAGACTTTATGCGAGAAAATGAAGAAAAATGTTTACGAATTCCTATGAACGATACCCATGTTCGTGCCTTGAATTTATCCAATACGGCTGCTATGATCGTATATGAAGCGTTACGACAACAAGGTTTTCCCAATTTGGAATTGACACATCATTATCCAAATGACAAAATTGATTAAAGAAAGGTTTTAGAATGAAAATTTATTTTACTCGCCATGGCAAAACGCAATGGAATAAAGAACATCGCTTACAAGGTATGCATGGGGATTCTCCTTTGTTACCAGAAAGCTATCAAGCAATTCATTTATTAGGCAAATATCTAGAAGACGTTTCCTTTACAAAAATCTATTCGAGCACTTTACAAAGGGCAAAAGACACTGCGCAAGGAATCGAAAACGAATTAAAACAATCAACAGAAATTATTTACGACCCTAATTTAAGAGAAATAGGCTTTGGTAAAATCGAAGGACACAATTTTGATCACTTAGCCCATGATTATAAGGAACAAATGTACGATTTACGCCATCAATTAGATCAGTATGATCCGTCTGCTTATCAAGGGGAAACAGTGGACCAGGTGATTGAACGAATGACAGAGACAATTTTTAAAGCGATAGAAGAAAATAAAGGTCCTCTTCTTTTTGTCGGTCATGGGGCATCTTTGACGATGACAATCCAACATTTAATAGGCAAAAGTCCAAATCAATATCGAGCAATGGGTGGGTTAGATAATAATAGTTTGACTGTTTTGGAAACTCAAAATGAAACACTTCCTTTTCAATTAGTAAAATGGAATGACAGTCATTTTCTATCAGATTTAGAAAAAATAAAAGCTTAAGAGAGGAGCAGCTTCGTTGACAGATCAAATGTATATGGTTGGCAAAGTTGCTGCCGTTTTTTTTCAAAATCCGTCCAACTTTTATAAAGTCTTATTGATAAATATCGAAGAAACCGATAGTGATTATCATGAAAAACAAATTGTAGTCACAGGAAGTTTCGGTGATATTCAAGAGGAAGAAGAGTATCGTTTTTTCGGAAAACTCGTCCAACATCCTAAATATGGCGAACAAATGCAAGTCGATCGGTATGAAAAGGAACAACCTACTTCTGAACAAGGGTTAGTAAACTATCTTTCCAGTGATAAATTTCCAGGAATAGGAAAGAAAACGGCCGAAAAAATTATCGATCTATTGGGAGAAGAAGCAATTGATCGTATTATTGAAGATCCAAGTGTTTTAGAACAAATTTCGAGTTTGACAGAAAAAAAACGGAAGCTCCTAGTTGAAACGATTCAGTTGAACTATGGGATGGATAAGGTAATCGTAGGCTTAAATCGGTATGGATTTGGGAGTCGTCTGTCGTTTGCAATTTATCAAACCTATAAAAACGAGGCTTTAGATATCATAGAAGAAAATCCTTACCAATTAGTTGAAGATATTGAAGGTGTGGGATTTAAAAAAGCCGATGTCCTTGCTGAACAATTGGGAATTGAAGCAACTTCACCGCGAAGAATTCGAGCAGCCGTCTTACATCAAATTTTTCAACAAGCCATTCAAACCGGCGACACTTATTCACCAGCAAAACAATTGATGGACCAGACGATTCGCTTGTTGGAGACAAGTCGCCCTGTAGAAATTAAACCAAAAGCAGTTGCTGATGGCATTATTCAATTGGTTGAAGAGCAAAAAATCGCGCAAGAAGAAACAAACCTTTACGAAAATAGTTTATTTTTTTCAGAATGGGGAATTGCTTCTTCAATTCAAGCACTGTTACAACAAGGTAGCGAAAAAAAATATTCGAAAGAAAAAGTTAAAAAAGCTTTACGTAAGATTGAAAAAAAATCGGGAATTACTTATGGTCATTCTCAAGAAAAAGCAATTTCTGAAGCCGTTCAAGCACCACTTTTCATTTTGACGGGTGGCCCCGGTACAGGAAAAACTACAGTGATTAATGGAATCGTGCAAATGTATGCCGAATTAAACGACTGTTCTTTGGATCCTAAAGAGTATACTGAAGAGTCTTTTCCAATCCTTTTGGCTGCTCCAACAGGAAGAGCGGCTAAACGTATGAATGAGATGACAGGTTTACCAAGTGCGACCATTCATCGACTGTTAGGGTTAAATGGGAGAGAGAAAGCTTCTGAAATGACAGCAAAAGAGCTGGAAGGCGGCTTATTGATTATTGATGAAATGTCCATGGTTGATACTTGGTTAGCCAATACATTATTTAAAGCAATCGGGGATTCTATGCAAGTCATCTTAGTTGGTGATAAAGATCAACTTCCCTCGGTTGGTCCAGGACAAGTGCTACATGATCTTTTACAAGTAAAAGAAATACCCAAATTAGAACTGACCGAAATTTATCGACAAGGTGACGGATCAACAATCATTGATTTAGCACATGACATAAAAAGCGGACATACACCAGCTGATTTGACGCAAAATAAGAAAGATCGCTCTTTTTTTGCTTGTAATGCTTCTCAAATTGATCCTTTGATTTCAAAAGTAGTTGAAAAAGCACAAGCAAAAGGGTTCACATCACAAGATATACAAGTATTAGCACCCATGTATCGTGGAGCGGCAGGAATCGATGCTCTGAATAAAAGTTTGCAAGAAATCTTTAATCCTAATGAAAACCAGCAACAGAAAGAAGTTCGATGGAACGATACCGTTTATCGAATTGGCGATAAAGTGCTACAACTTGTGAATTTACCAGAAAAAAATGTTTTTAACGGGGACATGGGGCAAATCGTTGGCATTACTTATGCGAAAGAGTCAGAAGATAAAGTCGATGAGTTAACGATTTTATTTGATGCGACAGAAGTTCAGTATACTCGTAATGAATGGATTAATATTACCTTAGCTTATTGTTGCTCCATCCATAAATCACAAGGCAGTGAGTTCAAAATGGTGATTTTGCCCATGGTACCTCAATATAATCGCATGTTACAACGCAATTTGTTATATACCGCAGTCACACGAAGTAAAGAGTTGTTGATTTTACTGGGCGATCCTCTTTCGTACAAACGTTGTATCGAGCAAGAGTCCAATTTACGTTTAACAACTTTGAAAAAGCGAATCGATGGCACTGATACGCTCTCCAGTCAAATGAAGGAAAAAATTGTTCATTTTGAAATAGACGAACAACAGCCTTTTGAAGAAGAAGCAACTACAAAGAAAGAAACGTCAAAAGCTAATCAGACCTCAGAATATAAAGAAGAAAAAACAACTCAAAAAGTGGTTGAGGGAAAGAAACGTTTAACAAAGACACTGATTACCAGTCATCGTATTGATCCTTTAATTGGCTTAAATGGGCTTTCACCTTATGATTTCAATAAAAAATGAGACAATGGCGTTTTTTCCACTGTCTCATTTTTTTAACCCCAAAAAGCTTGAGTCGCCATTGTAAAGGTAAAGTCAAAAGGAGCCTTTTCAAAAATTTCGCCATCTAATTGAGCATATTGAGGTGTTGTCGATACAATCCGGAGCTGATTGGTTTTCACCTGATGAAAATCTAAAGATTGTGTGTGTTTTTGACGAATAAGTAAAAAGATAAGCGTTAAAATTTTGATCATCGGTATTCGTTCAACAAATACAAGATCAAAATCAGCTGCTTTACTATCTGCACTCGGGGCAATTTTTACCCCGCCACCAAAATAAGGGTGTTTGGTCGTTGTACATAAAAAAGCTTTGGAATAACCAATTGTTTTCCCATTATATTCAATCAACACAGGGAATCCTTTTTGTTGAAATAATACTTTGACAGCAGCAATCATATAAGAAAAGGAATTAAGATGCACTCTTTGTAGATTCCTTTTGGCAATGGATTCATTTGCCCTTTGCACGATTGCAGCGTCTAATCCAATACCAAGGTTATTTAAAATAAGACCACTTTCTTCCCGGTTGGCTTCATAATAATGGATGACATTAATCAAACGCGGTTTTTGTGTCTGAATCAAGTGATTAAATGCTTGGTCTGTTTTTAAAGGCAGGTGATTCCCTCTGGCAAAGTCATTTCCAGAACCTGCTGGAAGATAACCAATAGGAAGCTTTTTATTCATTCGATACAATTGATTGACGACCCCATGAAGTGTACCATCTCCACCAATAACCACTAAAAGAGGAAAGCATTCATTTTCTTTCTCAGTCCATGAAGTAAGTACCGTTTCTGTCAATTCTGCAGTGATTTTTTGTTCATGGCCGGCATATTTTGTTTTTAAAACACTGAAAGAGCGTTCTTTTTTTTGTAATAAGGAACAAACTTTATCACAAACGAGTTGGCCATTGCCACCTCCAGAAGTAGGATTGACTAATAAATAATAATGTATAGTTCTCATTTATATTCTCCAATAAAAAATTATTCTCAAACATTATAGCATGAGAACAAACAAGTTTAAAAAGAATTGTTTGATAAAACAAAAAAAGCCTTAAAAAGGCATAAAAATAGGAATCCGATGATTTCCGAGCTCACTTGTCAATCTTTTATTGACATAGGTCTCATTCTCACACTTTTGAAGGTTCTTATGTCCACTTCTTGTGCTTTTTTGGTATACATCGGATTCCCTATTCAATTCGTAAGGAGTTGCTCAAATTCCCACTTCCTTTGCAATTAATCTAAGTTTCACAACAATCCTTTTCTTGTAGTTCCTACTTCGACTACGTTACTGGGAATTCTTATGTCCCCATACAATTACTTTATACCATGTATCCGCTTTATTTGCAATCGCTTTCCTTAAAATAGTAACTTTTCTTAAGAAAAAATTAATAATTGCTAAGAAAAAGTGGATTCTTAGCTTTTTTTCATGAAGTATGAAGAAATTTTCCGTTTCTGAAAGTTAAAAATTGACAATGTTTTGTAATAGCTGTTTTTAATTATTTTTGCTATACTACATTTTGAGGAGCGTGTTTATGAAATATTATCATATCGTTTGGCTATCTTCAGGTTTTTTTGCTGTTCAATTTACGTTAGAAAAACTAATGAAGCTTTCTTTATCCCTTTCGATCCGGAGGCTTTTTTTTATTGTCCAAACATTTTTACTGTTTGCTTATATTTTTCTTTTATTGATTTATCGAATCGAGAAGAATAGGAAAAAGCGCCAGAAAAGAAAAAGAATGAAACAAAAAGATTTCTTGCCAGTAAATAAAAAAGGGCACCATCAAACAAGTAATTTTAAATGGCAGAATACTGCAATCTAATCACAAATTTAAACCTGTAAGGAAATAAAATTTTCCTACAGGTCTTTTTATTCACTTCGTTTGAACCTAATTCAATAATAGTGTAGCGTGACCGATAAATTTACCAGTGAATAGTAACGACAAACTACAACAAACTACAATAATCCTCAGTTTGACCTAAAAAGGATTGACTTCAGACAGGCGAAATCCTACAATGGAAGATGTTGCTTAAGCACCGGGGTTCGTTGACCATCCCCCGTAATCAAAACTAGGAAAGAAGGAATTAATGATGGAAAAGTCAGGAAGTAGTCAATTAAGGGTGTTGACAGGAAATGCAATTGTGATGGGACTGTATGTTGTCTTATGTTTTATACTACCCTTTCAATCAGGAGCGATTCAGTTTCGATTATCAGAAAGCTTGAATCATTTAGTGGTCTTTAATAAAAAATTATTGTGGGGCGTCTTTGGAGGCGTCATAATCTACAATCTTTTCTTTGGATTCGGACCGATGGATGTTGTTTTTGGTGGCGCACAAACACTTTTGGCCCTGACACTAACCGCTATTTTGGAAAAAAGAGTGCCTAATATAAAAATTCGTCTTGCTCTTAATGTGCTTTTCTTTACCATTAGCATGTTTTTGATAGCCTTAATGTTATCTTTGACAGCAGACCTACCATTTTGGCCTACTTACGCCACTACGGCTTTAAGCGAAGCAATTATTATGACAATTTCGGCGCCTGTTATGTATTGGGTGGATAAAACAGTTCATTTTAATAAAATTGTTTGATTAAAAAGCGAGATTCATTGGGAATCTCGCTTTTTGCTTAATTATTTTCTTCTTTTAAGTTTTCAATTTCGACCACTTTGAAGTCTTTTGATTCTAAATGAGAAATGATTGTTTTCAAAGTTTCTTCTGTTGTTAATGATGGCAAAGTAACCAGGGTTCGTTGGATAAATTCGACTTTTTCAACGTCTAAAGTGATACAACTTGCGATATTACTATATTTAGAAATAATTTTACTAATTGCGGCCAAATCACCTCGTTTACCAGTAGAAGCAATCGTGAGAACATAACTGCCTTGTTCGATATTCCAAGATTGAGCCAACATGTTTAAAAGAGAACTATGAGTCAAGATGCCATAAAAGTAATTATTCTCATCCAAAACAGCGATATAAGGAAGTTCTTTGATCGTAAAAAACACCTGGAAAAAAGAGGAGTTAACATGAATAAATTTGGTCGCGTTTTTAAGTAAGTGCGTGACCGGCAATTGCATATCGCCACCATTTGCTTTGTGTCGATAAATATGCATTTTGTAAATATTTCCTCTAAAAATCTTGCGTGTTTCATCTAAAATAGGGACGCAGCGAAATCCTGATTCTTCCAAAATGTTTAATGCTTGTTCTAGCGTGTTGCTTTCTGTAACCGTTGTTAAATCGTGCTTTTTATAAACCATACTTTTTAATAACATTTGCATTCCTCCCAATACACCTTTTTCTTTTTTATATTACCATAAAATACAGAAAGACGGGTAGAGAATTGACATTTATAAAAAATAGTGGTACCTTTTTACTCAGTATGAGTTTAATTGAAAAGTAGGTGGCCAGATGGCTGTTAAAAAAGCAGCGTTAGCTTGTTCTGAGTGTGGATCACGCAATTATACAAAATCGATCAGCGAAGGACATCAAACCCAACGATTAGAAATAAAAAAATTTTGTAAACATTGTCAAAAGCATACTTTACATAGAGAGACAAAATAAGGAGGAAACTGATGAATTTTATCCGTAGTGTCAAAGATGAAATGAAACAAGTGACTTGGCCTAGTGGCAAACAACTGCGCAAAGACGTGATTGTAGTAATCGAAACAACGTTGATTTTTGCTGCTTTATTCTACTTGATGGATAGTGGGATCCAAGCATTGTTACGATTGATTTTAAACTAATAATGAAAAAAAGCTCTTTTGTCCAATTTTAACAATTTTGTTATTCAGGAT
>Ga0079226_10000284_pt1 | contig 33951 bp, 36 predicted proteins | sample Poulit2014_FD_76345 | JGI IMG/M metagenome (GOLD analysis project Ga0079226, IMG submission 76345) | Agricultural soil microbial communities from Georgia to study Nitrogen management - Poultry litter 2014 | ecosystem: Environmental > Terrestrial > Soil > Agricultural land | place: USA: Georgia...
AGCAGTCAAGATGTCCAAGCATTAATGGAAGCTGTAAATGCAGGGGTAACTGTTATTTGTACGATACATGGTCAAAGCATGGAAGAACTTAAAAAGCGACCATCATTACAACCAATATTTGATCAAAATATCTTTCAGCGCTTTATTGTCTTAAAAAAACACGTTAATCCCGGGCATATTCAGCAGATTTATAATCAGAGAGAAGTAAACATTTTACAGAAATCGAGGTGCCTGCAAGGTGAAATGGATTGGAGCACTTCTTTTCATAGGTACAACAACATGGATAGGCTTTGAATGGAGTAATAAACTAAACAACCGGCCAAAACATATCAGACAGCTTAAAAATGCTTTACAAATATTAGAGGCAGAAATTTTGTATAGTCAATTGCCATTACAGGAGGCTTTTACAACAATAGCGAAGCAAATTCCACAACCGACCAAATCTTTTTTTCATACGCTGGGGTTAAGTATGGGAAAGCAAAATCCAGACTTGTACAGTCTTTGGGAGGAGCAAGTGGATCATTTGATGCATCTATCATGTTTAAGCAGAAACGAGCAAGAAATTCTAAAACAATTTGGCAGAACATTAGGTCAGCATGACTTTGATCAACAACAAAAACACATACAGTTAACCGTTAGTCATCTTGACCGTGAATTGGAGGACGCTAGAGATAACCAAACAAGATATAGCAAAATGGCTAAAAGTCTAGGCATTTTATGCGGGATATTTATCGTGTTATTGCTTATTTAGTAGGAAAGGGGTATATCCATGCTTACCGATGCTTCCATTTTATTTCAAATTGCTGGAATAGGCATAATAGTGGCACTAATCCATACTGTATTAAAACAAATGGGAAAGGAAGAAATAGCCCAATTCGCTACGCTTGTAGGATTTATTATCGTTCTCGTTATTGTAATTAATGGCCTTTCAGATCTGTTTCAGCAGATTAAATCAGTATTCCTTTTTCAGGGGTAACGTTACATGGATATATTACAAATTGTCGTGTTGGGGATCGTTGCGAGCATTCTGTATATCATTTTAAAAGATATAAATACTTCTTTCGCATTTTTTATTATTATCATTACTGGAATTGTTATATTTCTAGTAATTATTAAACAAATTGGATCTATTTTTCAATTAATCGAATCGCTGGGAGAAAAAGCGAATATTGATGGAATGTATTTGGAAACGATTTTAAAAATTATCGGAATTGCTTATATCGCAGAACTCGGAGCAAATATAACGAAAGATGCGGGATTGAATTCCATCGCAGCAAAAATTGAGCTGGCAGGGAAAATTTTTATTTTATTGCTTTCTATACCTATTATAACTGCTGTTATAGAAGCAATCTTAAGTTTTTTACCACCTACCTAATCAGCGGTTCGAAAGGAGTAATTAACGTGGATGAAACAATATAAACTACGAATTGCGTTTACACTCGCTGTTTTGATGCTGCTATGTGGACAACCCGTTTTCGCTTCCGATACATCCGATACAGTCAATAAAAAAGATCAAACTAAGATTGAAGATGCTATGTTAGATGAAATATCACTGGATGGTATTCAAGAATATTGGAATGAATTGGTTACCGAATATGGTGGCTATATACCGGAACTAGAGAAAACAAGCATTTACGAATTTATTAAAAACAATGGATCATTCTCTTTAAAAAGCACTCTGATCGGTTTTGTGAAATATTTGTTTTATGAGCTGCTGCTAAATGGTAAATTGTTAGGATTACTCTTATTACTCACACTGTTTTCCATTGTTTTACAAACAGTGCAAACAGCATTTGAACATAGTGCAGTTAGTAAAATTGCTTATTTTGTTGTTTATATCGTTCTTATCTATATTGCTTTAAATAGCTTCTATTTAGCTTTTTCATATGCAAAAGACTCTATTGATGCAATGAGTAGTTTTATGATTGCTATGCTTCCCTTGATACTTGGTTTAATGGCAAGCTTTGGCAATATGATAACCGTATCTTTTTTTCATCCGGTTGTTATTTTTTTAATAAACTTAAGCGGTATATTAGTATCCAAATTCATTTTACCATTAATATTTTTTGCAGCATTATTATTGATTGTAAGTAGCCTAAATGAAAACTATAAAGTAACACATTTAGCCAATTTATTTAAAAATATTAGCCTTGGTGTACTTGGAGCCTTTCTAACTGTTTTTTTAGGAGTAATGTCTGTTCAGGGGACTGCTAGTGCAATCCAAGATGGAGTGGCGATGAAAACCACAAAATTTATTACAGGAAACTTTATTCCTATTGTAGGGCGAACTTTTACAGATGCAGCGGATACGATTCTAAGTGCTTCTTTATTATTAAAAAACGCTATTGGTATTGTTGGAGTAATCATTATCGTTTTTCTAGCATTATTTCCGGCATTAAAAATTTTCGCAATCGCCCTTACTTATAAAATAGCCGCTGCAGTTCTGCAACCGATTGGTGATGGTCCAGTTATTACAACTTTAAATACAATTAGTAAATATATTGTATATATTTTAGCCTGCTTATTAGCAGTAACATTAATGTTTTTTTTAGCAGTCGTCATTATTGTTATAGCCGGTAATGTAACGCTACTTCTTAGGTAGGATGATAGAAATGGACGTTATTACACAATGGGTAACACAAATTATTGTATTTATACTGTTAGCAACAATCATCGACCTGATTATTCCTGCTACTTCCATGAAGAAATATATCAAATTAGTAGTTGGATTGATTCTAATTTTAATTTTTTTAAAACCAGTCTTTTATTTATTTAATATAAATATTCATCAATCACTAGAAACAGCGTACTCACAGCTTTACGAGGAAGAAATGGAAAATCAGGATATAGAAAATCAGATAAAAATGCAAAAAAATGAAATACAAGCCTCTCAAGATGCATATATTTTAGAAGAAATGACTGTCCAATTGAAAAATCTAGCAAAAGATCCTTTGCGAGAGATACACCAGGCTGAAATTACAGACATACAATTTGAGTTTTCCAAAAAGGAAAAAGTTTCTTATGAGGATCTGGAAAAAGTCATTGTTTATCTACAAGAGTTAAAAAATGGGGAGGGAGAAGTGAATACAGTTGAAAATATCCAAATTAATACCGAAGAACCGCTAGAAGATGAAAAAGATGAACAAATGATTGAAGAAATGGAAGCTTTACTACGAGACACTTGGGATCTAAATAATAAAAAACTCAAGATCATCTGGGAGGGAGGAACATCTTGAAAGATAAATTTAAAAAATTGTTTCAAACAGAAAATGGTGAAATAAAATTTAAAAAGCCATCTAAAAAAACTGGTTACCTTATCGTAATTGCCTTAACAGGACTATTACTCCTTATCCTTGGAAATGCTTTTTCATCACCTTCAAAAGAAACGACAGTAAACAATAATCATGTAAATAACAACACCAACCAACCAGCAAAAGAAACCATTTCAGAGAAAAAATCTTCAACAACATCAAATGTAAGCGAATTAGAGACAAGCTATGAAAAGGACCTAACTGAAATGTTAGAAAAAATTCAAGGTGTCTCAGATGTAGAAGTGATGGTAAATCTTGATTCAACGAATGTTAAGGTCTATGAAAAAAATTTAATTTCGGGTCAGCAGACTACAGATGAATCCGATAAAAACGGCGGAACACGAAAGGTGGAGGATAGTACAGAAGAAAAAGAGGTTGTATTAGTAAGACAAGGTGATAAAGAGGTCCCACTACTTACCCAAACAAAAAAACCAGAAGTACGAGGGGTATTTGTTGTAGCAAAAGGAGTTGATCATGCAACAGTTAAGAAGTGGATGGTAGAGGCGACAGCAAGAGTACTTGATGTGCCTACTCATAGGGTTTCTATAATGCCAAAAAATTAAGGGGGATAATATAATGTTAAAAAAACAAACGGTGTGGCTGTTGACAATGCTTAGTTTAATGATTGTTCTGAGTGTCTACTATATGACTTCCGATACCGAAGATTTAGCTTATATTGATAATGGTTCAAATGAGTCAGAGGAAGCTACAACAACTGATCCAGCACAAAATAAAGAAGATGCAGAGATTAATGATATAAATAACTTGAACGAAGATGAATTGTTTACAACCATTCGAATGGAATTACAAGATAAAAGAAGCATGCAAAAAGATCGCCTAAAAGAAATAGTAGCTTCAAACAATGCTAGTACCGATGAAAAGAATGAAGCATTAAACGAAATGGAGACAATGGATGAATTAGCATCAAAAGAAAATATTTTACAAAATTCAATTCTATCTTCCACAGAAAAATATGAAGATGTACTAGTTCGTTCTGATGAGGACAAAGTACACGTACATGTGAAAGTTGATAAATTATCGAAACAGGAAGTAGTAAACATTATGCAGATGGCAAAAGATGAATTTGGTGAAGTAACAGTAAATGTTAATTTTCAACCAACTGAAGGATAAAAACATACATGGATACAATAAACCAGGCGTACGAATACGTCTGGTTCATTTGTGTGCGAGAAACCATTCGTATTAATATGATAACATTGATATAATGATTAAAAAGAAGAATATATGGATAAAACACATATAAATGATTGTTTTATTTTTATGTTGCCGTTTTATGATAAATTATCGTAAAATAGATAAAGGTATTAACGATACCCAATAATAATTTTTGTCTAAGCTGAAGGGTGGCTATTTATAATGTTAAATATGGATGAGATACGTGAAATAATAAAATTAATTGACCAATCATCTATCGATGAATTTACTTATGAAACAAGTGGTGCAACCATTTCAATGAAGAAAAATGAAAATACTGTGTCCCAAACTCCTGAAAAAGAAGTACATAAGAAAGTCCAATCAGCTGATACACCTTCACTAGTTGATATCAAGCCGGAAATACAGGAAGAACCCAAAGAGGAGCAAACGGAAATCAAGATAGACTATGATTATGAAATTGTTTCACCAATGGTCGGCACACTTTATAGTGCCCCGTCCCCTGAAAGGGAAGCTTATGTAACAGTTGGTAGCAAAGTAGAAAAAGATTCAATTGTTTGCATTGTAGAAGCAATGAAATTATTTAATGAAATTGAAGCAGAAGTTAAAGGTGAAATCGTTGAAATATTAGTGGAAGATGGCGAATTAGTAGAATATGGTCAACCACTATTTAGAGTAAAGACTAAATAAGGGGGACAAATTCCTTGATTAAAAAACTGTTAATTGCAAATAGAGGAGAAATAGCGGTACGAATTATCCGTGCTTGCAAAGAAATGAACATTGATACAGTGGCCGTTTACTCCGAAGCAGACAAAGAATCATTACATGTTCAATTGGCAGATGAAGCTTACTGCATTGGGCCAACTTTAAGTAAAGACAGCTATCTTAATTTCACTAATATTATGAGTGTCGCTACTTTAACAGAGGTTGATGCTATTCATCCTGGGTATGGATTTTTAGCTGAAAATGCTGACTTTGCTGAAATTTGCAGAGCATGCAATGTTGCTTTTGTAGGACCTACACCAGATGCAATTCAAAAAATGGGTATTAAAGACGTTGCCAGAGATACGATGAAAAAGGCAAATGTCCCCATCGTTCCAGGTTCGGATGGAATTATTCAAAATGAAAAAGAAGCAATGGAAATTGCAAATAATATAGGCTATCCAGTGATTATAAAAGCTACAGCTGGAGGTGGCGGAAAAGGAATTCGTGTAGCAAAGACCGAGGAGGAACTTATTAAAGGAATTCAAGTAACGCAAAAAGAAGCGGAGACTGCTTTTGGAAACGCAGGCGTTTATATAGAGAAGTTTATTGAAGATTTTCGACACGTTGAAATTCAAGTGCTAGCTGATCAGCACGGCAACGTTATTCACTTAGGCGAAAGAGATTGTACCATACAGAGAAGGTTACAAAAGCTTATTGAAGAAACACCTTCACCTGCAATTACACAAAAAATTAGAAAGCGTATGGGGGAAGCGGCAGTAAAAGCAGCTAAAGCCGTCAATTATGTAGGCGCTGGGACAATTGAGTTCATTTTTGATAGGACTACCAATGAATTTTATTTCATGGAAATGAATACACGAATCCAAGTGGAGCACCCTGTCACTGAAATGGTAACAGGCATAGATCTCGTAAAAGAACAAATTAACATTGCAAACAATGAAAAATTAAAACTGACACAAGCAGATGTAACTTTTGATGGATGGGCAATGGAATGTAGAATTAATGCTGAAAACCCTTTTAAAAAGTTTATGCCTTCACCAGGGGAAATAGAAATGTATTTATCGCCAGGTGGCTTAGGGATAAGAGTCGATTCTGCTGCATATCCTGGTTATAAGATCCCGCCATATTATGATTCAATGGTGGCCAAATTAATTACGTATGGTTCTGATAGGGAAGAGGCCATTAAGAAAATGAAACGTGCATTAGATGAATTCATCGTTGAAGGTGTTCATACAACGATACCATTCCATCGTTTAATCATGGATAATGAAGTTTTTTATGAAGGAGATTTTAATACAAATTTCCTTCAGGAAAATCCAATTTTAGAAACTATAAAGGAGTGATTGAATGACTGATCAAAGCTCTCTGAATGTAAGTGATGATACTGGATTAGGAAACGTGGAAATTGCCCCCGAGGTCATCGAGGTCATCACAGGTATTGCTGCTTCTGAAGTGGAAGGTGTTTCTTCTATGCGCGGGAACTTTGCTACTGGAGTTGTGGAGCGATTTGGGAAGAAGTCGCATACGAAGGGAGTAAAAGTAGAATTAACGGAAAGCGGCATCTTAATCGATTTATATGTTGTTTTGAACTTTGGTGTGTCAATTCCTGAAGTCGCACAAAAATTGCAAACAAATATTAGGCAAACATTAAAAAATATGACTGCGCTGGAAATTGCGGAAATAAATGTTCATGTAGTAGGAATTCAAATGGAGGATACAGAAAATACTGAGGTATAAGATTTAAGGTCAAAAGAAAAGTATTCTTTTGACCTTCTATTATAACTTTAGTATCCGTTAAATTTACGCTTTAAGATTGTAAATAACGAACCTAGAAATGAACTTTTAATCATGTTATTATTTGTATAAGATAATGTATAGAAATAGGATGTTTAAATCACCCAAATGATCAAATAGTATATCTTTTTAGTTCGTAGAGCAATAAAAAGCCTTTACAAAGATAACTATTTCCACGTCCTTAAAAAAGTATTTTTGAGGACGTTTCTTGTTTAAATTTGTACATAATATAAAAAGTCATATTGAGCGTCTATCATTTGGTATGATTCATCATCAATTAAAAGGAGTAATTAGATGAACCGGCATAAAGCAAGGGAAAAGGCTCTTCAGATCCTCTTTCAACTAGATATAAACGAACTTGATCCGATAAAAGCCATGGAAGATATTGCGGAAACTACAGCGATTGATTCTTTTTTGGAAACGGTTGTGAAAGGTGTTTCAACATATAAACAAGAACTTGATGACACAATTAATACAACCCTTGAAAACTGGTCAATAGATCGAATTGCTTCCGTGGAAAAAACAATTTTACGTATTGCTACATACGAAATAAAATACTTAGAGGATATACCGGTAGGTGTCTCGATCAATGAAGCAATTGAATTAGCAAATAGTTATGGAGATGAAAAATCAGGTAAATTTGTTAATGGTGTTTTATCAAAAATTATTTCTTAACAAAGGGAGATGGGGTAACGATGGTAGCTGAAATCATAAACGGCAAAGAATTATCATCCGAGTTGAAATTAAACATGAAGGAAAAAGTGTCTGACTTGAAAAAAAACAAGATTGTACCGCATTTAACGGTTATATTAGTAGGAGATAATCCAGCTTCAAAATCCTATGTTAATGGAAAGAAAAAAGCATGTGCAGAAACAGGAATTTCATCAGACATAATAGAAATGGCTGATTCTATTTCAGAGGAGAAGCTTCTTTCAACAATCAATAAGCTAAATCAAGATCAGTCTGTTCATGGTATATTAGTTCAACTGCCACTTCCAGATCATATCAACGAACAACATATTATTGAAGCAATTGACCCTAAAAAAGATGTGGATGGCTTTCATCCCGTTAATATCGGCAAAATGATGACTGGAGCAGATACCTTTTTGCCTTGTACTCCGTTTGGCATTGTAACAATGCTAAAATCAAAAGATATTAACATATCTGGTCAACATGTAGTTATTATTGGCAGAAGTAATATTGTAGGTAAACCAGTAGGTCAATTATTATTAAATGAAAATGCTACTGTTACATATTGCCATTCAAAAACAGAGGATTTAAGATCATTTACCACTAATGCTGATATACTAATTGTGGCAATAGGTAAAGCGAATGTACTTACAGAAGAGTATTTAAAGCCTGGCGCTGTTGTTATTGATGTTGGTATTAACCGACTCGACAATGGAAGATTAACTGGTGATGTAGACTTTGAAAACGTTAAAAACAAGGCATCATTTATTACGCCTGTCCCTAAAGGTGTAGGGCCTATGACAATTACCATGTTGCTCCAAAATACCATTAAAGCTGCAGAAGGTCTGGAAAAACAGTGAAGGACAATTATTTAACAGTAACTGCATTAACAAAATATATTAAACGCAAAATTGATACAGATGTGCATTTAAGAAATATTTGGCTAAAAGGAGAAATATCTAATTTCAAGCTGCATAGTCGCGGTCATATGTACTTAACCATAAAGGATGATCAAACACGCATACAAGCTGTGATGTTTGCTGGAAAAAACCGTTTCTTAAAATTTAAACCTGAAGATGGAATGAATGTGCTGATTAGGGGAGAAATTAGCGTTTTTGAGCCTTTTGGCCAGTATCAAATTTATATTCAACAGATGGAACCTGATGGTATCGGGGCATTGGCTATCGCTTTTGAACAACTAAAAGAAAAACTTCAAAAACAAGGTTATTTTGATAAAAACATCAAAAAGCCGATACCTATGTTTCCTAAATATATAGGTATTATAACTTCTCCTACTGGTGCAGCAGTACGTGATGTGATTTCGACATTAAAAAGAAGATTTCCAATTATAAAACATACGATCATACCCGTTCTTGTCCAAGGACAGCATTCAGCAATGTCGATAAAAAAAGCAATCGAATTAGCAAACGACAAAAATTTATTTGATGTTCTAATAATAGGAAGAGGCGGAGGATCTATCGAAGAATTATGGAGCTTTAACGAAGAAATAGTCGCTGATGCCATCTTTCATTCAAAGATACCAATTATTTCTGCCGTAGGACACGAAACTGATGTTACCATCAGTGATTATGTAGCAGATTTGAGAGCGCCAACCCCTACAGGTGCAGCCGAATTTGCTGTACCTTCACATATTGAAATAAAAGAGAAAATTTCTAATATGAAACAATCTGCCATTAGCACAATGAGTAACATCATCAAAAATCGGGAACAACATTTAAAACGAATTGGTCAATCCTATGCTTTTCGTTATCCAGAGCAACTTTTAAAGCAAAAAGAACAAGAGTTGGACAAGCAGATTGACAGACTTGAAAAGTTTCGAACGCTCTATACGAACCGCAAGCATGAGAGGCTCATGAATGCAAATATTCGTTTAATCAATCAGCATCCAAAAAAGCAAATAAAGCAGGGAACAAAAGAATTAAAGCAATTAGTGAAACAAAAAAATAATTATATGCTGCAAATTTTTGAAAAGAATTCAAAAAACCTAGCAACCGTAATAGAAAAACTCACTCTGCTCAATCCTTTAGAAGTAATGAAACGGGGATTTGCAATTCCTTATACGATCGATGGCCACATCATTAACTCAAGTCATCAAGTTCAAATGAATGATAAAATGAAAATTAAATTAAGCGATGGATTAGTCAAGTGCAATGTAACTAGTGTAGAGGGGGATAATGATGGATACCATGAATGAAGTTTCTTTTGAAGAAGCGATGGAAGAACTGGAAAAAATAGTGGCAAAATTAGAGGAAGGGGATGTTCCCCTAGAAAAAGCTATTGTCTATTATCAAGAGGGGATGAAACTTTCCAAATTATGTAATGATAAATTAAGTAATGTGCAAGAAAAAATGACAAAAATCATGAATGAACAAGGGGAAATTGAACCTTTTGACCTACAGGAGGAAGAATAAATTGCATGAACACCTTGAAGCATATATTACGAAAAATAAATTAAAATTCCAAGAAGAAATGAGTAAACATTTACGTCAATTGGATATTCCTCCAAGACTAAAGGAATCCATGGTCTATTCAGCCGAGGCAGGCGGAAAAATGCTTCGGCCAATTTTATTGGCAGCAAGTTACGAAATGTTTAGTAAGGATATTAACAAAATTCTATCTATTGGCGTTGCTCTTGAAATGATTCATACATATTCTCTCATACACGATGATTTACCTTCGATGGACAATGACGATTATCGAAGAGGTAAACTCACAAATCATAAAGTATTCGATGAAGCGACCGCAATATTAGCCGGTGATGCTTTATTAACGTACAGCTTCGAGATAATCTCAACGGACCCATATTTAACGGATAAACAAAAAATTGAAATTATAAAATTGCTCTCTAGCTCCAGCGGTGCGAAAGGGATGGTTGGTGGACAAATTTTAGATTTAGAAGCGGAAAATCATCCTGTTGAGCTTCATGAATTGGAAAAAATCCACACAATGAAAACTGGAGAACTGCTAAAATTTGCAATATATAGTGGTGCATATCTTGGCAATGCAACAAATGAACAATTAAATCACCTAAGAGAATTCGCATACTACTTAGGTTTAATATTCCAAGTTCAGGATGATATCTTAGACGTGACTGGAGATGTCAATAAAATAGGAAAACCCTTAGGTAGTGATCAAAGTAATCAAAAAAGTACATTTCCTAATCTATTAGGAGCAGAAGGTGCGTTAGAATACAAAAATCAGTATGTACAAAAAGCAAAAAATGCATTACAAAAAGTTAATGCGGAAAATTCCTATTTATTTGCATTAACAGATTACTTTAGTCAAAGAGACCACTAACAAGAACGAATAGGTAAAGATTTTCGACAAGTTTTATAGAAAATTCATTTGATATATGTTATAATTAATTACGTTATAGGGTGGTGCAGTATTCTAGTCAACCCTCCGTTCCTGAAGGCGGGCCTAAAAATCCGCCAAAGGGCACATCGATGAAGTTCCTTGTGTTGGCCTGAGGCGCCCAGCCTTGGGTCAATGCTGGGAGTTAAGGTTTTCGGGCGATCCACAAAGGCATGTGGGCGTAGACCCGATTTCCGCGGAGGCCCATCTTTGTAGTGATAACTAAGCCTAGGAATCATTATGAAATGGGGTATGAACCTGTAAAATAAGGTAAGGGACGCCTTGTTTGCAGCGTAGCCTGCCTTGAGTGGTACTGAGAGGATTAGTGTCATAAACATTTATCCGGCAGGCCACCGGTTGAATGTTTGATTTTCCGCTATGAAATCAGTACTGCAAAAGAGGCTAGGGAGCGGTTAAAGGTTGTTGAGGAAAACTCCTAGACTGTTCGAAACAGACATTTAAAAGGGATTATAGTGTGGACTAAGTGGTAATCCAGTCTAGTTTTTGGTGACAAAACTAAAATGGATTTAAAGGGGAACCGCCTTTATGGCAACATAGGGTATCCATTTGGGAAAACCTACTGGACCTAAGCCACAGTTTTTACCTTTTAAATGCCCACCCTCGCCTTACATAAAAATACATATCATGAATTATTCATAACTAGAAAATGTGAATACACCTAATAATTTTCAAGAAAAACATACGAGGGTAAATTATGAATTCAAAAATAAAACGTTCCATAAAATTTAGTTTCACTATTGCCGTTATCACTTTTGTGTTAGCGGCTATTTTTTCAATTATATCATCTTCTTTACTTAATGAAGTAGTTTGGATTATTGGTTTAATAATCGTGTTTATCATCGTATTTATAGGTATTGTTTTTGATATGCTAGGAATAGCAGCTACTTCGGCAAGTGAAGCTCCATTGCATGCAATGGCTGCAGAAAAGGTTAAAGGGTCGAAAGAAGGCATTATTATCATAAGAAACGCAGATAGATTTGCAAGTTTTTGTAATGATGTGATTGGTGATATATCTGGAATTATAAGTGGAACAGCATCAGCAATAGTTGTACTGCAAATTGCCAACCTATTTGAAAAAGGAGAAGGATCTTTTCTCCAAATAGCCCTAAATGTTTTCATAACAAGTTTAGTTGCAGCACTTACAGTTGGCGGAAAAGCATTAGGCAAATTTTTTGCAGTTAATGCATCTACGGACATTATTATTATAACCGGAAAAATAATTTCTTTTATTGAAAAAAAGCTAAAAATAAAAATATTGCCTAGAAATAACTAACATAATAGAGGTATTATAATGAGAAAACAAAGTTTGGATATTTTATTAGTGGAACGAAATTTAGTTGAATCACAAGATAAAGCAAAGCGCCTTATAATGGCTGGTTTAGTATTTACAAACACTATACGTTTAGATAAACCTGGAATGAAAGTAGACCGGAATATTCCTTTAACAATTAAAAAAAAACAAATACCATATGTTGGACGAGGCGGTTTGAAACTTGAAAAGGCATTAAATTCCTTTTCTGTTTCTGTTTCTAATAAAATTATGTTAGATATTGGTTCTTCTACAGGAGGCTTTACCGACTGTGCTTTACAAAATGGAGCAGAATTATGTTATGCGATTGACGTAGGGTATAATCAACTGGATTGGAAACTGAGAAATGATGAACGTGTTATTGTAATGGAGCGAACTAATTTTCGTTATGTTACATCTGATATGCTAAAATTTGGTTCACCCAATTTTGCAACGATTGACGTTTCTTTTATATCATTAAAAGTTATTCTTCCAGTTTTAAAGCAATTACTAACGCCCAATAGTGATGTAATTGCTTTAATAAAACCCCAATTTGAAGCGAACAAAGAACAAGTTGGCAAAAAAGGAATCGTCCGGGATATACAAGTACATGAGACTGTTTTAGAAAATATTATTACACTTGCTAAAAATGAAACGTACAATATTCACAACCTAACATATTCACCCATAACGGGAGGAGACGGAAATATTGAATTTCTAGCTCATTTCAGCTGGAAAAAAGCAAAACAAAATAATATGATTGAACCAAAATCAATTGTCCAAGAAGCTCATGCTAACTTAACATCCTAAATAAAGTACGAGCTCTAGCCTATTTATAAACATTTAAAATTAAATATCCACCGAGACATATGTTTTTCCGGAGGTAAAAAATGAGTAAAATTCAACGACATATAAAAATACGCGAGTTAATTACCGATTATGAAATTGAAACACAGGATGATTTGGTTGACCAGTTAAAAGCTTTAGGATACAACGTTACTCAAGCCACTGTATCACGAGATATTAAAGAGCTTCATCTTGTTAAAGTTCCTTCATTAAATGGAGGATATAAATATAGCTTACCTGCCGATCAGCGTTTTAATCCATTAGGAAAATTAAAACGATTAATCATGGATACCTTTGCCAAAATTGATAGTACGAACCATTTTATAATATTGAAAACCCTGCCAGGCAACGCCCAAGCTGTTGGGGTTTTAATTGATAATTTGGATTGGGATGAAATAATGGGAACCATTTGTGGAGATGATACATGCCTCATTATATGTCGGACAGAAGAGGATACAGATACGATTAAAAATCGTTTTCTAAATATGCTGTAAGAAATAAATATATTTTCTGGATTACGAGTAGCCATACTTTGAGGTGATTTTAACATGCTAACAGAATTATCTATCCGTGATTTTGCCATTATTGAACAAACATCCATTACCTTTAATGATGGTTTAACCGTATTAACTGGTGAAACAGGAGCGGGAAAATCAATTATTATCGATGCTATTCAACTACTGGCAGGTGGAAGAGGTTCAGTTGAGTTTGTCCGGTATGGCAGCAAAAAAGCACAGATTGAAGGTTTATTTACAATCGAAAACAAAAAACATGCTATTTATAATGTCGGAGCTCACTACGGAATAGAGATAGAAGATGGAATGGTTGTTTTACATCGGACAATTACTGCTGGCGGGAAAAGTATCTGCAGAGTTAATGGGAAATTAGTAACCTTGGCCATTTTAAAAGAATTTGGAAAAACATTAATTGATGTACATAGCCAACACGAGACTCAATCATTAATGAATCCAGAAAATCATATCGACTTACTTGATTTATACGATGAGAATAGGATTGCAAAAGCAAAAGAGGAGTATACAAAGTTATATGAACAACTAAAAACATTAAAGCAAAAGCATAAACATTTAAGTGAAAATGAGCAGGAAATGGCTCAACGTTTGGATTTATTAGAATTTCAATTTCGTGAGATTGAACAAGCTTCTCTTAGCCCCGATGAAGACGACCTTTTAGAAAAAGAACGTGAACATTTAGCTAATTTTGAAAAGATTAACACTGCACTCTTAGCATCATATAATGCATTGTACGGTGAGCAAAAAGGACTTGAATGGTTGAATAACGCTCAATTAGCCCTGCAGGATGGAAGCGCTTATGATTCATTTACAGCAGAAAAGGCTGAAGAATTGTCCAACCATTATTTTATTATCGAAGAACTCACAATTGAACTTCGTAACTACAGCGAAACTATACAATATGATTCTGGACGTTTAAACGAAATTGAGGAGCGGCTCAATGAAATAGACAAATTAAAAAAGAAATATGGTTCTACAGTTCACGAAATATTGGAATACATGGGTAAAATTGAAGAAGAAATGGAACAAATAAAAAATAAAGATTCCCATTTAATAAAAATGAAAGAACAGATAAAAGAAAAAAAAGAAGATGCATATTTAGAAGCAAAACAATTACATGATCTGCGGAAGGAAGCTGCTGAGTCTTTAATACAAGATATGGAGAAAGAATTGATTGATCTATACTTGAATAACGCTTCCTTTTCCATTTCTTTTCAACCAGAAATTACCGAAGTTAATAATGCTAATAAAGTAAACTTACATAAGAATGGATTTGACCATATTCACTTTCTAATTTCAACTAATGCAGGTGAACCGCTAAAAGAAATGAATAAAATAGCCTCTGGAGGCGAACTTTCACGTATAATGCTTGTACTGAAGAAATTATTGGCTCAACATCAAGGAATCACAAGCGTAATACTTGATGAAGTAGATACAGGTGTTAGTGGTCGAGTAGCCCAAGCAATGGCTGAAAAAATTTATGGAGTTTCCAATAAGTCACAAGTTCTCTGTATAACTCATTTACCTCAGGTAGCTGCTATGGCAGATTCACATAAATTCATTAAAAAAAACGAAAAGGATAATCGAACAGAAACACATGTTACCGAATTAAATGAGGAACAACAAATTGAAGAATTGGGCAGAATGATTACAGGTACCAAACTAACAAACACAGCAAAAGATCATGCAAGAGAATTAGTACAACTTGCAATTTCTTTTAAAAATAATACAAAATAAAGGATAATTTTCTTTAAAAAGCCAGAAAATAACTTATCTGGCTTTTTTCTTTTGTCATTCATTATATACATGTTTTCATGAATTTTTAAAAAGGAAATGTTACACATCTTTTCTTATTTCTCACTAGTTTAAAATACCATCAATAAGGTCAAATTAGAAATACAGATATAAAAAGGTATGGGTTAGGAGCGGAGGAGAGTGAATTGATTGAGACAGAAGGATAAAATAAGAAATTGGATAGGCATTCTGCTCCTTATTGTTGTAATGGCAATTCCCTTTTTTACCCCTTTACAAAAGTATCTTTCCATTCCTAATGAGATTTTAACCCTTGCTAATGAATCACGCCTAGACATACCAAATTTTGGTGATGCTGTAGAAGTTAATGCTACAGATGACAATGTGCAAGCAATAAATTCCTCTGAATTTCATGCTAAAGAACCTGGAGACAGTAAACTTTTTTATGAAGTAGCCGGTCTTCCAGTTAAAAAAGTTAACGTTTCCTTACTCGATGATATAAAAGTTATACCTGGTGGCCAATCAATCGGTGTTCAGCTGCATACACTAGGTGTACTAGTTGTAGGGCATCATCTTGTAAACGGTAAAGACGAAGAGGCATCATCCCCTGGTGAAGATGCAAAAATTAAAGTAGGAGACATCATTTTAAAAATCAATGGAAAACCAATTAAAAACATGGAAGATGTCAAACCCTATGTAGAAAAAGCAGGGAAAGAAAACAAACCTTTAAAATTAACTGTAAAAAGAGGAAAAGAAAAATTTAGTACAAAATTACAACCAGTTAAGGACAATAAGGAAAAAGAATACCGTATTGGTTTATATATTAGGGATTCAGCTGCAGGAATTGGCACCATGTCATTTTATGAACCAAAGTCAAAGAAATATGGAGCATTAGGACATGTTATTTCAGATATGGATACTAAAAAGCCTATTGAAATCCACGATGGAACCATTGTACGTTCAAATGTTACCTCCATTGAAAAAGGGAACAATGGAACACCTGGAGAAAAACAAGCTAAATTTTCTATGGAGAAGGACAAAATTGGATCAATTACAAAAAATAGTCCATTTGGAATCTTTGGCGAACTAAACAGTACCATTAAAAATGGAAAAATGGATGAACCAATGTCTGTTGGTTTATCTCATGAGGTAAAAGAAGGTCCTGCAAAGATATTAACTGTGGTTGATGGTGAAAAAGTTGAAGAATTTGATGTTGAAATTGTAAGTAGTGTACCTCAGAAATTCCCAGCCACAAAAGGGATGGTTATAAAAATTACGGATCCAAAGCTACTAAAAGAAACTGGTGGTATTGTTCAAGGAATGAGTGGTAGTCCCATCATTCAGGATGATAAAATCGTTGGCGCTATTACACATGTATTTGTAAATGATCCCACTTCTGGCTATGGGGTTCACATTGAATGGATGTTGCAGGAAGCAGGTATAGATATTTATAAGAAAAAAGATAAACAAAAAGCTAGTTAAAAAAATGACTTGTTGTGGATTTATTCCATCACAAGTCATTTTCCATATTTAAAATTATGATATAATTCTAAATAGACTATATATTATTCGACAAATGTTATGTCGATTTACGCAGTAGATTATCGAAATATAAGGAAAAATAGAGGGAATGAAAGCAAAACAAAGGAAACACAAAAAATTCCAAAGTTTTTCACTCGAAAAGAGGATTTAATCATTTTATATCGAATAGGTACAATGGAGATAAACTGTTCGATTACATAAAGGGGAGGAACAAAATAGTGGAAAAAATTTCAGTTTGCTTAGTTGATGACAATAAGGAATTAATACAATTAATGGAAGATTATTTTGACGAACAAGAAGATATTGAAGTAATTGGAACCGCATCCAACGGAAGAGACTGCTTGGAAATGCTGGAGGATTTAAATCCGGACGTATTAATTTTAGATATAATTATGCCACATATTGACGGATTAGCCGTGTTGACAACACTAAGAGAAACGGAAAGAAACAGCTATCCAAATGTTATTATGCTTACCGCGTTTGGGCAGGAGGAAGTAATGAAAAAAGCAGTAGACTTAGGAGCATCTTATTTTATCTTAAAACCTTTTGATTTGGAAAACTTGGCTGACCAAGTCCGTCAAGCACAAGGAACGAATACAACTTTATCTCAAGGAAGTCCTAAAAAAGAAAATAAAAAGGAAAAAAAGAAAGTGGACTTGGAAGCAAGCATTACAAATATAATTCACGAAATAGGAGTCCCTGCGCATATTAAAGGATATATGTATTTACGTGAAGCAATTACAATGGTATACAACGACATCGAACTATTAGGTTCAATTACCAAAGTGCTTTATCCTGATATTGCTAAAGCCTTCAATACAACAGCTTCACGTGTAGAAAGAGCGATACGCCATGCCATAGAGGTTGCTTGGAGCAGAGGAAATATCGAATCGATATCAGCTTTATTTGGCTACACGGTAAGCATTTCAAAAGCAAAACCGACCAATTCCGAGTTTATTGCAATGGTCGCTGATAGGCTTCGTTTAGAACATAAAGCGAGTTAAAGGTTGATATGTAAAGGTTTACTTAAAATTATTTATTAAAATTAACTCGCTTCATGTTGCATTTATCATTCGTTTGTTTACTGAAAGTCTTCCGAGGAGGCTAAGGCCGTGCCCGCGGAAAGCAGCCGCCTGCAGAGCAAGTCAACGGGATTACTAAATAAGTATAAATCGCACGGAAAAGTAAAATAAAGAAGTTCGGGAGTTCCATCTAGAGACGGGACTCCCGAACTTTTTTACATTTACTGGGGTTTTGTCCCAGTCTTATTTTTTATTGATTATTTACCAAAATATGCATCATACAACGATTGAATTGCCCGGTCAATTCCTTCAGCTTGTATTCCAAACATCATCGAAACTTCAGATGAACCCTGATTTATCATTTCAATATTGACATTAGCTTCTTTTAGGGCTGAAGTGGCTTTTTGAGCGATCCCAATTGTACTATTCATTCCTTCACCAACAACCATGATAATTGCTAAATCACGATGGATAGACACTGTATCCGCTTGTAATTCTTCTTTTATTCTTTTAAGTATTATGGGTTCCTTTTCAGGTGTCAGTTGATCATCACGGATAATAATGGACATATCATCAATTCCCGAAGGTGCATGTTCAAATGAAATCATTTCATCCTCTAAAATACTAAATAACTTTCGTCCAAACCCTAATTCACGGTTCATTAAATATTTGCTGATATATATGCTACTGAAACCAGTGTCGCTGGCTATACCTACAACACAGTTCTCTAAAGACTCTTTTTCCGCAACAATCTTTGTTCCCGGGGATTGTGGATTATTTGTATTTTTAATAGCTACAGGAATTTTTTCATTGAATGCAGGTATTAAAGCTTCATCGTGAAATACAGAAAACCCTGCATAGGAAAGTTCACGCATTTCTTTATAGGTTAACTTTGTGATTTCTTTTGGATTATCAACAATATTAGGATTCACTGAAAAAACCGAGTCCACATCCGTAAAATTCTCATATAATGCAGCTTTTACTCCTGCCGCAACAATAGAGCCGGTTATATCTGAACCCCCTCTGGGGAAAGTTGCAAGATTTCCTTCTTTTGTATACCCAAAAAAACCAGGTATAACCAATATATCTGATCTTTCCCTAAGTGCATAAAGATTGGAGAAACTTTCCGATAATATTCTAGCCTCGCCCAGCTCATTACTAACCATTATTCCAGCATCTTTTGGATTTATATAATTTGCTTCTAGGCCAATATGTTTAAGATATTCACTGACAATTTTGGCTGAACTATCTTCTCCAAGTGCTTTGATAGCATCGAATTTAATTTCGTCAGAAAGATTTCTCGATAACACGTTATTAATCGAATGTTCAATATCTTCCAGGACGGACAATGGTATATTTAATTCTTGAATAATTTCTTCAAAACGTTTCATTATTTTGTCCAAATAGTCTTTATACGTTTTATTTTGAAGATAAGCATGACCCAGATCTATTAGCATATCGGTAATTTTAATATCATTATTATTTCGTTTTCCTGGAGCTGAAACAACAACTATTTTTCGCTCAGGATCACTTTTAATAATACCCCCTACTTTTTGGATTTGAGTAGCACTCGCAACAGAACTGCCACCGAATTTTACTACTTTCATTGTTACACCTCTCCATATACTTTTATAAAATCTAATGTTTTTTAAATAGTATCACAAATGTTACATAACTGTTAGTGTTTTCTTTCAATTCAGCTAGACTCTTTTTTTAATTTTGTACTTTTTTTGCCTATAGACAAAATAAAAGTGACTAATCGCCACTTTTTATTTGTGTTTCTTTTGATTTTTCTTCTTTACTAATTGTCTTTTTCGATCTCTATGTACGATAAAGCCACCGATAAAACCAAGTCCGATTAAAAACAGGATGAGTCCTACTGTAAATTGGATACCAACATGGACGAAAATCGGATAAAATTCATCAAACAAAGAATCGCGCATAAGTTTTATACCAAAAGCAGAAATAACGCCTGGAATAAATAATACAAGTACAGCAAAAATCCGAATCATATCATATTCCCCTTAAGTACTAATCTTTAGATAGTATAACAAACCTTGCTTAAAATAGAAATGAATCAAGATTTGCTTAAACCAACGTATTATCGTATGATTGATACGTGCAAAATTTTGCAAGGTGGGATGATATGAAACGTGTGCTTATTATTGGCGTTAACAAAAATGAGAGCGCTTTATTTAACCTGCTATATACTAGTGATCAATTTAAAATAATAGCTGCTATCGCTCAAAATAAACATGAAAATGTATGTAAAGTAGAACGTACATATAATATTCCTGTAGATACGGAATGGCAAAATTGGATAAACGAAGACATTGATATTATAATTGAAACTACAGGCGATTCACATCTGCTTGCGTTACTTTCAAATGAACGCCAAAAACAAACACTGATTATACCCGAACCTCTTACAAGAATTATAATTGAGTTACTTGAGGAAAAAATGACGCAAACAATTAATAACAAACTAACCCAAGTAATTCATCTAAAGGAAGAAAATACGGATTTAAAGAAAATAAAAACAATGTTAGAGGCCATTATTCATTCATCAGAAGAAGCGATTAGTGTTGTTGACGAGAATGGTACAGGGTTAATGGTTAACCCAGCATATACAAAAATTACCGGGTTAACAGAAAAAGAAATCATTGGAAAACCAGCATCTACTGATATTTCTGAAGGAGAAAGCATGCACTTCAAAGTGCTGAAAACAAGACAGCCAGTTCGCGGTGTACGTATGAAAGTTGGTCCAAATAAAAGAAGTGTTTTAGTAAATGTTGCTCCAGTGATAGTCAATGGAAAAATTAAGGGAAGTATAGGTGTACTACATGATATTTCAGAAATTCAGATATTAACAAGCGAATTAAAAAGGGCTCAAAAGATCATTCGCAACTTAGAAGCAAAATATACTTTTGATGATATAATAGGTTCTTCTCCTGAGATGAAACTGGCCATCGAACAAGCTAAGGTTGGAGCTAGAACACCAGCAACTGTTTTATTGCGTGGAGAATCAGGTACAGGAAAAGAATTGTTTGCTCATGCTATTCACCATGAAAGCGTTAGAAAACATAATAAGTTCATTAGGGTGAATTGTGCAGCTATTGCAGAGACGCTTTTAGAAAGTGAATTATTTGGTTATGAAGATGGAGCTTTTTCAGGAGCAAAATCAGGTGGCAAAAAAGGATTATTTGAAGAAGCAAATAATGGCAGTATTTTTCTAGATGAGATAGGCGAGCTTTCTTTAAATATGCAAACCAAACTTCTTCGATTTCTTCAGGAAAATGAAATTATTAGAGTTGGTGGTACAAAACCAATACAGATTAATGTAAGAGTGATTGCTGCTACGAATACTAATCTGGAAAAAGCAATTATGGATAAAACTATCCGTGAGGATTTATATTATCGTTTAAATCGCCTTCCGATATTTATTCCTTCTCTTAGAGAGCGCTTGGATGATTTACCAGATTTAATTTATCATACCATTGAGAAATTAAATCTGGAATATGGCAGAAATGTTCGCTCCATATCAGATAAAGCCTTACATAATTTAAAACAACATCGTTGGGATGGCAATATTAGAGAATTGGAAAACATAATTGGACGAGCAATGATTTATATGGGTATGAACGAAGAAAGGATTAAAACTAAACATATTTTTGATTATGTAAATCTTTTGTCAAAAACAAAAGATCCGATTGATTCACAAGTTTCAAGCATCGATAGGCTCTCATTACAACAAGCTACCGAACAATTTGAAAAAGATTTCATTGCCAGTGCATATAGAAGAAATAATTTTAACAAAACAAAAACAGCCAGTGCGTTAAAAATATCCATTAGAAATTTATACTATAAGATAAAAAAGTATAATATTGAAAAAAGTAACATGCAACACTTTTCATAAATGAAAAAAAATGCACACACTAACTATACATTAACCAATAAAAACAAGGGTTAAATATTGGCACAATCGTTGCAATGGAAATATAAACATACATTCTTCCTTGCGTAAATTACAATTAATTTTTTAGATTATGAAATATATACCACATTCTTAGGGGGATAAAAAATGGAAATATTGAGTTATATGGAAGAGTCTGATTATGAGCAAGTCGTTTTTTGTCAGGATAAAAATTCTGGACTTAAAGGAGTTATAGCTATTCATGATACCACGCTTGGACCTGCGCTAGGCGGGACTAGAATGTGGACGTACAATTCAGAAGCTGAAGCGATTGAAGATGCTTTGAGATTAGCAAAAGGAATGACTTATAAAAATGCTGCCGCTGGATTAAATTTAGGCGGAGGGAAAGCGGTGATTATTGGTGACCCTAAAAAGGATAAAAACCCTGAAATGTTCAGAGCATTTGGCCGTTATATCCAAAGTCTAAACGGTCGATATATTACAGCTGAAGATGTAGGAACAACGGTTAATGATATGGATACAATCCATTTAGAAACGGATTTTGTAACTGGAATATCAGCCGAGTCTGGTTCCTCAGGTAATCCATCACCAATAACTGCTTACGGTGTATATATGGGAATGAAAGCAGCTGCAATGGAGGCTTTTTCTAATGACTCTTTAGAAGGAAAAACAATTGCAGTACAAGGCGCTGGAAATGTTGCATATAATCTATGTAAATATCTGCATAAAGAAGGTGCTAACATCATTGTAACTGACATAAATAAAGAAGCGGTTAATCGGGTTGCAGAAGCTTTCGGTGCTCAAACTGTAGATCCAGAAGCCATCTATGATGTAGATTGTGATATATATGCACCGTGTGCGTTAGGCGCAATAATTAATGATGATACTATTCCAAGAATTAAAGCGAAGGTTATAGCGGGATCAGCAAATAATCAGTTAAAAACAAATGAACATGGCGATATGCTTTACGAAAAAGGAATAATTTATACTCCTGATTATGTCCTAAATTCAGGTGGAGTTATCAACGTAGCTGATGAGTTAATAGGATATAACTATGACCGGGCAATGAAAAAGGTAAATACAATTTATGATAACCTAACAAAAGTGTTTGAAATTTCCAGACGTGATAATATTCCAACATATGCTGCCGCAGACCGGATGGCAGAAGAAAGAATTGAATCGGTAAAAAAATCCCGAAATCAGTATCTAATGAATGAACATCATATTTTAAGTCGAAAGTAAAACTTTAGGGGAATTTTAAAGCAAATACCAGTCATTTTGCACCAAATTCTCGAGATTACCACTATTTATTCTAGCTTAACCTCAATATAAGTCGTTGATCATGAAGGCTTTGTCATTTAAATCATATTATTGATCAACATTTGGCAAATAGCATACTAGGGCATTTATGATATCTAAACTGGATGCTGTAGTATGCTGCTATAAATATAAAAGTAAGCGAATGATGTGTATTGCTGTTATAATAGTATACTTGGTGCAAATATATTACAAATACTTATATTAGATGTTTTGAGGGTTTTACATAATAGAGATATACAAAAAAAGTAACCCTGCGACTCAAGATATGAAGGAGCGGACTATGTATGTCAAAGGAATATGACCTTGTTGTTCTCGGTGGGGGGACAGGCGGATATGTTGCTGCTATACGAGCTTCACAACTGGGTTTGAAAGTAGCAATGGTAGAAAAAGAGAAACTAGGTGGCACTTGTTTACATCGTGGCTGTATCCCCTCAAAAGCGTTATTACGCAGTGCAGAGGTTTATAAACAGACAAAAGAAGCAAGTAATTACGGTATTTACACGAAAGAAACAAATTTTAATTTTACGAAGGTACAGGAACGAAAAGACAAAATTATTGATACATTACATCAAGGTGTCCAAGGGCTTATGAAAAAAGGGGAAATTGATGTATTTGAAGGATACGGTCGTATTTTAGGACCTAGTATATTTTCTCCAATGCCTGGAACGATTTCAATTGAATATGAAAATGGTGACGAAAATACAATAATCGTTCCAAAAAATGTACTGATTGCAACTGGTTCAAAACCCAAAACATTACCTGGTCTAGATATTGATGGTACAGCAGTATTGAGCTCTGATGAGGCTCTTCAAATGGAAGAACTTCCTGCTTCCATCATTATAGTTGGTGGCGGTGTGATAGGTATTGAATGGGCCTCAATGTTAGCTGATTTTGACGTCAAAGTTACAGTTATTGAATACGCAGACCGAATACTGCCAACAGAAGATACGGCTATATCTAAGGAAGTTGAGAAATTATTAAAAAAGAAAGGTATTACCTTTGTTAAGGAAGCAAAAGTGCTACCAGAAACCCTATCAAAGGGAGACGGTATTACAGTTGATGTAGAGATCAATGATAATAAAAAATCCTTTAAAGCAGAAAAAATGCTTGTATCCATTGGGCGAGAAGCAAATACAAGTAATATCGGACTGCAAAACACGGAAATTGTTATCGATTCTGGATTTATTCAAACGAACAACTATTATCAAACAAAAGAATCACACATCTATGCCATTGGTGATGTAATCGGCGGGATGCAGCTTGCACACGTCGCTTCCCATGAGGGGATCATCGCAGTCGAACACATTGCTAATCAAGAGCCATTTACACTGAATTATAACACTGTCCCTACATGTATTTATTCCAACCCTGAGGTTGCAAGTGTGGGAATGACAGAACAAAAGGCAAAAGAAGCGGGCTTTCATATTAAGATTGGTACATTTCCTTTTAAAGCAATTGGAAAAGCATTAGTTTATGGTGAAACAGATGGTTTTGTGAAATTTATTGCTGATAAAGATTCACAAGACCTTCTCGGTGTGCACATGGTGGGACCACATGTTACAGACATGATATCCGAAGCTAGTCTTGCTAAATTACTTGATGCAACATCTTGGGAAGTTTCCCAGGGTATACATCCGCATCCAACCTTATCAGAAATAATGGGTGAAGCAGCACTTGCCGTAGACGGAAAACAGATTCATGGCTAACAAAATGTTAGAACCTTGAAAAATACTGCCATTATTTTTAGAATCATCTTACCTCAAGATTGGTATTTATTTTCATTTTGAAAATAAACATTTTAAAGGAGGGACCCTTTATGACAAAAAATAGACATGACAAGCTAGGTTTAACAAATGAAGATGTACTGGAAATGTATAAAACAATGCTATTGGCTAGAAAAATTGATGAAAGAATGTGGTTGTTAAATAGAGCGGGTAAAATTCCTTTTGTGATTTCTTGTCAGGGACAAGAGGCAGCACAAGTAGGTGCATCATTCGCTCTAGATCGAAACAAAGACTTCGTAGCACCTTATTATCGGGATATGGGCATTGTTTTAACATTTGGAATGACAACAAAAGAACTAATGCTATCGGGGTTTGCTAAAGCCGAAGACCCAAACTCAGGTGGACGCCAAATGCCTGGGCATTTCGGGCAAAAGAAAAATCGAATTTTAACAGGTTCTTCGCCAGTAACAACCCAACTACCGCATGCCGTCGGAGTAGCATTAGCAGCAAAAATGGAACAAAAAGATTTTGTATCATTTGTTACCCTAGGAGAAGGTTCATCAAATCAAGGTGACTTTCATGAAGGTCTAAACTTTGCTGGAGTACATAAATTACCGGTTATTACTATGGTTGAAAATAATAAATATGCAATTTCTGTGCCGGTTGATAAACAGCTGGCATGTGAATCGGTTTCTGATCGTGCAACAGGCTACGGCATGCCTGGGTTCACAGTAAATGGAAATGATCCATTAGCCATATATGAAGCTGTGAAAAATGCAAGAGAGCGAGCAGTGTCAGGAGAGGGCCCAACTCTAATTGAAGCAATTACATATCGTTTAACAGCGCATTCTAGTGATGATGATGACCGTTTATACCGTGAAAGTGGAGAAGTTGAAGAAGCAAGAAAAAAAGACTCTATCATTACATTTGCTGCTTACCTAAAAGATTTGGGAATTTTAACAGATGAAATAGAAGAAAAAATAAATACTGAAATTCGCGACACTGTCAATGAGGCAACTGATTACGCAGAAAATGCACCATACGCTGAACCTGAATCTGCTTTAAAATTTGTATATGAAGAGTAAGGAGTGGAGACTATATGCCCATAATGTCATATATCCAAGCGATTACAACTGCATTAAAAGAGGAAATGCAACGTGATAATAAAGTATTTGTTCTAGGAGAAGATGTCGGGAGGAAAGGTGGAGTTTTCCGTGCCACAGAAGGGTTGTACGATGAATTTGGTGAATATCGTGTTTTAGACACACCTCTAGCAGAATCTGCCATTGCTGGTGTTGGTATCGGAGCAGCAATGTATGGAATGCGACCAGTAGCAGAAATGCAATTTGCTGATTTCATTATGCCTGCAGTTAATCAGATTATTTCAGAAGCTGCTAAAATTCGCTATCGTTCTAATAATGATTGGAATGCTCCTATAACAATCCGTGCTCCGTATGGAGGTGGTGTTCACGGTGCATTATATCATTCGCAGTCTGTTGAGTCTGTTTTCGCCAATCAACCAGGATTGAAGATTGTAATGCCTTCAACTCCATACGATGTAAAAGGATTATTAAAGGCATCCATTCGTGATAATGATCCAGTACTTTTCTTTGAACATAAACGAGCCTATCGTTTATTAAAAGGCGAAGTACCTGATGATGATTATGTTTTGCCAATTGGTAAAGCTGATATCAAAAGAAATGGTACAGATATAACTGTCATTACGTATGGTTTATGCATTCATTTTGCCATGCAAGCTGCTGAAAAATTAACTGAAGAGGGAATTGACGTACACATTTTAGATTTAAGAACAGTATACCCGCTTGATCAGGAAGCAATTATAGAGGCAGCGAAAAAAACAGGGAAAGTGTTATTAATTACGGAAGATAATAAGGAAGGAAGCATTATCGGTGAAGTGTCAGCCATCATCGCTGAAAATTGTTTATTTGATTTGGATGCACCCGTACAACGGTTAGCAGGACCCGATATTCCATCTATGCCTTATGCACCTACAACTGAAAAGTTTTTTATGGTGAATCCGGACAAAGTGGAAAAAGCAATGCGAGAACTTGCTGAATACTGATCAAATGAAGGAGGCACTAACGATGGCCGAAAAAATTAATATGCCTCAACTAGGTGAAAGTGTAACAGAGGGGACGATTAGCTCCTGGCTTGTTAAGGAAGGCGAGCATGTTCAAAAGTACGACCCAATTGCGGAAGTGATGACAGATAAAGTAAACGCAGAGGTGCCATCCTCTTTTACCGGGACGATAAAAGAACTCGTTGCACAAGAGGGAGAAACCATAGCTGTAGGCGACCTAATGTGTTACATCGAAACTGGAAATGAAGCAGACAATAAATCAAGTGATACAAACACACAAAAAGGTGCTGAAAATACATACGTCAAGGAAAAAACGCAATCAGATAACCAAAACAAATCAATGAAAAAACGCTATTCACCAGCTGTATTAAAATTATCACAAGAACATAACATCGATTTATCGCAAGTGGATGGCACTGGACGTGGCGGCAGAATCACACGAAAAGATATTGAAAAAATAATTTCTACAGGGGATATACCAAAAGAAAATAAAAGAACTGACGCTGATAAAGCTTTATCGAAGCCAGCACAAGCACCTTCAATACCATTAACACAACAAGGAGATATAGAGATTCCTGTTAAAGGTGTGCGGAAAGTTATTGCTGAAAATATGGTTATGTCCACAACAGAAATTCCTCATGCATGGATGACTGTTGAAGTGGATGTTACTGATCTTGCTGTCTATCGAAACGAAATAAAAAACCAGTTTAAACAAAAAGAAGGGTTTAATTTAACATTTTTTGCGTTCTTTGTTAAAGCTGTTTCACAAGCATTAAAGGAATACCCACAATTAAATAGTATGTGGGCAGGAGATAAAATCATACAAAAAAAGGATATCCATTTATCTATTGCAGTAGCAAAGGGTGAAGAATTATTTGTTCCAGTCATAAAACATGCCGATGAGAAAAGTATAAAAGGGATTGCGAAAGATATATCCGAATTGGCCATGAAAGCCCGTTCAAATAAATTAACTTCCGAAGACATGCAAGACGGAACATTTACAGTTAATAATACTGGTTCTTTTGGCTCTATTCATTCAATGGGGATTATTAACCATCCTCAGGCAGCAATTTTACAAATTGAATCTATAGTCAAAAGACCTGTTATTATCAATGATATGTTCGCAGCGAGAGACATGGTTAATTTATCCTTGTCTTTAGATCATCGTGTATTAGATGGGCTCATTTGCGGTAAATTCTTAGCTCGTGTCAAAGAGATATTAGAAAATATGAATAAACAAACATTAAGTATTTATTAATAAAAATACAGTTTTTCCAAATTGTAATTTACAGATAAAATTGATAAGCTAAATATATGTTTCAATTATATTAAATATAAGGGGATGGAAATTTACATGGATTTTAATCTATTTATGAATGACGTAGTAGATGTTGCGCGCAAAGATATAACAGCTGCTGGCTATGAAGAACTAACCAATCCTGAAGATGTAGAACAAGCCCTTACACGCAAGGGAACTACATTAGTAATGATTAATTCTGTATGCGGCTGTGCCGGTGGTGTTGCTAGACCTGCAGCGGCAAATGCAATACATTATGATAAACGTCCAGATCATTTAGTTACTGTATTTGCTGGGCAAGATCGTGAAGCCACTGAAAAAGCAAGTACATTTTTTGGAGATTATCCACCTTCTTCCCCGTCTTTTGCCTTTTTGAAAGATGGAAAGATTGTTACTATGTTGGAACGTCATGATATAGAAGGATTTAGTGCGATGGATGTAGTTGGAAAGCTTCAAAATATTTTTGAAGAGCACTGTGAAGAAATATAATAGTTGAGAAACAAGAATTATTAGGCTGTCTCCATTCTTAACGGACGGCCTATTTTTCTTCTAATGCTATTATTACAAAGGGGATTTTAAATGTGAAAATTGGCTATCGAACAATTAAGACAGCTATTGGAGCGCCCATTGCTATTTCGATTGCTCAATTAATAGGTTTAACAAATTTTGTCTCGGCTGGAATTCTAACCATTTTATGCATCCAGCCATCAAGAAAAAAATCTGTTTTAAGTGCTTGGCATCGATTTGCAGCATGTGTTTTGGCAAGTCTTTTTTCTTTTGTCTTCTTTGAATTCATAGGCTATAATCCAATTGCTGTTGGAATAATGCTAGCCTTTTTCATTCCAGCGACAGTTTTATTAAAGATCACACCTGGGATAGCAACAAGTTCTGTTATCATTTTAAATTTATACAGTGCTGAATATATGTCTTATTCCTTTTTATTCGATCAGTTTTTAGTTATTTTGATCGGTGTAGGGGTTGGGTTACTTTTAAATCTTTATATGCCAAGTTTAGATAAACAATTAAAAGAGAAACAAGAACGCCTGGAAAAAAATTTTCAAATTATTTTATATGAAATTGCTTTATACATAAAAAATAAAAATGAAAATTGGAATGGGAAAGAACTGACAGATTCAGAAGATATACTGCAGGAAGCTCTTGACTTAGTAGATCTTGATAAAGAAAACCATTTACTTCGTGACCAGCATCCTTATTACGATTACTTTATCATGCGAGAAAAGCAATTAGCACTTTTAGGGCGGATGCTTCCACTTGTAACTAAACTTCCTGACAAAGATGTAATATCTGAGGAAATAGCGGAGTTTTTCATTAAACTGTCAGAAGCTGTTCATCCAGGAAATACAGCAATCGTTTATTTGAATGACCTAAATAATATAAGAAAAAACTTTGATGAAAACAGCTTACCTGTTACACAAAAGGAATTTGAAACAAAAGCAAATTTATTTCGCTTGTTGCATGAAATTGAAGAATATTTAATCCTTAAAAGAAAATTTAAGGAAAGCGATGTTTCTATATTAAGAAAAACAAAAAGGACTGGAACAACTTCATGACGTCCAGTCTTTAAGCGTATATTATAAAAGAAAAGCTAACCCTGCTGTAATGGATGATAGAAACATTGCAAGAATCATTAAATATATTACAAATTTTAATCTTCTTTCACGTTTTGATTTTTTCTTTCGATTATTTTTTGAAGCCACTGTTAAAAGTCCTCCTTTAATCCTTTATGCTAATTGTATTTTATCGCTAAAAGGAAGATTGGACAAGTAGGAATAATAATTGAAACAAGACACATAAAAAATGTCTCGCAGGGGAAACAGAAGAACAATATGCTTGTAGGAAAAGGAAGATACAGATGGAACGAAAAATAAGAATGTTGATAACAGAACTTGATTCAAGCAGATATCATCAAAAGGTACTAAACATTTCACAGGAACTTCATAATCTAGGAATCGAAATTATTTGCCCGGGACTTCCCCAATCCCCTGTACAAGTTGCACAAACATCCGTACAAGAGAATGTAGATATAATAGGACTTTTTTCTTTTTCAGGTGATCATAATACATTGTTTCCTAAAATCATCGACACATTAAAAGAAGGAAGTGCGGGTGATGTTCCTATTATCGGTGGAGGCAAAATACCTAGAGAAGATATCCCTTTTTTAATTGGGAAAGGGATCAAAAAAGTATTTACAAGGACTTCAGCCACAGTTCTATCCCAATATATTCAAGATTTACTTAAATCCGAAGAAGATCCATTACCAAAGCCTCAAAACATCGCACACATTGGAATAGCTGTAAAAGAACTTGATCATGCACTATCCTTTTACACCGAATCTTTAGGTTTAGAATTAGAAAAAGTGGAAAATGTGGAGTCCGAAGGTGTAAAAATTGCATTCTTAAAAATTGGGGATTCCCGCTTTGAATTAATGGAACCATTCAACAAATCTTCTCCCATCCAACGATTTATAGATAATAAAGGGGAAGGCATACATCACATCGCTTTAGCAGTCAGCAATGTTAACAAGCGATTGCATCAATTAAAAACAGAAGGTATTCAGTTAATTGATAATGAACCAAAATGCGGGGCAGACCAAAGTCAAATCGCATTTATTCATCCGCATAGTACAAATGGGGTACTTTTTGAACTATGCCAACAAGTAGAAGCAGAACATAAATATAATTAGAATACGATACATCACAAAATATTCATAAAACAGGAAAACATGCTATTTTTGGAGGTTAATAAAAATGATTACAGTAAATAAAGAGCGTTTAGTGAATGAATTTATAGAACTGGTACAAATTGATTCTGAAACAAAACATGAACAAGAAATTTCCAAGGTTTTAAAACAGAAATTTAGTGACTTGGGACTAGAGGTCATTGAAGATACAAGCAAGGAAAAAACTGGACATGGTTCTGGGAATTTAATTTGCACATTAAAAGGACCAGATCAAGAAGCTAATACAATTTATTTTACTTCTCATATGGATACTGTGGTACCAGGACAAGGAATCAAGCCATCAATTAAAGATGGCTATATTGTATCAGATGGAACAACCATTCTTGGAGCAGATGACAAAGCAGGACTAGCAGCAATCCTTGAGTCAATTCGTATTCTACAAGAAAAAGAACTAAAACATGGCGATGTTCAATTTGTTATTACTGCCGGGGAAGAATCTGGTTTAGTCGGAGCAAAAGCGCTTGAACCCTCCTATTTAAAAGCAAAATATGGATATGCGATTGATAGTAATGGGGAGGTTGGTGATATTATTGTTGCTGCTCCGACACAAGCAAAACTTTTTGCTACAATAAAAGGGAAAACTGCACATGCAGGAGTGGCACCAGAAAAAGGAGTATCAGCTATCACACTCGCAGCAAAAGCAATTTCTAAAATGCCACTAGGCCGAATTGACGAGGAAACTACTGCGAATATTGGCCGTTTTGAAGGCGGTCAGCAAACGAACATTGTCTGTGACTATGTCGAAATCCTAGCTGAGGCCAGGTCATTAGATCCTGAAAAAATGGAAGAACAAGTTAAAAAAATGAAACAGGCATTCGAATCAACTGCACAGGAATTCGGAGGCACTGCAGAAGTTGATGTTAAAGTTATGTATCCTGGGTTTAAACATAAAGCTGGGGATGAAGTAGTTGAAATTGCCCGAAGTGCTGCAAAAACGATTGGACGTGAAAGTAAATTACTTGAAAGTGGCGGAGGAAGTGATGCCAATGTAATAGCCGGACTTGGGATTCCGACCGTTAATCTGGCTGTAGGATATGAAGAAATTCATACAACGAATGAGCGGATTGCAGTGGAAGATTTAGTAAAAGTAACTGAATTTGTAACAGCAATTATACAGGAAGCGGCAAAATAAAAGAAAGACGCTATCAGATTAAGGTCAGCATCCCTTTACAAGAAGGTGTGCTGACCCTTTTGATATAACTCCTTAATTACAGCTATCAATCACGAAAACGATTATATATGGTAAAATAGATATAACAACAGTTGTTCGCAGGAGGGAGATAAAATGTCTAATTGGTATCCAAAAAAGGGACGAGTCATTTTTCATATTGATATGAACTGTTTTTATGCATCTGTAGAAATGGCATATAATCCAAAACTAAAAGGGAAACCTCTTGCTATAGCCGGCAATCCCGAAGAGCGAAAAGGTATTGTTGTTACTAGTAGTTATGAAGCTAGAGAGAAGGGAGTTAAAACAACGATGCCCGTATGGCAAGCGAGAAAATTATGTCCCTCTCTAATTATAATGCACCCAAATTTTGACCGTTATCGTACAGCTTCCGCAGAAATGTTTAAAATGCTGACTGATATCACACCAATTATCCAACCAGTTTCGATCGATGAAGGATATATTGATATCACGGAATGTAAACACCTTGGAAATCCAATTGAAATTGCACAAAACCTGCAAAATAGAATTTTAAAGGAACTTGATTTGCCTTGCAGTATCGGCATAGCTCCAAATAAATTTTTAGCTAAAATGGCATCTGATATGAAAAAACCTTTAGGAATGACAGTACTTAGAAAAAGAGATTTGCCTTATAAACTATGGCCATTGCCTATAGAGAAAATGTATGGAGTTGGAAAAAAAACAGCAGAAAAACTCCAGGCTATTGATATCACAACCATCGGTAAACTTGCTCACGCTAATGTTTATCAGCTGAGACAAATACTAGGAATTAACGGGGAACGATTAAAAAATAGAGCAAATGGAATTGACCATCGCATTGTCGATCCAGAGGCTGTAAATGAATTTAAAAGTATTGGAAGCTCTCAAACGCTACCTGAAGACACAACAAATGAAGCTGATATAAGGCAACTTCTACATCTTCTTGCGGAAAATGTAGAACGGAGACTGAAACGTAAGCAAGCAGCAGGAAGAAACGTCCAAATCATGATCAAATATTACGATCATAAGACAATAACACGCAGTAGGAAACTTCCATACTATATAGATAAAAAAGCTGATATCCTCATGATCGCAAAAGAATTATTTATTCAACACTGGAATTCAGAGCCCATCCGCCTCTTAGGTATAACTGTCCAAGAAGTGGAAGAGAAACAGTATATTGCACAGCAGTTAGATATATTTACGTATGAGAAAGAAGCTGAAAAAGAAAAGTTATATAACGTAATTGATCGCTTATCCCAAAAATATGGAAAAAACCCATTTAAACAAATGCACGGTACGAACATAGACGATCAACCCCATACCAGTTTTCAAAAGGACTTTTTAAATGATTATAAACAATAGGAAGCCCTCTTTTTCGTGTACTACAGAGGGCTTCCTGGATAATTTTTCATCATTTAATCACTTTTTTTACGATCGACTGGGCTACTGAACTTCCGGGATAACGAAAGGGTAAGTCAAATTTTGTTGTTTGTTTCATAATACTTTTTCTATGTGAAAACGTATCAAAGCCATATTGGCCATGGTACGCTCCCATACCACTAGAACCAACCCCACC